>Ga0209126_1000162_pt1 | contig 21311 bp, 17 predicted proteins | sample RifCSP19_1_FD_184024 | JGI IMG/M metagenome (GOLD analysis project Ga0209126, IMG submission 184024) | Soil microbial communities from Rifle, Colorado - Rifle CSP2_sed 19_1 (SPAdes) (version 2) | ecosystem: Environmental > Terrestrial > Deep subsurface > Rock core/Sediment | place: Rifle...
TTTTGTAAAAGACTTGAACTGCCAAAACTTAAAAGTAATTTCTCAAAACGAACATTTTCCTTTAAGTAAAAAAGTATGTTGCTGAGAAGTAAACCCGAGGTTGCAGCAATGATAAAAACCATAACAAAAGTATGTACACCGGAAATTAGTCTTTGATCCCGAACATCTGCAAAAAAGTTATAAGGTCTCAACAAAGCTCTTGATGAATCTTCTCTGAATTTTTTACCTGAATTAATCATAATGCCAAGTATTATTGCAATCAAAATTCCGGTAATGATGAACAGCATCGGGGAATCATCTTTTTTACTTCCAATTGGAATCGTGACTTTTTCGGTATTGTTAAGCTTTGCATAGATGACTTTATAGCTCATTCGGTCTGTGTTGCGGTTTTCATCTGCAAGCCCAAGTCGAAGAAGATGTTCCTCGTTATAGCCGGAAATGATTGAGGCATAATCGCTTCTATAATCAAACATGCTATTTAAGAAATAACCCAGGAGAGAGTTTTTATTTGAATAATCAATTACATCCTCAAAAAATTTTGCCTGTGCTTCGAATGAATTATCATTTAAGTAGCCGTCGCTAATGCCTCTGCTAACAGGGTAAGATGCCTCGCTTAAAAATATTCTGTTGGGTTTAAATTGTTCATTCATCAAAATTTGGTTCAAACTGTTTGAAGTTATCAGGCGGTTGATAATTTCTATTCCGTAAAAATCTAAGTTTTTAATTTCATTTATGTTGCCATCAACAAATGAAGCATAAATTATTGCGTTGGAATTTTTCTTGATCAATCCCACAAGATTTTCGATGAAATTAATATCAGCTTCGGAATCACCGGAATAGGAGCTTCCCAGACCAATGCCGCCGATTGTATAATTCTTAAATCCCAGCAGTAAAAAATTAACATAGTTGATTACTCTGTCGTTAAATTCCTTTTTCTTAAGAATTGAAGCTGGTATAGAGTTAATTGGTAATTCAATAAAAGGCAGAAGACCATATCGCTGGCAAAGTACTAAGTAATAAGGATGTGGAATTTTTTTTGCGAATCTAACGGAATTAAATCCTGTTGCCCGGATAAGCTTGATATCTTTTTCCATGCGTTCATAGCTGATTAGTCCGCCATAGTCTTCAAATACCGGGTAATAAGTTACACCCTTGATTTTAAAATTTTGACTGTTCAGTGTCAACGAATCGCCATTTACTCGAATTTCATCGAATGCTAATGAACAGGTTGTTCTATCAATCAAATTTGCATTCCGGGTGATTTCTGCAGTTAATAAATATGTTTTAGGATTTGAAGGACTCCAAAACATAAGAGGAGATATTTCGAAAGATTGGGTTAAATATATTTCTTTATTTCTGCTTAGCTGGAATTTTATTTCTCCAAATTTTTGAATAGTCTCGGAATTAGTTGAAGATAAATTTAGATTGAGCGCAAAAGATTCTAAATTACCAAGCGTATCTTTTGATGAAACTACCTCTCTATTCTCAATTTTTATTTTAGTAGTGAGGAAATATTTTTTAGTTTTTGCGTCGAACTTTACATTTGAACTTATATCTGAAGTAAAAACATTTGGCGTAAAATGAATGTACACATCTCTAAAAATTCCGCCTAAACTTTTAGGAAATTGAAATTTTTGTTTTACAGGAATTGTGTTCTTAGAATCAGATTTGTTCGATAATCTTACAGTTAAAATGTTTGCCTTATCCGAATGAAGAATGTCTTTTGGTAAATCCAATGAAAAAGGAAATTCTCCCCCGGTGTGGCGATAGATGCTTATATTATTTAACGAAATGTCAGCAGAATAATTCAATCCTAAAAAGTTCAGTTTAAGCTTGTGTTTTGAAATGTCCGCTGCAGTTAAAGAAAAGCTTTTCTCGAAAACAAGGTCTGCCTCTCCTTCAAAAACTGAGGGAACTTCAACGCTTACCCTTTCAATTTTATTAGAATTCGCAGAGTAAACGTTCCATTTCCCGTGAAGCGATTGAATTTTCCTTGTTTTACCGATGTCAAAAAAAAGGGAATCTTCAACCAATAAGTCTTTTTGCGGTAAGTTTTTAAAAATTATTTGTCCTGATAGGGGAAAAGTAACCAGGACAGTTGCCATTAATATTAATAGATAGATATACTTCAGGAAGACCATCCAAAATATTGGAAAAGGATAAAAAATTCCCGCAAATATACTAAGGAATCGAGGCGAAATCAATGAAAAAGCCAAGAAAACTCCTTTTTTCAAAGGAGTTATGGCAATTATCTACATTTTTTTTTAGATCAGGCGGACATTATTATGTTTAAAAATGAATCTGCTTTCAAACAGGCACCACCAACAAGTGCCCCATCAATATTTTTTTGAGAAAGCAACTCTTTGGAATTATCAGGTTTTACACTTCCTCCATATAATATGCGCAGATTTTCAGCAAACTCTTTAGAAAAACGGTTCCCAATAAGATTTCTGATAAAGTTATGAACCTCTTCGGCTTGCTGCGGAGTTGCAGTTTTTCCCGTACCGATTGCCCAAACAGGTTCGTATGCAATAATCAAACTTTTCAACTCTTCGGTGGAAAAGTTTTCTAACCCTTTGAGCACCTGGGTTTTAATCACCTGTTCTGTAATATTTTTTTCTCGTTCCTCGAGCAATTCACCGACACAAAAGATTGGTCTCAAATTATTTTTTATTGTGCGCTGAATTTTTCTATTAATCAGTTCATCGCTCTCCATAAAAATGTTTCTTCTCTCGGAATGCCCGATTATAACGAACTCACAACCAGCACTTAATAACATTTTTGCAGAAACTTCACCGGTGAATGCGCCGTTTTCTTCCTGATGTAAATTTTGCGCACCTAATTTTATTTTACTACCTTTGATCATTGCCGATGCTTCTGAAAGTGATGTGAAAGGCGGACAAATAACAACCTCACAGTTAAGGTTTGAATTTTTAAGTCCGGCGAGTAGCTTGGAAATTAATTCCTTTGATTCACTTAAATTATTGTTCATCTTCCAATTGCCGGCAATTACTTTGATTCGCATTTTTTCCTCTTATGTTTAATTAGATAATTATTAAATTGAGCTTAACAAAAATAGCTAACATGATTAACCTCAGCAATTCTCTCGGGTCTCTTTCATGGTAATTATTTCCATGTAAATTAGCGATTATTTATTTTTACATAAAAACAAAGAAGAAATTCACACTTGAATAAGCAAGATAAAGCAATTATAGCAGTAAGCGGAGGTATGGACAGTTGTGTAACGGCAGCAATTGCAGCAAACGATTATATGCTTTCTTTTCTTCATGTGAATTATGGTCAAAGAACTGAGAAGCGCGAGCTTAAAGCATTTAATGATATTGCAGATTTTTATGGTGTAGCTAACAGGATGGTCGTTGATCTAAAACATTTAGCTTTAATTGGCGGATCTTCTTTAACAGATAAAAAAATTGAGGTAAGTAAAGCGGATTTATCAAGCAAAAAAACTCCTACTTCTTATGTGCCCTTTAGAAATGCTCATATTCTTTCGGCTTGCGTAAGCTGGGCAGAAGTTATAAATGCAAAAGCAGTTTTCATCGGCGCAGTTTGGGAAGATTCTTCGGGTTACCCCGACTGCCGACCGGAATTTTTCAAATCATTTGAAAAGGTTGTTGAGATTGGAACAAAACCATCAACACAAATTAAAATCATTACGCCAATTATCAACTTCACAAAAAAAGATATTGTGCTGAAAGGATTGGATTTGAATGCCCCGTTGCATTTGACCTGGTCATGTTATCAGAAAGAGGAAGAAGCATGTGGGGTATGTGATAGCTGTGCTTTAAGACTCAGGGGTTTTCAGCAAGCTGGAGTTGAGGATTCAATTAAATACAAGGCAAAACCTATTTATAAAGATTAAAAAAGATTTCCCAGAACAAATTAAATGATTATTATGGATAAGAAATTAAAACTGCTCGAGGTTTTCAAAAATCAATATCCGAATAGAGACTACATGGTTTCTCACATTGCCTCGGAATTTACTTCATTATGTCCGAAGACCGGTCAACCGGATTTTGGAAAAATTATGATTGAGTACATTCCCGATAAACTTTGTGTCGAGCTTAAATCATTAAAGATTTATCTAAGTTCTTATCGTAACGATGGCATATTTTATGAAAGCGTTACTAATAAAATTTTAGATGATCTTGTTAGTGTTTGCAAGCCGCGTTATATGAAAATTACGGCCGACTTTAATGTGCGAGGCGGTATTTCATCAGTGATTGTAGCAGAACATAAAAAAATCAATAAAAAAAACTTTTAGTCTATTCAAATGTCCATTGAAGTTTCAAATAAGGAACAATTCACGGCTCTAAGAGAAGATTTCTTTCAAAAGAATTTTGTAAAAAAGAATGCTCTGAAAGCAAGCATGGAGTTTAGCTTGCTTATCGAAGAACAAATTCACAAGCTTGCAAACGGCAAGAAGTATAATTTTGCTCTTGTATCTGCCGGAAGTTTCAGCCGACGTGAACTTTCTCCTTTTTCTGATATTGATTTGATGTTTATCACATACTCGGTTCAAGAGGTTAAGAATGAAATCAGCGAGCTGGTTCAAAGATTTTGGGATAATGGGATTGATGTTTCGCATACTGTTCGTGAGTTTTCGGATATTCAAAAATTTCTTACAACAGATCTACATACATTCACTCAATTTTTTGAAACACGATTATTGCTGGGATCCGAAAAAATCTATAGTGATTGGAACGAAAACCTATTTTCATCTTTAACCGAGAAAAACCAAAAGAGGATCATCGTTGAATTGATAAAAGATATTGAGGACAGATATCAAAAGTACGGTGATTCAGCAAAGACTTTGGAACCAAATGTAAAATTATCGCCTGGCGGGTTAAGAGATTTTCAAGCAGTCGAATGGATGTATATTATTTTAAATAAAACCCTTCTAAACAAACAAGCAGAAATAACTCAGGCGGAATCATTTCTAGACTTGATAAAAAACCTCGACCTCGTTTCCCAAACTGAAGCAAAACTTTTACTTGATAGTTATAATCAAATTCTTTATGCTCGAAATTCAATCCATCTTTTCTCGCTTCAGAAGAATGATAGGTTTGAATTCAACTCGCAGAAAAAAATTGCCAACATGAAAAACACCGATAAGGATGCTCTGACATACTACATGAAGGAATATTTTGAAGCAGCTAATACGATACAAAGATTTTCGAGTGCAATGGTAAAGTTTTTTAAAGAAGCGGTTTCTATTTCAGCTACGGGAAATTTAACTGTTGAACTTGATGATGATTTTGGTCTTTGGGGAAAGAAATTATTTTTTAAGCATAGTGTTAAGCTGAGTTTTTCTGATATGCTTCGAGCATTTTATTATCTCGGAATCCACGAGGCATATTTTGATGAGCAGTTAAGAAGAATAATAATCGAGTATGTTCAGAATTATACTTTGCATGATGGTTTTGAAGCTGAGTCATCCGTTTTCTTTAGAGAAATTTTAAAGCTTGAACGCAATGTTGGTTTTACGCTTTCGTTAATGAATCAGTATGGCGTACTCGGTTTGGTTCTTCCTGCCTTTAAAGATTTAATCGGTTACGTTCAACATGGAGTTTACCATTGTTTCACCACCGATGAACACACACTTCTTACAATTAAGAATATTGAAAAACTGGAAAAGGATGGTTCAATTCTTGGAAGAATATTTAATAACATCAGGGAAAGAGAAATTTTATATCTTGGATTGCTTTTCCATGATATTGCAAAACCAATAAACATTGCCGGACACGAAATTCTTGGTGTGGAGATAGCGGCTTCCATTTTGTACACTCTTGGTTATAGCGATCAAGAAATTGAAAGAGTTGCTCTTTTAGTACGCAACCATTTACTAATGGAACAAATTGCATTTAGAAGAAATCTCAACGATCCCGAAACTCTGAACAACTTCACCTCTAAGTTTAAATCAACAGAAGACCTGGACCTGCTTTACCTTGTGACTTATGCAGATCTTTCGGCTGTTAACCCTGCTGTGTGGACTTCATGGAAAAGCGAACTGCTTTCAGAGCTATATCGAAAATCTAAATCAATGCTTGAAGATCAAATTTCGGGTGAAGAACTGCTCATGTCGGGAGCTTATTTTGTTCCCGGAGAAATAAGTAAACATTCCGATTTAATTTCTGATGAACACGTTCAAGAGCATATGGAATCAATTACGGATGCTTCTTACATTTATCAGTTTAGTGAGAAAGAAATTGCATCACACGTTGAAGAGATACAAAAAGGGACAACTATTTCAACTCTTTTTAAAGAGCTTGAAAATTTTACAAACGTGACAGTTATTACAATGGATTTTCCCTCACTGCTTTCTAAAATGTGCGGTGTGCTTTCAATTAACGATGCCAACATTCATGATGCAAAAATATTCACTCGAAGAGATGGTGTAGTAATTGATACTTTTAATGTTACTGATTTTAGAACGCACAAAAAATTAGATCCCTCACGTTATGATAAAATAAGTAAAGATATGAATGCGGTAATTTCAGGAGTATTGAAGTTGAATGTTGAGTTTGCAAAAATGAAATCTCGATGGCGAAGAATTGAAAGCAAATTATTTAAGCGATCGGGAAAAGTAAAAATCTTATTCGATGAACATGAGAAATATACAATCATTGATATATTCTCCCCTGATAAACTTGGATTTCTTTATCAAGTAACTTCTGAAATGAATGAGCTGGGATTAGTAATCTACTTTGCAAAAATTTCTACAAGGGGAGATGATATTGTTGATTCATTTTACGTACTTGATAGAAATGGAAAGAAAATTCCTTCTTATGATCAGGAGTTTGTGAAATTCGAGTTGACACAAACAATAAACCAAATGTTATAGGAAAATTATTTGAGCACTTCATCTAACGAAAAGCCCATAGGAGTTTTTGATTCCGGAATTGGCGGCTTAACCGTTGTTAAGCATCTTTCAACAGTTTTACCCAATGAACACATTGTTTATTTTGGTGATACAGCACGCGTCCCTTACGGATCAAAATCTAATTCAACAGTAATAGATTATTCAATTCAAGACACCAATTTCCTTTTGCATAAGAATGTTAAGATTGTTGTGGTTGCTTGCAACACTGTCTCATCAATTGCTATTTCTGATTTGCGAAAAAAATTTAATGTTCCTGTAATCGGTGTAATTTTACCGGGAGCTGAATTTGCGGTTAAACAAACAAGAAATAAAAAAGTTGGAGTTATAGGTACCCGTGCAACAATAAATAACAAAGCTTACTCCAGAGCAATTAAAAATTTGGATAGAAATATTGTAGTATTTGAAAAAGCTTGTCCTTTATTTGTCCCGTTAGCTGAGGAAGGATGGACTCATCATCAAGCAACTTATGAAATTGCAGAAGAGTATTTAAAAGAATTGAGAGAAAAAGAAATTGATACGCTCGTTCTTGGATGCACGCACTACCCTATTCTTGCAGATGTAATTCAAGAAGTTATTGGAAACAATGTCAAGCTAATTGATTCGGGAATTGCAACAGCGGAAGTTATTAAAAGCGAAATTCATAAATCTGGTTTACAGTCAACCCCGACTATGCAAGGTAATCTTGATTTATTTGTCAGCGATATTCCAACTAAATTTCAAGAAGTAGCCGAATTGTTTTTGGGAAAAGCAGTAAAAGCAGCAGTAAAAGTTGATTTGGAAGAATTGGTAAACAAACCCAGTTTCTTAACGAAATAATCAAGCAACGATGAGAAACTTGGTTTGTAATCTTAGAAAAGAAGGGGAGTTATTAAGAATAATCTTCAGAATTGAAGTTAGCCGCATCACAAATCTTCTTTGCTATAAGCGATTTAGTTTTCTATTTTCCTTTCGCGTCCGTAAATCCTTTTAGAAGTTAACGGATGAACGTTAATCACTTTTCATCAACATAAGGAGGTACGCTTATGCGTATAAATCAAATTCTTTTTTGGTTAGTTGGTGTTATGCTTTTGTTCGTCGCGCCACTTTCATTTACCCAAGAAATGAAAGATCAACTTTTTGTTATTCATGAAGAAGTTGCTAAAGTTGATATGATTGGGCAATATGAAAAAACCTCAACCGAATGGGTACAAATGATGCATGATGCCGGACTTGATATTTCTGAAATTCATGCTTCACAAAGAGATGATTTTCATTATTACTACTTAATACCCATCTCAAATTATGCAGAGATAGACGGGATCTTTCCGAAATTTCAGGAAGCAGTTTCAAAGTTAGATAAAGATAAATGGAGTCAATTTACGGCTGAAAACGATAAAACTATCGAAACAAACCGTGAGTTTGTAGCCAGATTGTCTGCAAGTCTTTCTTACGTCCCCAAAGAACCGCGATTGAAACAAGGTGAAGCTAAATTTATTCACTGGATCTTCTTTAACTATAAGCTCGAAAAACGTAAAGAGGTAATGGACGTACTGAAAGAATGGAAAAAGCTTTATGAGGATAAGAATATTCCTCATGCTTACGATATCTGGCTGATGGATATGGGCGAAGATAATAATATGATGGTTCTAACCGAACAAGCAAAGGATGCAATTGATTTTTATCAAACAATGGAATCAATTGACAAGAAAGTCCAGCAGGAAGAGCAAAAACTTTGGGCAAAGTTTTCACCGCTTATATACGAGATGGAACAGAAGTATGGAAAAATAAGAGCAGATCTCAGCTACATGAAAAAGTAATTTTAGGTTTCAATATAGATTTGATTTTGGGCGAGTTATTTCTCGCCCTTTTCATTTAGCTAAAACAGTTTGTTATATTTAACTATGATCGCCAAATTTTATAAGGAATTTCATCGGAATGATTTGAAAATATCTATAGAAAGTCAACAGCTAATTGTATAGATGATATGCAATTTCCTTTCTATTTTTACCAAAACAATTGACATGAACCAATGAACAGTTTTACAAAAACACTTTTTACTTTCGTAATTATAACATTCACTGCTAAATCGCAAGAAATTACCGATAGCCTTAATGTAAACCACCAACCAATCCAACTTAATAAAAACTTTTATTCAGTACTTGATGATTTAGATTTTTTTCTCGATCTGAAAAGTTTAGACAAAACATTTTTATTAAATACTGATCCAAACACACAATGGTTGTGGACTTATTTCGCAATTTCAAATTCAAGTCAGATAGCATATCAATCAAATGAAAATTTTGATGATATGACACTTCCTCTTTATCAAAAATACCTAGAAGATTCAAAGTTTAATCCATTCAGATATGCATTAGGAATGATGCAAGTTGGTGCTGTGGGTTATCTCGCTTATAAGCACATAAAGAAATATGGTTTTTTAAAAAAGTGAACAACTAAGAGGAATATAAATAAACCTCACTCTAACCCACACCGTACCAAGGAGGGAAAAATGTAGAGGTTGAAAAGCAAATCAATTAAAATGCTTCTTTAACTTTTTCTGATCTCTTGTCATTCCAAGTGCTAACATCAATTTTATTCTTGCTTTCTGCCCGTTGAGATAATCCGCGAAGATCACTCCTATTTTATTCAGCCATTTACCTGCTCCGGGATAACCGTAAATATCAAATGTTTCACCAGCAGGACATCGTGATACTAAAACAACAGGAATATTTTTATCAATAACATATTTAATTCCTTCAAATGCCGCGGGTGGAACATTGCCGACTCCCAAAGCTTCTACAACTAATCCTTCAGCACCGCTTTCAACAGAATATTTAAAGAATTTTTCATTCATGCCAGCGTAAACAGTTAGTAGGTCAACAGCAGTAATAATTTTTTTTGCGTTAATTGTCTCGAGCTTTCTTGGTAAACGATTAAGAATTACTTTTCCATTTTGTACAAAGCCAAGTGCGCCAAAATCCAAACTACGGAAACTATCCATTTGTTCGGTGTAAATTTTTGTGACTTCGCTTGCTGCATTTATTTCTCCGTTGAGACAAACAAGCACGCCAAGGTTATTACAATTTTTATTTAGACAAACATGAATTGCATCAATTAAGTTTTGAGGTCCATCCCAATCTGGTTCCGAACTATTTTTCATGGAACCAATAAGTACAATTGGAATTTCTGTTTTTATAGTTAAATCAAGTAAGTAAGCGGTTTCTTCAAGAGTATCTGTTCCGTGCGTGACAATTACCCCCTCAAATTTTTCTTTAGAAATCAATTTTTTGATAGTTCGAGAAAGTTTAAACATTAATTGCGGCGTCATATGCGGACCAGGATATTTACCGAAATCGAAGCAGGTAATTCTGGCAAACTTTTTTGCTTCGGGGATTTTTCGAAGCAATTCCTTTCCGGAAAATTTTGGAACTGCTCCGCCTGTTTTTTCATCAATCATCATTGAAAATGTTCCACCGGTAAAAACAACGAGAATATTTTTTCCCGCAAAGCAGTTCGCCTTTGGCGAATTCATTTCATTCAACATTTTGTATTTAAAATTAAAATTTGTTAACCAAATTTATACTTTTGAAACTCAAAATGCTTGTTTACCCGCCAAAATATCAAAATGGACTTGAAGCAGTAATCATTAAATCTTATCTTTTACCATCTAATTATTAGGAGAAAGAAATGCTAAGAGTTGAAGATGTAGATTTAACACCAAATCCGCATGCATTAAAATTTATTTTGAATGAGAAACTATTAAGTTTTGAGAGAAGACACTTTGGAAACAAAACCGAAGCCGCGAGCGATCCTCTTGCCTTAGGAGTTTTTGAAATTCCCGGTGTAGTCTCTGTTTTTTATACCGACAAATTCATTACGGTTGAAAAATCCAAAGAAACAAATTGGGGGCAGATACAAAAACCGCTTATTAATTTTCTTAGGACTTTTGATAAAACTTCAATTCCAGAAGAAAAAGATGTTAAATCGCTCGATGAAAATGAAAGCGAGCTGTTAAAACAGATTAATGATATGTTAGATAGCAGAGTTCGCCCTGCTTTAGCCGGGGATGGCGGCGGGTTGGAAGTTTTAGGTTTAGATGGTTTTAAAGTTATGATTAAATATCAAGGTGCTTGCGGAAGCTGTCCAAGCTCAATCAATGGGACTTTGCGGGCAATTGAAGGTTTGCTAAGAAGAGATATTAATCCGGCAATTGAAGTTGTTGCCGCTTAATTCCGTTGAAACCTCCAAGGTTTGCGACTTAGCAGTAAAATACGAAACCTTGGAGGTTTAAGTAATACCATTTCCCCTTTTTATTCTTTTTCATAAATTTTGGTCAGCTAATTGATTCATAATAATGAAAAGCCAAGAAAACCTATATTTCTCTTCTCTTAAGATATCCGGAATCCACTTCAAAGTTTTCACCTCTCAAAAAGGCATCAGAAGAATCTTTTTTAATAATAAAGATGCGCAGATTAAAGCAGCAACACTAACAAAGCTTCACCCTGATGATCCGTACATGTTTAATATCTTTGCCGAGCTTAAGGAATACTTTAACAGCGAAAGGAAAAAATTTACCGTTCCTCTTGATGTCATAGGAACTAATTTCCAAAAAAAAGTTTGGAACGAACTTCTTAAAATTCCTTACGGGAGATTAATGACTTATAAAGCAATTGCTATTATGCTCGGAAATGAAAACGCAATGCGTGCCGTTGGTAGAGCAAATGCCACAAACCACGCACCCATCATTATTCCTTGTCATAGAGTAATTGCATCGAATGGAAAGCTTGGCGGTTATTCGGGCGGAATTTCATTAAAAGAAAAATTGCTTGAACTTGAAGGCAGCTTGAGCTTAGAATTGTTTGAGTAGTTCACATGTGAAATTTACTTCAAAAGTGAGTCTCACATGCATTACAAAATAAAAAAGCTCCGTTAATGCGGAGCTTTTTCTTTATAGTAAAAATTGCTTTTACTTTATCGTTGTAACCTTGCTAATGTCATCAAGCTTTACAAACCTCTCACTGAACTTGTATGAACCCTTATCTGTCTTTATCGCTTTAATGACTTTAACATTTACGTGAGGGTCTTTCTTTTTTGCTTTTGCTTTATCTGCAAAAGAATGTTGTTTTGCCATTTTTTCTCCTAAAATTTGTGGCGAAATATAATGAAATACCGCAGTCTAAAAAAGGTAATCATTTTATTTACTAACCCAGCGCATTGCGCCAAAAATAAAGTAACCGAAAGGAGACATAAAAAAGGTCGTTGCGCCATAATATAGGTAACCGAAATAAATGAGGTTTACCTATGAGCAATTCAGCAAAACAAGAGTATCTACAAGAAATCAGAAAAAGATATTTCCTTGCAAGTAAATCAGATAAAACTTTAATTCTTGATGAGTTTTGTGCCACTTGTGGATTCAACAGAAAATACGTCATTCGATTAATTCGAAAAAAACAAACAACTGTAAACCGAAGAAGAGGAAGACATAAAAAGTATTACAGCGCAACTTTGTTAGCCTTCCTAAAAGATCTATGGGTAATGACTAATCTTGCTTGTTCAAAAAGATTAAAAGCAGCTATTCGGCTTTGGCTGCCTTATTATCACTCTAAAAACAATAACCTGTTAAGTGATGAAGATAGAAAACTCTTGCTTGAAATTTCTCCCAGAACTATAGATCGATTACTCCACCAACTCAAATCAAAGCATAAAAAGCTTGGTCTTTCAACTACAAAGCCGGGTTCTTTGTTAAAGAAACAAATACCAATTAAGCTGAATCAATGGGATGAATCCCGTCCCGGTTTTATTGAAGCCGATACTGTTGCTCATTGCGGTTCTTCTTTATCCGGACAGTTTGCTTATACCCTCAACATTGTTGACATTGCTTCGGGCTGGACTGAACAAAGAGCATTGTGGGGAAAGGGGCAAAGAGGTGTCTTCGAGGCTCTTAAGAACATCAACAAACATCTTCCATTCAAGGTTCTTGGTTTTGATTGCGATAACGGCGGTGAATTACTCAACTACATGCTTTTAGAATATTTTACTCATAGAAAGAATCCTGTTCAATACACTCGTTCCAGAGAATACAAGAAAAATGATAATGCTCATGTTGAAGAAAAGAACTGGACTCACGTTCGCCAGTTTATTGGTTACCTGAGATTTGACAAATCTGAAACAGTTGCCTTGCTCAATGATCTCTACCTTACTGAATGGAGATTTTACCTTAACTTCTTCATCCCTTCTTTCAAGCTCATCGACAAGAAGAGGAATGGCTCTAAAATTATCAAAATCTTCGACCCCCCTAAAACTCCTTATCAAAGATTAATCGAATCTCCTTTTATCTCTAAGGCTAAAAAGAAAGAACTTATTAAAATCTTTACTTCACTCGATCCTTACAAGCTTGAAAATAACATGAAGAACAAAATCAAAAATATTCTCAAACTCTACTAGTTCTTAGTTGTCCACTTATCAACAAAGAAAGAAAAAAAGTGGCAAAAAAAGAAAGAAACAATTATTATTGCCTTAAATCTTTCTCTTTAACAATCGGTTAACTTAATTATCAACAACTGACTTCTCTATTTTCGCTTTGGTTACCTTTTATTTTGGCGCAACACGCCCAGTTCCTCTAAGCTCTTGGTCACAGCGGCAAGGAACTGGGTTAGTTATTAATGCTACGTTAAATCGGCGAAAATCGAACTCGTAAGTGATTGCAAGGCATCAGGATGAACACCAACTTGCATTCCTCTAATTCCGGCTGAGAAATAAATCTTATCAAAAAGCTGTGCGGTTTCATCAATGTAAGTTGGAAATTTTTTCTTCATCCCAATTGGTGAACAACCGCCGCGAATATAACCCGTAACAGCCAATAGATTTTTTGTAGGAATAAGTTCAACCTTTTTATTGCCGATTACCATTGCAGCTTTTTTCAAATTAAGTTCTGCATTCACCGGAACGCAAAAAACGATTATTCCGGTCTTATCTTCCTTAGCCACCAAAGTTTTTAAAACCATCTCCTCTTTAACATTAATTTTATGTGCGACCGAAGCTCCACTTAAATCATCTTCATCAATAATGTAAGTTTTAACCTCGTACGGAATTTTATTTGCTTCGAGGAGTCTAATTACGGTTGTTTTGTTCATTCTTTAAGTAGTTCAAGTTCGTTTTGGATTTCTTCGTAACTCAAAGAATAATCCTCAGCTCTCAAAAGAAATTTTGTGTACGGATGCTGCGGGTTTTCAAAAATATTTTTTACTTCGCCTTTCTCCACAATCTTTCCTTTATACATTACTATAACTTCCTCGCAAAGGGATCTTAGCAGCTTTAAGTTATGCGAAATACATATCATTGTAATTTTATATTCTTTATTAATTGATTTGAAGAGATTAAGAAAATTAAGCTGAGATATCGGATCTTGCGCTGAGAATGGTTCATCTAAAATTAAAACTTCCGGCTGAACAGATAATATTCTTGCCAGTGCTGCTCGCTGCTGCTCACCTCCGCTTAATTCAAATCCTTTTCTATTCCACAAATTCTGCGGCAAATTAACCGAATCCAAAATTTTTTTCTTTTTAGATTCATATTCTTCATCGCCAAATCGGATTTTAACAGCTTCGTCTATGAAATCATTAATTTCTCTGAGTGGATTTAGAATCTCTCCGGTGTTTTGAAATAGAATTTGCACCGGGTTTGTTTTTCTGTTTCTCCAATCAGCAGATATATTTAAGGAATAATTACCTATTGTTGGCCGAAGTATTTGAGCAAGAACTTTTGCGAGGGTAGTTTTACCGCTTCCAGATTCTCCGGCAATACCGAGCACCATTTCTCTTTGCAATGTGAATGAGATATTATCTAAAATTAATTTTTCAGAAGAAGAACCTGTAGAGTTCTTAACTCGAACAGAATAGGAAAGATTATTTACTTCAATAATGTTGTTCATGCTGTAAGCTGATGATATGAGTTTATTAAATTATCGGACAGAATATTTTCTTGTGACTTAAAAAATTCATCAGGCGGTAAAAATTTGGTCAGCTTTCCATTGGTTATCAGGGCAATTTTATCACTTATCAAATTTGCAAAACGTAAATCTTGAGTTACAAGCAGAACCGAACATGAATCATCCTTCACAAATTCTTTTAGTTTTAGCAGAAACAAATTTGCTATGGCAGAATCAACTCCTGATGTCGGTTCATCAAGAATTATTAAAGATGGATGAGCTAAAAGTGCAAGAGCTAAGCTTATTCTTTGTGCCATTCCTCCGCTTACTTCATAAGCGTGCAGATTATATAGCTCCAGTGATTTAGGAAGAAGGAAGTAAGCTAAGGTTTCATCAACTTCCGATAAAGGTTTGTTTAAATTTTTGAAGTAATACTTCAACTTTTTCAGTTGATCAAAGCTGTTTTGAGCATCTTGAAAAACATATTTTATTTTTTGTCTTCGGATGATTTTTAATTCTTGATCATCAAGCGATAACAAATCTTTTCCTTCAAAAATTACCTTACCACTTATGGCGTAAAATCTTTTATCCAGTAAGCCGGTCAACGATTTTATAAGTGTTGTTTTGCCGGTTCCGTTTTTACCAACAATGGTATATATCTGATTTTTATCAAGTTTAAACCCGACATCATTCAACAATGTAGTTTGTGAATTTCCGCTATTGACTATTAATTTTTCAATACTGGCAGCAAGCATAAGAAAGACATCTCTTTTGTAATTGTTTTACAAAATAATAATTTACCATCAAATTTATTAAGATTATTTCAGATTCAAATTTATAACAGCCAAGCTTATCAGTGTAATAGACCGAACATGAACAAAGATTTTGTCAAACTTATATTAAGACGAATAGCCACATCGGCGGTTGTTCTCTTCCTAATGATAACTTTTATTTTCATATTGCTCAGGATTTCTCCCGGAGATCCCGCACAAAAATTTATTTCACCGGAACTAAGTACTGGTCTTGCTGATAAGGTTAGAGAATCATTTAACCTTAACAGCTCAATGATCGATCAGTACAAATCTTTCCTAATAAATTTATTAAAAGGTGACATGGGAATTTCTTATAATTACCGCGAGCCCGTCTTCCAGGTAATTATACAGTATTTACCTTTCACAATAATATTTTCATTGATTAGCTTTTTTATTCAGATTGGAGTTGGTGGATCATTAGCGCTTTTAGCTGTAAGAAAAATTAATAAGCCATTGGATAGAATAATTTCAAGAATGAATTTAATCTTCTATGCTTTGCCATCTTTTGTGATCGGCGTGTTTCTTATTTTAATATTTTCCGAAGTATTAAATATACTTCCTTCGTCAGGACTTCGTTCTTTTGACTTTGATTTCTTTTCACCATTTGGTAAAGTAAAAGATTACATTTTACATTTGATTATGCCTGTGTTAACTCTTTCTCTTGGAGGAATTGCGGTTTTTTTCCGCTATCTGAGAGACAGTCTTGAAGAAACACAAAACAAACCTTTCGTTCTTAATTTGAGAGCAAATGGTTTTGATGAAAAAGCCATTACGCTGAAACATATCATACCAAATGCAGCAGGTCCATTGATTGCAGCAGCGGGAGTTGAGCTTGGAATGTTATTAGGCGGCGCGCTAATTACCGAAGTTATTTTTAGTTTACCGGGAATGGGAAGATTAGCAGTTAACGCAATATTGCAGCGGGATTATCCTTTAATAATAGGTTGTACTTTAGCTGCCGGCGTTTTAGTGATAATGAGTAATCTTGCGGCGGATATCATTCGTGCAAAAATTGATAAAAGATTAATTAAAGACATTCTTAATTAAATGAAAACTAAACCGAAAGTTTGGCATTTGTTTATTGCGCTTTGTATTACGCTTCTGATATTTCGCTTTGCATCAGTTATTGATATAATCCTTCTTTTCTTTTCTTACATAATTTTGCTTGCCTCTGATTTTTCAAATGCGGTTAGTCAAACAAATTTTGAATTTATTGATTATCTCGTATCTGGAATTCTTATAATTCTTTTGCCGTTAATGATCTTTTTTAAATTTTGGAAGCTTAGAATTTTTCAAACTTCTTTAGATTTTGCTACGGCAGTAATAGTTGTGCTTCTTTTTGTTTTTATTTTTGCTCCCTTGATTTCCGGTTCGCATCCGGATTTTCAGAAAAACATTGGCTTGACTAAGCTTCTTCCTCCAGTAAGCGGTGTAAAGTTTTTGAAATTTGAAAGAAAAACAAAAGGAGAACAATCGCAGTTTGATAAGTTTATTAAATTGAAAAATCAGGTTATCAAATCATCATTTGATGAGAATATGATTTTTGTTGATAGCGCTCACCTCGGTAAAAAAATTCTTTACTTTCAGAATCAGAAAACATTTGAAATTTCTAGAGACAGCTTAACATCAAGTGGAACAATACCAACTCTCGGAACCAAATATTTTTTACTTGGCACCGATGAGTTTGGCAGAGATATTTTTGCAAGATTAATTTATGGCGCAAGGGTTTCAATTTTTGTTGGTATTTGTTCGGTGTTTTTATCGTTCATAATCGGACTCTTATTAGGATCTGCATCCGGCTATTTCGGCGGGATGATAGACTTAACGCTTAACAGATTAACAGATACTTTTCTTTCCTTTCCTGCAATATTTCTTATTATAATCATCCTCGCACTATTTGGAAATTCTATGTTTGCCGTTATTTTCGTTTTAGGATTTTCCGGTTGGATGAGCTTATTCAAAATTGTCAGAGGTGAAGTTATTTCGTTAAAGCAAAAAGACTTTTTTATTTCGGCAAAAATGATCGGTCTTTCTTCAAAACAATTATTAATAAAAGAAGTTTTGCCCGTTATCTTAACTCCAGTAGTTGTAAATCTTGTCTTTCAATTTGGCAGTGTAATTCTTGCAGAAGCGGCATTAAGCTATTTGGGATTAGGAACAGGCAGCAATCATCCTTCGTGGGGAAGCATGATTGATGCAGGCCAAAATTATTTAAAGGATGCCTGGTGGATGATTTTCTTCCCGGGTTTGGCTTTAATTATTACTCTTTACTCTGCAAATGATCTTGGACAAAAAATTAAAATTCATTTTAATCCGCAGTTAAGCAAATGATAAACCGCAGATATTCTGTAAAGAAAAAATTAGGAAAGGGAAGAAGCTCGGTTTATTTGTGCGAAGATTCAGAACAGGCGGGCAAAAAGTTTGCTGTAAAAATCTTGTCTGCGAATACATCTATCGAAGAGCAAAAAATATTCAAAGATGAATTTCAAATCATCCAAAAGCTTGATCACCCCAATATCATAAGAGCATATGAGCGCGGAACAGTTGTAGAAGCATCCGATAACGAACCTATTTCTATCGGTTCAAAGTATTTGGCGATGGAATATTTCGATGGGAATGAATTGCTCTCCTATACTGTTGGTGACAACAACTCTCTTAAAGAAATCATTGCTCAAATCTGTTCTGTTTTATTCTATCTTCATCAATCAAACTATATTTATTATGATCTGAAGCCGGAAAATATTCTTGTAAACGAAATAAACAAGAAGCCGTTTATAAAATTAATTGATCTCGGTTTTGCTCGATCGCGTACAGAAGAGAATTATAATGTAACAGGGACTGCAGAATATCTTGCTCCTGAAATTCTTAAGAAAGAACCGCATGATCATCGGGTTGATTTATACTCTTTCGGAATGCTTCTTTATCGGCTTATCTACAACAGATTTCCTTTCCAATCTCAAAATCAGCTAGAGATTTATAAAGAGCAGATTGAAAAAGATTTTAGTTTTCCCGAATCAAAATTTTCGTTTGAGCTGATTAATGTTGTTAAGAAGCTTCTTAATAAAAATCCAGAAGAAAGATACTTTAGTTCAGTTCAAATTCTTTATGATTTGAATATTCCGATAACTGAAGACCTTTACCAATACTGGGTTCCCATAAAAGCATTTTCAGATAGGACCGATATTCTTAATATAGTTAACAGGTATGTGACGACGCCATCGTTAGGGGAAATCATAGTAATTCGAGGATTTGAAAAATCCGGGAAGTCTGCAGTTTCTCAAGAACTTTATTCTCGATATGAAAATATTATTTTTTTGAGCAATGATAGAACGAAAAGCGGAACGCAGCTAATCAAAGCTTTCCTAAACAAATTACTATTCAACGAGTTTATATTTTCCAAGCTTCCAGCTGATACACTCGAGTTAGCCGGTAAAATATTCTCCAACGAGTCTTCAAATCTTGTAAATGATCTTAAGCTGGTTGTAAACAAGGCATCCCAGCTAAGCAGGTTCATTCTTCTGCTTGATGACTTTAATTTGTATGATAATTTTTCTTTAGAAATATTCAAAGAAATATTTCCCATTTTCCAGGTTAACGGATGTAACGTTATACTTACTGAAAAATCGGACCTGGATTATGTAACAGGTTTCATAAACAATTTAATTGAGCTTAATCTTTCATCGTTCACCACTGTTCAAACAGAAGAGCTATTGGAAAAAACATATGCTGAATTTTTTCCGGTGAAAGATGTAAAAGAATTAGTAATGCAGTATGCCGATTTCCTTCCTGGAAATATCATTGAATTTTTAAAAAACATTGTTCTTTTAAAGATTATTCAATTTGAGTATGATGGAATAAGGGTTATATCCGGAGAGGATGCGGATAAAACTCTCAAAAATTTATTTCAAGAGATTTACAGGATTCGCTATGAATCGCTTACAAAAGAAGAAATAAAAATTGCCGAGCTGCTGTCATCCTTCGAGATTGTTCCTGAGAAAAAGAATCTTGTTCAATTAACGAATTTATCTGACGAAAGATTCACACAGATTGTAGAAGAACTTCAGCGAAAGCATATTTTTCAGTCTCAATCACAAACGGGATTAATTTTTTCATCGGACGGGATCAAGAATTTCATTTACTCTAAAATACTGGATAAGAAAAAGCACCATGAAAGAATAGCGACAATTCAACAAAAATTTCCGCAATTCAGCAAAGTTGAGCTTGCCCGGCAGTATCAAATCTGTGAGCAGATTGATGAGAGCTATTCAATTTTACTAAGTGAAGCTGAAGATGCGGAGAAAATATCTGCGTTCAAATACAAACAAAATATTCTTGAGCAATTATTAAAGTTACCGCTCAACAGAGAACAAAAGTTAGAAGTTAAATTTAAACTTTGCTCTCTTTATCACTTGCTGAATATTTACAAAAATGCTTATGACTTCGTTGAAGAGCTGTTGAAGGAAACCTTGGATGAGAATGAAAAGAACGACTTGCTGATTATCAAAGGAAATTCACTTATAAAGTTAGGTGAAGTAGATGAGGGAAAGGAAGTTTTAAAGACATTATTACCTTCAATTAAAGAAGAAACCAAGAAGATAAAAGTAATGCTTGATATTGCATGGAGTGAATTTGAAACAAATAATTATGAAGTCGCAGCCAATATTGGTAAAAGTGTTATTAGTAATTCTCTGGCGCAGTCTGAATACAAAGGAGATAGTTACAATTTACTTGGATCAATAGATTATTATCAAAAAGATGATCTCCATTCGGCATTAGTCTACTTTGAGAAAAGTTTAAAAGAATACTCTATTGCTAATCTTACTCATCGAATAGCTGCTATTGAAATAAATATTGGTAACATGTGTAATATTTTAGGAGACTATGAAAAAGTAGAAGAACATTGGAATAAATCGTTAAAAATTAGCTCATCGACCGGGAATTATTATCAGCAAGGCAAAGTCTTATTAAATTTTGGAGGATTTCATTTTCATAATCTAAATTTTGAAGCAGCTATTGAAAATTACGGAAAAGCCGGCATTATTTTTAATTCACTCGGTGATCAATACGATCGCGGGCTCACCGAATCCAATCTTGGAGAAGTTTACTTATTTATTTGTGAATACCCAAATGCAATTGATGTTTTAAAGAATGCAATAGAAATTTTTCATAAAATTCAGAATTTTCTTGAGCAATCAGAAGCACTCTTTTTACTTGCAAAGGTATATTCTAAAATTGGCGACCATATTCAGTTCGATAAAACCATTGAAGAACTAAATAATCTTACCTCACTCCACACTGGTTCGGAAAGAATTAAATTACATCTGGATTTTTTAAAATATATAAAACGATCTGAACTTAGCAAAGAGATAGACCCCGATGATTTATTTCGGGTTGCCAATGAATATTTATCGCAGGAAGAGCGGATCAATTATTTTGAATCAATGAGCATTTTAGTAAATTATTATTTACAACATGGTGAATCCACAAAAGCATTTGATTTATTATCCAATAAAAGATTTATAGAAACATGTGGTTCTAATATTTACTTCGAGATAGAAAAATTATACCTAATTGGTAAAACTGCTTCGGAGAACCCCGCACTTTATCCTGAAGGTCCCATATTCTACCTTAATGAAGCATATAATCTTATGAGCGATTTAAATGTAAATGAGACCACCTGCAAAATAATTTT
>Ga0209126_1000163_pt1 | contig 21272 bp, 17 predicted proteins | sample RifCSP19_1_FD_184024 | JGI IMG/M metagenome (GOLD analysis project Ga0209126, IMG submission 184024) | Soil microbial communities from Rifle, Colorado - Rifle CSP2_sed 19_1 (SPAdes) (version 2) | ecosystem: Environmental > Terrestrial > Deep subsurface > Rock core/Sediment | place: Rifle...
GATGTAGCCGCTCCACCCAACCTTGGATGAAGGAGGCCACTGCGTTACGGCAGGCTGTGCTGGCGTTGCTGCCATATGCTTCAATATCGTAGTAAATCACAGCCTGGCCTAATAGGCCGAGGCTGGTAGCCGCGGAAACAGCCAGATCAGCTTCGTCCCTTCCTTCCTGGTAAGCTACGACGGCGTTTGAACTCATACGGTGGTTGAAGGTAGTGCAGGGAGCCTGTGGCCCCACCCAGGTGGGGATAAAGGTCCACCCCTGCTCAGCGACTGTGTGCAGCCAGAAAGGATCCAGCCGATAGGGATCACAGGCAAGGCTGATCCCACCGATATAGATATTGGCGCTCGAATAGGGGCTGCTGTCCCACCAGGTTTGCATGTTCGCGATGGATGGTGGATTGCACTTGTCAAAACCTTGTTGGTCGGCAATTACAACAGAGCTGGAGGTGTTGACGACGAAGATCGTGGAGAGGTTAGTTGGCTCGCTGGAAGGGATTTCGACGGTGGCTGTGTAAATACCGAGGCAATCTGGCACCGTGGTGGTAAAAGATTGCTCTGATATACCGGGCGGGAGGCTAACTTCGTCGCTGAAGATCGTACCTTCTCCGCAGGGATTCGTCTGAGTCCAGGTGAGACGAACTATTCTAGCCTGGCTGGATTTATTGGAAACTTTGGCAACGTAGCGAATGGGTCGCCCGGGGAGAAATGCGATGATCTTTTTCCCCCCTCCATCGTCTGTCCTGGCTGCGAGCAGTTCAACCGTCTGGTTAAATGCTAAGGGAAGATAGACCACCGGTGTAGGGGGAAGGCTGGTGGCCGTTGGAGTAGCTGTGGAAGCAAACTGGAAACCCGCCGAGTTTGAAGGGGTGTGGCTCTCGCTAGCTTTAGACAGCGCCAGATCTGCCCTCGTAAGGAGGAAAGCCCCCAGAAGTATAAAGACGATTAAGAATATCTGGAAGATGGTTTTCGACGAGTTCATTTTCGCTGGTCCTCTACGATGGGAAGTTTAGGTACAAATTATACCGCTGGAAATAATATTGTCCCTGGGAAAAAGGTATTGGGTCTCTAAGCTATAGCCAACACCATCCCTACCAGGGCATCGCATCCAGAGGAATTACCCCAAGTTAACAGGTTGGCGGCGCAAATATCCAGACCTGGCTGTCCGCTCAGGAGGCCGTCCAGGGCAGACACCAGGCGCTCATCCGCCTGGCCAAGTGTGGCGCACTCGATCAAGTTGGCGCTGAGGGTTGTGGTCCGGGAATAGGCCATTTGAACCACACAGCGATTTAGTTCTTCGATTTCCAATGCAGGTTTAAGGAGTTTTCCCCAGCGATTCAACGCCAGCATGAGCCCGATAACCAGGTCGTCCCCAGAGGGCGTCAGCCCTGCGCCAAGTCCCAGAAAAGGCTCTAGGGCCGTGGCCACCTGAGCCGCCTGGTAAGAAACTATCGCCTGCTGCAAGAGTTTTACTTTGGGTGTGATTTGAAACTCTAAAAGGTCGCTATTGCTGAAATCATTGATCAGATCGAGGAGTATGGCGAGCAAGGCACACAATCCATCTGCTTTGCGGGCTACCAGGACCTGCCTGGCGAGGGTGATCAGCTGTGTCTTTCGCTTTTCTGCGGAGAGCATCGTCAAAGGTTTCGGCGGCGTTTTCCATCGAGCTGCCTCAGAGGTATGAATGCTCAGGCCAGCGGCAGGAAAATGCAGATGGCCGGCTTGGGTTTGAACTGGCGTACCACGTTCTAAGGCCTGCAATCCTTGTGGATCATCCTGCAGATTGATGGTCAAAGGCCCCTTATATCCTTCAGAGGACAGGAAAATCATCCAACCAGACTTCAGGTGCAAGAAAATTCCGCGTGAAGTAATGCCTGAGACAGCCCCAGCCTGTTCCAGCATCAATTTTTGGTTAGCGATCGTTCCAATATATGTAGCCGAGATCTCCATGTGCAACCTGAGCATCCTTCGAGATAAGAGAGCGTGTTTTTCTGGATTATAAACTGCCTGAGCACAAAGTCACCGTCCAATCAGCTTGCCTTGGTAACCAAGCCATGACAAAAATCACGCAAAGATGTGACAGATATCAAATGGAGGGGATTGATAATAATGCAATAAAATAGGTTGGAGACTATAATAATACCTGCCAGTCTGATCAACCGGCAACAAAAGTTAGTCAATCGTCGCCGGGGACGGCGACGAGAGTGTTTCTCACCAAAAATCCATTTAACATTTGCCTTCAAAATTGTCCAGTGAGGGAGCCGATATGAGTATAGATGCCCATCCGGGTCTTCCAGAATTCGATTACATCAAACCAAAGACTCTGGCTGAAGCCAGCCAATTTTTAGCCGGACATCCCAGCGAAGCGCGCCCCTTCCTGGGCGGAACGGATGTTTTTGTGCGCATGCGGGATGGTTTCTGGAAAGAGAAATACATCGTCGACGTAAAAAACTTGGATGGAACGAACGAAATCCATTATGACCCTCGGATGGGATTAACCCTGGGTGCAGCGGTCAATATGAACCGGGTCATTGCTTCCTCTAAGGTGTTAGAACATTATCCGCTGTTGGCCGAGGCCTGCCAGACAGTGGCCAGCTACCAGTTGCGCACCCGGGCGACCATTGTTGGGAATATCTGCAATGCCTCCCCGGCCGGCGATACGATCGGAGCCTGCATCGTCTTGAATGGAAAATTACACGTGCATGGCCTGGAGGGTATACGCCAGGAACCGCTCAGCACGTTCTTCATTGGTCCAGGGAAGACAGCACTAAAACCGGGCGATATCGCCACCGCCATCACGTTTCCCTTGCCACCTCCAGGATACCACGCACGGTATATCAAGCTCGGCCGGAATGCGATGGGCGACCTGGCCATAGTCGGCGTGACTGTGCTGGGATATCCTGATCCGGGCGTTCTATCAGGGTACCGCTTCCGCATTGCGTTGGCGTCGGTCGCGCCGGTACCCCTCGTGCCGGTTCAGGCTGAGGTGGTTCTGGCAGAGAAACCATTCAGCGAGGCGACCATCGCTGAAGCTGCTCAGGCGGCGATGGATGCCTGCACACCTATCGATGACGTGCGCGGCAGTGCCCGATATCGAAAATTGATGGTCAGGAACCTGACCAAGAAAGCACTAAAGGAAGTCTATAGTCGATTAGTGGGTTAGTTGAGTTGTTACATCGTTGTGGAGTTATATAGTTGATTATCAGGTTGCCTAATCTCACGCTCATGCATTAGAACAACCAACCCGAGTAACTACCTAATTACCGGTCTAATGAACTATCTGATTTGGAGGATGGAATGGCGTATCACAGAATAATAGTAACAGTGAATGGTTCTACTGAGTTGGTTGATGTGCCGTCGAACATGACCTTGTTACAGATGCTGCGCGACAAGCTGGCTTTGACAGGCACCAAGAATGGCTGCGCGGCAGGCGAGTGTGGAGCCTGTACGGTGATTCTCAACGGCGAACCGGTTAACAGCTGCATGGTGCTGGCGGTCGAGTGCGATGGGGCGAGCCTCACCACTGTCGAAGGGTTAGTTCATGACAACCAGCTGGATCCCTTACAACAGGCTGTTATCGATCAGGGAGGTGTGCAATGCGGATTCTGCACCCCCGGTGTGCTGGTTTCGGCGCGAGCTTTGCTCGACCGCAATCCTCGCCCTTCCGACTATGATATTCGCGATGCGCTGTTGGGTAACTTGTGCCGTTGCACGGGCTATCTGCGCCTGGTGGAGGCGGTTAAAGACGCTGCCCGGCGGGAGGTATTAAGACCCTGATGACTGTTAGGGTCGTTAGGGATATGAGGAGGTAACCATGGTTGTAAAGGAACCAGGAATAGGTGTTCGCATCCCTCCGCCGGTTGGAGAGAGCGTGCCACGCGTGGACGCGCAAGAGAAAGTAACCGGTGCAGCGATTTTCACGGATGATTTCCAGTTTGGACCCGGGTTGTTGTACGCGCGCATCAAGCGCAGCCCACACCCTCATGCGCGCCTCAAATCTATAGACGTGAGCAAGGCTAGTGTCTTGCCCGGAGTTAAGGCGGTCGTCACCGGAAAAGATTTTCCAGGTTATATCGGCCTGTACTTGCAGGACCGCTATATCTTTTGTCGGGATCGAGTGCGGTACGTAGGCGATCCGGTCGCCGGTGTGGTTGCCGTGAGCGAAGAAATTGCTGAACAGGCTCTAGAACTGATCGATGTGGAGTATGAGGTTTTGCAGCCAGTAACTGACCCCGAATATGGTGCTAGCCCGCAAGCGCCACTGATCCACCCCGATCTAGGTAAATATGTTGTTGTGCCCTTCATTTTCCCCGAGGCGGGGACCAATATTTCGAATCATTTCAAAGCCCGCAAGGGTGATGTCGATAGCGCCTGGGAAAAATGCGCGGTAATCCTCGAACGGCATTATCGCATCCCGCATATCCAACACGTTCCGATCGAGCCGCATGTCGCTGTCGCCAGGGCAGACCAGGATGGCAATGTGACCCTGTGGAGCAGCACGCAGTCTCCTTTTGCCCAGCGCAATCTGATCGCTAAGGCGTTGGGGATTTCCCAGAGTGATGTGCGGGTCATTGGCTTATACGTCGGCGGCGGATTCGGCTCAAAGGCCGGGGTGACGATGGAGGCTTTGGTCGTGGCGATCGCCACCAAGGTGAAAGGCCACCCAGTAAAGCTGCGCCTGACGCGTGAAGAGGAGTTTTTTACCACCTTTGTGCGCCAGGGATTGGTCATGCACCTCAAGATGGGCTGTGATAAAGAAGGCAAATTACTGGCTATGGAGAACCGCTATTATTGGGACGGTGGTGCATATACGGAATATGGTGTAAACGTTACCCGCGCGGCGGGGTATAGTGGCACTGGTCCTTATGAAGTGCCCAATGTAAAGATAGACAGCTACTGTGTCTATACCAACCACCCCGTCAGTGGGCCGATGCGCGGCTTTGGCCATCCGGAGATCCATGCTGGCCTTGAGCAATGCATCGACGAATTAGCGCTGGAGGTCGGCATCGATCCAGTGAAGCTGCGCAAGATCAACTGTGTGAAGGAGGGCAGCATCCTGGTGACGGGCGGTAGGATGCATCCTACTGGCCTATCGCAATGTCTCGAAAAAGCTGCTCAGGCAATCGAGTGGGGCATGAAGTCTCCGCCAAGTGCGCCTAACAAGCGGCGGGGAAAAGGCATTGCTATCATGTGGAAAGCGCCTGCCATGCCGCCCAATGCTGGTTCAAGCTCCTGGGTCGAGCTGACCGAGGATGGCAAAGTGAACGTGGGCGTTGGCGGGCAGGAGATCGGGCAGGGGACGTTCACGGTCGCCGCTCAAATGGCTGCAGGAGCCCTGGGTGTGCCTGCCACGTGGGTGCGAGTGGCCTCTCCGGTGGACACCAAGTACAGCCCGTACGAGTGGCAAACCGTCGCCAGCCGCCTAACCTGGAGCATGGGCAACGCTATCGCGGCCGCGGCGCGCGATGCTCGCCAGCAGATCCTGCACCTGGTAGCTCAGGCTTGGAATGAAGATATAAAAGATTTGGACATTGTCGATGGGAATGTGATCTCGTATAAAACCGAGGAGTCTATCCCCTTGAAGGACATGGTGGTTTACGGCCTCCCTAAACCGGATGGCAAAGGTTGGATCGGCGGACCGATCGTTGGACGCGGCAACTTCATGCCCACCTATATTACCGGTCTCGATCCAGAAACCGGCCAGGGTGAGCGGGCTGCTGTGCACTACACAACGGGGGCGCAAGCCGTCGAGGTGGAAGTTGATATGGAAACTGGCAAAGTGGAAGTGCTGCGCGCCGTGGCTGCATTCGACGTCGGCAAAGCTATTAATCCTGAGATGGTCAGGGCGCAGATGGAAGGTGGCCTGATCCAGGGGATCAGCACGGCGTTGTTTGAGGAGCTCCAACTCAAGCAGGGCTTGCTACACAATCCCAGCCTGGTGGACTATCGCATCGCTACTTGCGTCGATGTACCCCCGAAGATCGAATCAATAATCGTCGAGGTTCCACAGGATGACGGGCCGTGGGGTGCGCGCGGCATCGGTGAACATGCTATGGTGCCCACGATTCCGGCCATCGCCAATGCTATCTATGACGCGCTGGGTATCCGGCCTGGAAGCCCACCCTACAGCTCCGAAAGAGTATACCTGGCGATGGTGGATGGAGGGATTGTTGAGTGAGGCCAAGCCATGGCTGAACGACTTGATATTCTGATCCGCCAGGCTCGATTGCGCGGCCAACCGGAAAAAACTTTTGAAGTTGGGATCGCTTCCGGGAAAATCGCAGCGATCTCGGAGCAGGTTGGCAACCAGGCAGAGATCGAAATTGACGCCCAGGGGAACCTGGTCACTGAATCCTTTGTCAATCCCCATCTCCATTTGTGCAAGGTGTATACGCTGCAAATGATGGATGAGGAAGCCCTGCGGGATTATCATGGTTTAGAGATGGGCAAAGCCATGACAGCGATTGAGCTGGCCGCGCGGGTAAAAGAGAAGTACGATGAATCCTGGATTATCCAGAATGTCCGCCGTGCAGTCGCTCAGGCTGCCTTTTATGGTTGCACGCACCTGCGTGCATTTGCCGATGTGGACAGCAAAGCCCGGCTTGAAGGGGTGAAAGCCTTGCTCCATGCTCGCCAGGAGTTTGCTGGCATTGTGGATATCCAGGTTGTGGCTTTTGCGCAGGATGGGATTGTTCGCGAGCCAGGCGCATCCGAACTCGTCCGGCAGTCCATGGAGCTCGGTGCGGATGTGGTTGGCGGAATCCCGTGGATCGAGTATACCGAGGCGGATATTCACCAGCATATCAGGGAAATATTCGATATCGCTGTAGAATACGATAAAGATGTGTCCATGCTGGTAGATGATGCCGGCGATGCTGGACTGCGGTCTCTGGAATCAATGGCTGTAGAGTCCATTCGTCGAGGCTGGCAGAGTCGTGCTCTGGCACACCATGCCCGGGCTATGGCGCTATATCCCCAACCCTATTTCCAGAAGGTGGTAGCGCTATTAAAAAAGGCGGAGATGGGCGTGGTGAGCGACCCGCATACGGGGCCCTTGCACGCCCGCGTCAAGGAGCTCCTGGAGGAAGGTGTGTTGGTCTGCCTGGGCCAAGATGATATCTCTGATGCTTACTATCCTTTCGGTCGGAACAATATGCTGGAGGTGGCTTTCCTGGCATCCCACTTGCTTTGGATGACCACTTCGGTCGAGATGGATGTACTATATGATATGATCACGGTGCGGGCCGCCCAGGCTATGGGCTTAAAAGACCTGGCATTGCGCGTGGGTGCTCCTGCTAACCTTGTGGTGCTCGATGCCCCGAGTGTGTTGGAGGCATTGCGCGAACATGCCGCGCCGGTGTCTGTCATCAGCCACGGAAAGTTAGTCGATCAAGGAAAGATGAGGAGTATTACCCGCACTGCCGATTGGGAGACCCATTAGCTAGCCCTGATACACCATACCGAACCATGATTAAGGTTGTCGGTCAGGAATTGCAGCGCGTTGACGGGTGGGAAAAAGTCACAGGCCAGGCTAGATTTACAGCTGACCTGAGCCTTGGTCGCGCTTACCATGCGCGTGTGCTGCGATCGAGAGAAGCACACGCCTTTATTCGTCATCTCGATGTGAGCCAGGCGATGGCCGCACCTGGCGTAAAAGCTGTCATCACTGGCGCTGATTGCCCAGGCCGGATCGGGCAAGCCATCCGGGACCAGTATCCTATAGCCCGTGATAAAGTACGTTACTGGGGTGAACCTGTGGCGGTTGTCGTGGCAGCCAGCGCAGAGGCGGCTGAAGAGGCTCTCCCGCTTATCCAGGTGGAATACGAGTCGATCCCACCCATCCTACACCCGCGCGAAGCAGTTCGCCTGGGTGCTCCCCTGATCCATCAAAACCTTGAGAAGTACCAGCACGACCACCAGATTCACCCCGTTCTGGGAACTAATATCAGCCACCATTACCGGTTACGCCACGGGGATGTCGAAGCAGTCTTCGCCGCGGAACACCTGGTCGTCGAAAACGAATATTGGGTGCCATGGATCGCTCATGTCCAGCTGGAGCCACATTGTACGTGGGCTTTATGGGGAGGAGACTCGTTAACCATCTGGGCTAGCTCCCAAGCTCCTTTTTTCATCCGCGAGACGCTGGCGGATCTCTTCGGTTTATCACCTGCCAAGGTGCGTGTCGTAGTCCCCTATGTCGGGGGCGGCTTTGGGGGCAAATCCGATGTCACCATCGAACCGCTTCTGGCAATCGCTGCCCTGGCGGTGCCTGGCATCCCCGTACAACTCTTGCTTACGCGGGAGGAGATGTTCTTTGGCAGTGTGGTAGGGCGAGGCGCGTGGGGCCGGATTAAAACTGCAGTAAACCAGGATGGATTGCTTCTGGCGCACGAGGCTGAACTATATTTTGGCAGTGGGGGCTACGCCGATTACTCGGTTTGGATCTCTCAAGGTGGTGGGCATAATTCAACTGGCCCTTATCACATCCCAAATTTGAAAATAGATTCTTACAATGTTTATACCAACACACCGCCGACTGGCGCTTATCGTGGCTATGCTCACCCTGAAGTACATTGGATGGTCGAACGCCAGATGGACCATATTGCCCGTCAATTGGGAATGGATCCCGCGGAATTGCGCTTGAAAAACTTGCTCGGAGCTGGCAAGGTTAACGCAATGGGTCAGGTCATGCAGAACTACAATGGCCGGGCAGACTTGTGCCTGCAAGCCGTGGTTAAGGCGCTAGGGACAAAGGCCGACCCCTCGGCGCCTAACCGGAAGCGCGGGCATGGTCTTGCCTGTTTGATGAAGTCCCCGGTCATGCGCACCAACGCGCAAAGCGGAGCCATAATCCGCTTCAACGAGGATGGATCAGTGACTCTTTACACGGGCGCAGTGGAAATTGGACAAGGTGCCAATACGGTGCTGAGCCAGATTGCAGCTGAGGCATTGTCTATTCCCATGGATATGGTTCATTACGTGGCGCGCGTGGACACGGATTTCTCCCCCCATGAATGGCAGACGGTTGCCAGTCATACCACCTGGGCGGTCGGAAATGCGGTGCGGCTGGCGGCGATGGATGCCCTGCTCCAGATCAAGAAGGCCGCTGCCGAAGTGCTGGGTGTGCCTGAGGAAAACCTGGAAACCAACGACTGCAAAGTCTATCCTTCAAACCACCCGGAGCGCGCCTTTCCCTACCAGGCATTTGCGACAGGCTACCGCCGCCCGGACGGATCGGCTGTCAACCCTCCGATCGTTGGACGGGGCTCGTTCGTCCCCATGGGGCTGACCTACCTCGACCCGGTCACCGGTCAGGGGAATATCGCTGCCAGTTGGACTTTTGGCTGCCAGGGTGCTGAGATCGAGGTAGACCTCGAGACAGGCCAGATCCATGTGCTGCGGCTGATCAGTGCCCTGGATGCAGGCCGCATCCTTAATCCCGACACCGCCCGCGGCCAGGTGGAGGGTGCCATGATCCAGGCCCTAGGTGCTACCCTGACGGAAAAGATACAGTTTGATGGCGATGGACGGATTAACAACTCGAGTCTGGTGGATTACCGCATACCGACTGCTGCCGATATACCCAGCTTACAGGTTTTCTTCATTGAAACCGAAGACATAAATGGGCCGTACGGCGCGCGGGGCCTGGGAGAACACGGAATTGTCGCCGTTCCCGCGGCAGTGGCCAATGCTCTGGCTGATGCCCTGGGGATTGATGTTTACGAGATACCCATATCTCCCGCAACCATCATTGAGGCGCTTGAAAAGCGCCCGGAAAGGAGGCAGACAAAGCAGAGATAGAAGGAAGGCTGGCACAAACCCCCTGTGGCGCGCTGGAGATCCAGCTCCGCCAGTCTAATATTTCGATACAGCGATTTCATCCAAATTCTATTGGCCATGGAGGAGAAAAAGTCATGAACAAGCGATCGGTTTTTTACCTGTTTGTTATTAGTATAATAGCTGTGGGAGTGCTGGTCGGATGCGCACCGCAGGCAACTCCGCCCCCCACTGAGGCGGGACCGGCCAAGCTTCTGGTGTTCGGCGCCTTCGCCACCCCGATCGAGGAGCCGTGGGATGGAGTCATCCATTCAGCCCTCTTGAAGGCCAGGGACGAAGGCAAAGTTGATTACGAATACACTGATAATATCGGCTATGCCGGTGATATGGAGCGCGTGCTGCGCGAGGTGGCCGATCAGAAGAAACCCAATATCATCTTTGGCGATGCTTTCGGGAATGAGGAGGCCGTACGGCGGGTTGCGGCGGAATATCCGGACATCGCCTTTGTCTTTGGATCAGGTCTGGGTCCCTCAGAGCCTAACGTATCGGTCTTCGACAACTGGATCCATGAGCCGGCCTACCTGAGTGGCATGTTAGCCGGAGGCTTGACCAAGTCGAACAAAGTCGGGGTTGTAGGAGGTCATCCGGTACCCGAAGTCAACCGCCTGGTCAACGCGTTTATCGCTGGCGCCAAAGAGGTTAACCCTGATGTCCAGGTGCTGGTTACCTTCATCAATAGCTGGTTCGACCCGGCTGCTGCAAAGGAAGCTGCCCTTGCTCAAATTGATGCTGGCGCTGACGTACTTTACGCCGAACGGTTTGGCGTGATCGAAGCCGCAAAGGAAAATGGGTTGTGGGCGTTCGGAAATATGAGCGACCAGAATGAACTGGCGCCAGAGTTCGTGGTGAGCAGCCCGGTGTGGAACATGAACCCATCGGTTGAATACGTTATCAATCAGGTTCAAAGCGGCGCTTATACCGCCCAAGATCTGAAAGACTTCAGTATGGTTGCCAAGGGTGGCGCCAGCTTGGCTCCTTTCCACGCCACGGAGAGCAAACTGCCCGCCGATCTGGTGGCAAAGGTGCGAGAACGCGAACAACAGATAAAGGACGGACTGTTCCGAGTAGACATCAACGAAAAACAGCCTGAACCCGTCAACTAAAGTTGGTTAAATAAAGTTGGTCAATTAAATCTATGTTGGGGTGATAGGGACCCCTATCACCCCAACAGGGAATAAAACATGCTTGCTGTCCAGATGCGGGGCATCACCAAACGGTTCGGGTCCCTGCTCGCCAATGACCAGGTCGACTTTGCACTGGAAAAAGGCGAGATACATGCTTTATTGGGCGAGAATGGCGCGGGGAAAACAACGCTCATGCGCATCCTCTACGGGCTTTACCGGTTTGACGAAGGGGAAATCCTGGTAGATGAGCATGTGGTCCACATCACCTCCCCTAAGGAGGCCATCCTGCTGGGAATCGGCATGGTGGCCCAACACTTCACCCTTGTGCCGCCGTTTACCGTGGCGGAGAATGTAGTCCTTGGTTATAACGATCGCTTAAGATACGAACCAACTGCAGCCCAACAGCAGGTGGCAAAAGCAGCGGCTCGCTTCGGCATCGAAACCGACCCGGCTGTCCTAGTGAGTCATTTATCGGTCGGCGAACGCCAGCGAGTAGAGATTCTTAAGGCGCTTTATCGCAATGCCCGCGTCTTGATCTTGGACGAGCCAACCGCAGTGCTCGTTCCTCAGGAAGTGGATGTCCTTTTTGAGACTCTAGAGCGGCTGCGCAGAGCAGGGCTTTCGGTCATTTTTATCAGCCATAAGCTCAATGAAGTTATGGCAGTAAGTGATCGCATCACGGTGCTTCGCCTGGGGAGCGTGGTGGGTACGGTGGCGAAAGCCTCAACCACTCAAGCGGAATTGGCGCGTATGATGGTAGGGCATGAAGCTTTTGGCGTGCAGCGTCCTGGACATCGCCTGCAAGGAGATGCGCAATTGCGCATCGAGAATCTCAGCGCCCTCGACCGCCAGGGGTTGCCTGTGTTGAAGCAGGTATCGCTGGAAGTGAGAGCTGGGGAAGTTCTGGGTATTGCCGGAGTGTCAGGGAATGGACAGGCTGAGCTTTCGCATGTGTTGGCAGGTACCCTCATACCAACCCAGGGAAGGGTGATCGTCGGTAACCAGGATCTTACTGGCGCTGGCCCTACCCGTTTCCTGGCTGCCTCCGTCGGCCGCATCCCCGAAGAACGGCAGGAGGGGGTGATCCAGGAATTAAGCGTCTCAGAGAACCTGGCGTTGGAGAATTTAGACGATTTCACTCATAACGGGATCTTAGATCGGCAGCGCGTAAGAAAACACGCCGAAAGGATGATCGCGGAATACCAGATCAAAGCTTCGCCCATGGACCCCATGCGCACGCTTTCCGGGGGCAATGTTCAAAAAGTGATTCTGGCGCGTGTTTTGTCAAGCAAGCCGCGCGTAATCATCGCCTCCCAGCCAACGCGCGGGCTGGATGTCGGAGCGACAGAATATGTACGTAATAAATTGTTGGAGCAGCGTGACCAGGGCGCGGCGGTGCTCCTGGTATCCGAAGACCTGGATGAAATCCTGGCTCTCTCAGACCGGATCGCTGTTATCTACGAGGGCCGGATTGTGGGTGTACTCCCCGCTCAAGAGGTTAGCAGGGAACAGTTAGGGATGATGATGTCTGGCGCGCTGGAGGGAAACGCCCGTGAAATTACGGATTGAACGCGCCGCTGCCCCGCTTTGGATGCGGCCGCTCATACCCATCCTGGCGGTGATCACCACATTTATCCTGACGGCAGCCTTGGTGGTTATGGCAAAGGCCAATCCGCTGGAGGCTTACTATCATTTTTTGATTGCCCCGCTTTCCAGCCGGGTGAGCGCTATCGAAGTCTTGGTTAAGTCAACCCCGTTATTATTAACCGGGGTGGCGGTGACTTTCGCTTTTTCTGCTGGTTATTTCAACATCGGCGCTGAGGGACAGCTTTATGCGGGCGCGATTGCTGCCGCCTGGTTGGGGGTGGTTTTGGAAAGCCTGTCTCCCCTGATCGCTATCCCAGTCATGCTAATTGGCGGCTTCGTGGCGGGAATGGTCTGGGCATTAACTCCAGCCTTACTCAAGGTGAAGGTGGCGGTGGATGAGGTCGTGACGACGCTGCTGCTCAATTCGGTCATACTGTTCATTGTCAGTTATTTGCTCAATGGTCCCTGGCGTGACCCGGTCTCCGGCTGGCCCCAATCCCCTGAAATCTCAGCCAGCGCGACCTTTTTTAAACTGCTTCCACGCGCCCGCCTGCACCTGGGCTTCATCATCGGGTTGCTGACGATTATTGCATTATGGTTTGTATTCTCGCGCACCACATTTGGGTTAAAGATGCGCGCCACGGGTCTGGGCAAGGAGGCTGCCCGTTTTGCCGGGATAAACGTTAACCGTACGATCATCCTGGCGGCATTGATCAGTGGCGGCATTGCCGGCCTGGCGGGTGTGGGCGAGGTAGCGGGTATTCACTTTCACCTGATCGATGCCATCTCGCCGGGTTATGGCTATACCGGTATCATTATCGCTATGCTGGGCGGTCTCAACCCAATTGGGGTGGGAATCGCCGCGCTCTTTATCGGCCTGCTCACTACAGGCGCGCAATCTGTTAGCCGGGCGCTCGGGGTGCCAGCGTATCTCGGGGATGTTGTGCAGGCCTCCTTACTGCTGGTAACCTTGGGAGCGTTTGTCCTGCAGAACTATCGCATTCATTGGATATCTGGCAAGGCGTTATCGCCGCCCACAACCGGCGGTTTCAGCGAGCGGGAGACCAAATCTGGCACCTAGGCTTATCAGCACATGGATGATTTTATCATTGGACTGGTTGCCGCAACACTCCGCGTAGCCACCCCGTTGCTCCTGGCGACGTTGGGTGAACTGTACGCCGAGCGAGCCGGCATCTTAAATCTGGGCATCGAAGGGACAATGTTCGTGGGAGCCTTCGTGGGCTTTGTAGTCGCCGATAAGACTTTTTCCCTTGGAGTAGGTCTAGCTGCTGCGATCATCGCGGGGGTATTATCGGGCATGTTGATGGCGTTGTTATCGGTGTGGTTGGGCGTCAGCCAGCACGTGTCAGGGCTGGGGATCACGTTATTGCTTACAGGTTTATCTCTGTTTGGATTTCGCCTGGTTTATGGTGAGCCGCGCATCCCTCCCGCCATCCAGCCATTTGAACGGCTCTCTCCCGCCGGGCAGGTGCCGGTGTTGGGGGCGATCCTTGATCAATATGCCCTGACTTACATTGCCCTGGCTCTGGTGCCGGTTGTCTGGCTAATGATGTACCGTAGCAATATTGGTCTCCAGATCCGGGCTGTGGGAGAAAACCCTGAAGCTGCCGATGCGGCCGGTGTCAATGTGTTCCGAATACGCTTTCTTGCGTTGAGTATCGCCGGAGGGTTGATGGCAGCCGGCGGGGCTTTCCTTTCCCTGGCTCAATTAGGATCGTTTACCTATGGTATTATTGCCGGGCGTGGCTGGGTATGCATCGCCCTGGTGATCTTCGGTAACTGGCACCCGGTTAAAGTGCTGTGGGGAGCCCTGCTTTTTGGGGGGGTCTTTGCCCTGCAGCTCCGTTTACAGGTTTCCGGCCTGGATTTGCCTTATGAAACCTTCCTGGCCTTACCCTACCTGGTGACGATCCTTGCCCTGGCAGTTGCCGGGCGCAACGCTACTTACCCAGGAGCGCTGCTGAAACCCTATAAAAGAGAATAACTCCGTCGGATTTATCTCTCAAAGAACAGTCCCGATCCTACATGACTACTAGACAACAGACTTACAAAACCAAATAACTAAATTGAGGAGCTCACACCATGAAATTCATCGATCTCACTATCCCTTTGGGCATCGCCACGCCCCCCTGGCCGACCTACGAACCGCTCCAGGTCAAGTATTTCAAGCGCCTGGCACCGAATGGAGCGAATGGACAGCTCGTGACTCACTCAAACCACCTGGGCACTCACCTGGATGGCGAAATCCATTTTCACACTCCTGGCAAGGATATCGCCTCCCTGGGAATGGATTACCTGGTGCACGCAGCGGCGGTGGTCGATCTGAGCGATATCTGCGGCGACTACGATGTCTACACCAGCCAGATGGTCGAAGAGCGGGTGGAAGTGCGCGAAGGTGACATCCTGATCATCCACACCGGCTACCACCACTTCGGCTGGGATATGCCCACCGCCAATGAAATCCGTTATATGGTCATGCACCCGGGGCCCGACCGGGAGTTCGCCGATTGGGCGAAGAACAAGAAAATCCGTTGGATCGGGGTGGACTGCGGCAGCGCCGATCACCCGATGAACACCATCATCCGGGATTGGATGCCGCGCCAGGCCCGCCAGGCTGAGAAAGTTTTCAAAAAGAAGTTCGGCAAACCCCTGGCTGAGTTCTTCGACGACACCAAGTATCAGCTGATGCACCTGGAGATGTTCCCCTATGGGATCGTGCATGCTGAATGCCTGGGCGGCGAAATCGATCTGCTGCTCAACCGGCGCGTAACGGTTGGTTTCTTCCCCTGGCGCTTCGTAGATGGCGAATCGAGCATCGGGCGCTGTGTGGCGATCGTGGATGACGCCGAGTATGAAGCATTGCTGGAAAAGAAAGCCGGATTGCCAAAGACGAAGTTTGGCGATGCGTTTGACCCAAGGCACGTAGAACGGATTAACGCCATAAGCCAGGCCAACCTGGGTTAATCGGATATATTTTTCCATCGTGGAGGTTTTCTCATGGCAATTGATATGGAATTGGAAAAGGTGCTCAGGGCGCCGGAGGTCGAACAGCCGCCGTACCCCTCCAAAGTGATCACTCTCGCCAATGGCAAGAAAATGGTGGTGCGCGAGGTCACTCGGAAGGATGTCCCCACGCTGTTGAAAGCAGTCCACCCGACTCTGTTCATTCACCGGGATTATTATGACATTGTCGGGGCGCGCCTGTACGCGGAGTTGCTTGGCTGGTACACCTACCGGGTGCGTAACGAGTATTGCATCATTGGGCAGGTGGATGGTTTCCTGGTGGGGATCGTCAATGGGCGCATGATGAACAAGGATATTGGCATCAGCCTGCACACCCTGGCAATCGACCGTGGTTTGCGAGTCGGTTCTCACCTCTTTGCTTCGAAAATGGAGCACCACATCGAATATCTGGGACAAAAAGAGGTGCTGATCGTGGCGGAAAGCCCGATCGGCTTTCGGCGCTGGATGATCGAGTATGGCCTGGAAAAGACAGACATTCAGCACGAGCTGGGCGGGGCAAGCTCATACCGTTTGACAAGAGAGTTGTATTTCGACTCCAAACCGCGCCTGGTCGTTGGGGATCGTCCGGTCCCCCCAAACTTGCTGGCTAAGGCTCAAGAAGAAATCTTGATTGCCGACGAAGATACTATTCGAGAACATATTGCGGGTTTGAAAGGGAGATGATGAAATGAGAGACGTCGCGATTATTGGCGCCGGCATGATCCCCTTCGGGCGACGGGACGAAGACAGCCTGATGGACATGTTGGCTTACGCCTCCTTGAAAGCCCTCGACGATGCCGGGATGGGCGATAAATCGGTGGACGCGGTTTATGTAGCCAACATGGGGGCGGGCATGTTGCAGCATCAAACCTCGGTCGCCAGCGCCCTGGTTGACCGGCTCAGCCTATATCCGGCTGCGGCTGAATCGATCGAGAATGGCCCGGCCTCTGGCGGCTCAGCGGTTAAGAATGGCCTGCTGGCAGTGGCCTCCGGTTATTACGACTACGTCCTGGTCGTGGGCGGCGAGAAAATGCGCGAAGTGACCGGGTGGCGGGCGACAGATTTTGTCTCCACCATGACCCACCCCACGGCGGAATATGTGTATGGGATCACTTTACCCGGCATGGCAGGCATGTTCACCCGCCTGTATATGGAGAAGTACGGTCTGACCCGCGACATGCTGTTGGAGGTCGCCATCAAGAACCAGTCGATGGGTGCATTAAACCCCTATGCGCACGTCGAGATGGCCATCACACGCGAAGGGATTTATGACAGCCCGCACTCGGTGGTCAACAACCCTCCCGCAGCTGACCCGCTCCATTTATACGACGCTTGCCCGGTGAGCGACGGGGCGGCAGCCGTTATCCTGTGTCCACTGGAGATGGCTAAGAAGGCTGCTAAAACGCCGATCCTGATCGCCGGTTTTGGCCAGGCCACGGATACCCACACGCTACAAGAACGAGAGGACCCGACCGACCTGAAGGCGGTCACCCTGGCAGCTCACCAGGCTTTCGAGATGGCCAAGCTTAAACCTAGCGATATCCATGTCGCTGAGCTGCACGACGCTTTTACTATTCTGGAGATCGCCGAAAGTGAACACATCGGCTTCTTCAAGAAGGGCGAAGGCGGGAAAGCTGTGTTAGCCGGCAAGACCCGCCTGGGAGGCCAGATCCCGATCAATCTCTCCGGCGGCTTGAAGGCGCGCGGCCATCCGGTGGGCGCTACCGGGGTAGCGCAGGTGGTCGAAATCGTCTTTCAGCTGCGCCATGAGCTGGGCAAAGACAGGCAGGTCAAGAATGCTGAAAATGGCCTGACGGTAAACTTCGGCGGCTTTGGAAATAATGTGGTTGTCTTCATCCTCAGGAGAGTGAAACAATGAAGGAAATCGCAATCGAGGCTTATAAATGCCTGAAATGTGGCAAGATCCACTATCCGTTCCACGATCGCTGCATGGATTGCAAGGGGCGGGAGTTCCAGAAGATTACGCCCCAAGGTAACGCCCGGCTGATCACTTACACGCAGATCTTTAACTTACCCTGGGGATTCGACCAGCGCTTCCTGATCATCGGGATCGGCGAATTCGAAAACGGCTTGAAAGCGATGGGACAAATCGATGCGGATTCGGTCGATCATCTCAAAACGGGAATGGTGATGAAACCCAGCTGGGAGCCAGTGCGCGTCCAGGCTGGTGAAAATGTTTATGGTTTAAAGTTCGAGCCGATTACTTAGCCAAGTTCAAAAAAAGGAGAGCCACTATGAGCAAGAAAATTCTAATGTTAGTCGGCGACTTCAGCGAGGACTATGAAGTCATGGTCCCCTTCCAGGCCTTGCTGATGATCGGGCACACTGTCCATGCGGTCTGCCCCGACAAGAAGGCAGGCGACAAGATCCGCACCGCCATCCATGACTTCGAGGGCGACCAAACCTACAGCGAGAAACCCGGCCATAACTTCGCCCTGAACGCCACCTTCGCCGAGGTCAAGCCGGAGGAGTACGATGCCCTGCTGATCTCGGGCGGGCGTGGGCCAGAATATATTCGCCTGAACCCGCGCGTGCTGGAGGTCGTACGCCATTTCTTCGAGTATGACAAGCCGGTGGCGGCGGTCTGCCACGGCCCACAGGTGCTGTCGGCAGCCGGGGTACTGAAAGGGCGCAAAGCCACCGCCTATCCCGCTGTCGGGCCGGAGGTGACCCTGGCGGGCGGCGAGTACATCCCCATCGCAGTCGATAAGGCACTGGTGGACGGCAATCTGGTCACCGCCCCGGCCTGGCCGGCCCACCCCGATTGGCTGGCCAAGTTCCTGGAGGTCTTGGGAACGAAGATCGTCCTGGGAGAAGGCGATCTCGCGCCGGTTTAAATCAAGATGCGCCGCATCGGTGGTGGTGCGCCGCATCGGTGGTGGTGCGCCGCGAGCCAACCTACGCGACATGCGACGCATGTTCAACTGTGCGTCGCATGTTTGTTATACCGTTTTTTAAGTCATTATCGGTAGGACACCACAGGCAAAAACACTGCCGAGGTGCGGTAAATCCATATAGCTTGGCGTACAGACCTGTTTCCGGCGCTATCGTAAGCGCGGGCGAAGATTTGATTCCAGACCGGGGTGAGCATCCTGGTATCCAGGTAAACCCTGAAGGGGGCGGCAAAGATCGTGCCGATGCCAACGAATTGCTCGATGTTCGCATCCCAGCGGTAGAAGTAAACCTGGTCCACTCTAAAGTTATCCGTTGCCTCGACCTCTAAAAGGACGATTTCAAGCCTGGTGACATAAACGTGATCGTTTTCGACTGGAGAAATCCAATTCACACTGGGGGCTAATTGGTCCAGGATATTGATCTCAACTGTCGCCGGGCTTGAATCCAGCAAGCCATCCGCGGCAGAGTATGTAAAGGTATCGACACCGACAAAATCACCATTAGGGGTGTATACCAATGAGCCATCGGCGTTCAAAAGCAGATCACCGTGTAAAGGCGGGTCTTTTGGAATTGCGGTTAATCGGTCGCCGTTTGGATCGTTGTCGTTTTGCAGGACACCAGGCGCGGGGACGTACAGGACTTCTTTTTGGCCAACCTGATAGCTGTCATTCACGGCGATAGGCGCCATTTCAGCCGATCCAACAGTCACAGTGACCGTGGCGCCAGACGCCAGGCTGCCATCACTGGCAAAGTACGTGAAGGTATCCTCGCCATAGAAATTCGTTGCAGGCAGGTAGTGGAGCTGGTCGTCGCTCAAGTCCTGCGGTGTGCCGGCATCTAAACGGGTAACCGCCCCGCCTTTTGCTGAAGTGCTGTCGAAAGTATCCAGGAGCAACATATCTCCCTCGACGTCAGAGTCGTTGACCAGAACATCGATCGGAACGGGAATATTTGAAGTTGTACTCGCTATGTCGTTTATGGTGGTCGGGGGGTCGTTAATTGCTGCGATGATTAAGGAAACGAACGCTTGTGAACAATCTACATCTACGTCGCACACCTGGTATTGGAACCCGTCACTGCCATTGAAGTTCAGATTTGGTGAATAAGTCACCAAATTTGCAGCGTCGACTGTTGCCGTCCCGTTTGCCGGGTTCGTCTGAATGGTCACAGTCAGAGGCGCGTCGGTCAGGGCGCTGTCATTGGCCAATATGTCGATCGCAATGGGGGTGTCTTCATCTGTAGCCGCGCTGTCATCGCTGGCGAGCGGTTTGGCATCTTCCTGGTTTGTCACCGCTACATCTGGAGCATCCATGCCGTTATAGTTCACATCGTTGCTGATCGCGGGGGCGGTCAGAATCGTGTAAGCGACATCCCCATCTTGGAGGTCATCGGGGACACCTGTAACTGTGACCGTCTGCGGGGTGTCCCAATTGCCGGGGGTTAGGTTTACTGAGGCAGGGGAGACAGTTCCTTCGGTTAAATCCGAGCTGCTTAAGTCGATCTTTACCGGCGAGGTTGGCTGGCTGGATAATGCAATGGTAAAGGTGTCCATACCCCCGTTTTCATCAGTCACCAGGCCTGAAGTCGGAAAGACAATAATCTGATAACTTACCTGAGCCTGGGCGGTTAAGACCGCAGCGCATGTTTGAAAGATGAGGGCAAGAACAAGGAAGGCAAGCCGGGAAAGAGTCGATCTGGTGTCCATATTCCCCTCGCTGCGAGCTTTTATTTAATGGTGCTCGACTACCAGTGTAATCATTATATCAAAATCTAAGGCCAGTTGCATTAATCCTGGGCGTGCTATAATCCGATGGGTATGATCCTTGTTACCGGCGGGACCGGTTTTATCGGGCAGGCATTAGTACGTCAGCTGGCAGAAGCGGGTCATCCGGTGCGGGTCTTGATCCGGGCTTCGCCGCGCTCGCCGAATCTACCGCGCGGCCTACCGGTGGAGGTGGCAGTCAGCGCGCTGAACGATGGGCGCGGCCTGCGAGCGGCAATGGTCGGCGTGGATACAGTTTATCACCTGGCTGGCGGTGAGTGGCGCGGCGCGTATGCCGACCTGATGGAGATCGACATTCGCGGCACGCAGTACGTGGTGGAGGCCGCGGTTGATGCTGGGGTTGGGCGTATTTTCTATGTGAGCCACCTGGGGGCCGATCGCGCCTCCGCTTACCCGGTATTTAAGGCGAAGGCCGTCGCCGAGGAATATATCCGGCGCAGTGGGATTGATTACACCATCTTGCGCACCGCCATCATCTTCGGCGTCAATGATGGCTTCACCACCGGCCTGGCGCAAATCCTGCTTGTGCAGCCGTTATTCTTTCTGGTCCCCGGGGACGGGCAAAACTTGCTCCAACCATTGTGGGTGGAGGACCTGGCAACTTGCCTGACCTGGGCTTTGGACGACGAAAGGACGCGGGCCCAAACCTTCGAGGTTGGCGGGCCGGAATACATGACCTTCAACCAGGTGGTAACCTTGATAATGGGTGTGTCAGGCATCCGGCGCAGGTTGGTGCATGTCCGCCCTCCCTACCTGAGGGCAATGACGGTTTTGTTAGAGAGCCTGCTGCCCATCCTGCCAGTCTCGGTCTACTGGCTGGACTACCTGGCGGCCAATCGCACCTGCGCTCTCGATACCATCCCGCGTATCTTCAACCTGATGCCCGCCCGTTTGTCGCAACGTCTGGCTTACCTGCAAGGCCAGGATTGGCGGCGAGACTTGTGGAAATCGGTCTTGCGCCGCCGGCCGGCTTAAACTGGGACCAGGTGCGAAACGGATTGTAT
>Ga0209126_1000165_pt1 | contig 21227 bp, 18 predicted proteins | sample RifCSP19_1_FD_184024 | JGI IMG/M metagenome (GOLD analysis project Ga0209126, IMG submission 184024) | Soil microbial communities from Rifle, Colorado - Rifle CSP2_sed 19_1 (SPAdes) (version 2) | ecosystem: Environmental > Terrestrial > Deep subsurface > Rock core/Sediment | place: Rifle...
CACCCCCGCCGCCCACGAGCCGCGCAGGCCATAATCCTCCGGGGCATGCAGCACGACCAGGCTGATGAACAGGTCGTAGGCCGTGCCGATCTCCCACAGCAATTTGGGTGTTTGCTCTTCTATAGAACCCCTTGTGCTGCTCATGTCAGGTTAGCCAGCGACTCGCCGCAATCGTCCATGATCTTGATCTGGATAGAGGGGCGGGTCTCCTCGGGCCGGATGCGCCGGCTCAGATCGAGCAAGGCATCGCTTAGGGAGAGCAGCAGGCGCTCCCGCAGGCCAGTCCTTTTCGGTCGCAAGGCCTTGAGCTGCCTCTCAATCTCGACAGACTGGAGGATCTGCTCGTTCTTCTGGCGGATGTAGTTGTAATAGACCTCGTTCATGGCGTCCTCCCAACAGACACATACCTCAACCGGACCCGTACAATTAGACCTATAGCTACGTTAGATGTATGGCTATGTTAGATATATATCTAACATAGATTATAGTCTAATTTTACGCTTTGTCAAGTATCAATTACCGGTTTTTATTTCCATATATAGGGGCATGGATGCGCAGCATGGCGCATCCCTGGACGTGTTTTCTGTGGATAACTTGCGGAAAACTGTGGATAAGCGCCTCGAATTGGGGATTCTTCGTGCGTTTGTTCGAATTATCCCTGCAAGCCCCACCCCCATATCTGGCGGGGTCTGCCAGCGAAGACCCAGATGGCGAAACGCCCTTTGAGACAGCAAAAATTGCGGACATCGCCCACACCTTATCCCCATCCGGGGTGGGGATAAAATCGCCCCCCGTATCCCCCGCATCTGGCTTTTTCCTCACCTATCGCCCTGCATTTACGGAAGGGGAGCGATCAAACCCCTTTTCTCCACATATCCCCAGCCTCTACTACTACGACGAAATAATAAATAATACTGAACATGATAAATAACTTAGCGGAGAAATATCTCACAGCCATTCCAACGGCTCATCTATTCTTAAAATATTTTCCGAGCAAAGTTGTCAGGTCGACCTGACTATATTTTCCCAACAAGGTAAAGAAATCATCGCCCGTCGCCACGCGGTGAGTATACTGCTCAGCATAGCCTGCAAGGAAAGCGAAGAAGGCCGGATCGCCGGTCGCCTGGCGCAGGTCTTCCAGGAACACGGCTCCATTCAGGTAGATGGCATGGTGGTAAGCCGGGTAGCCTTGCGGGTTGTAAATGCTGCCGTCTACCCAGCCTTCCGGCTTAAAGTAGTTGATGCGGTAGGTCCACCACCAGTCGAGCGCCTCGGGGTGCAGGTTTTCGTAAAAGATGCGCTCGCTATAGGTGCACAGGGCTTCGTCCAGCCAGGGTTCGAGGGCCTGGTTGTTGCCCACCAGGCCGTACCACCACTGGTGGGCGGTCTCGTGAGCGGCGATGGCAGTAAGATAATCGGCCGGTGTCCCAGAGTACAGGTTGTAGAAACCCTTGCTCAGGAAATACAGGCCGTCGTACTCCATGCCGTCCAGGAAGTCGGCTTCGACGAGGGTTAAAGTCTCATGTGGATAAGGGCCGTACAGGTCGTTGAAGAGAGCCAGGGCATCGGCGGTTGCCTGCAGAGCGGTCTCGCCAGCTGCGGCGTTTACCGGGAAGGCGTAGCCCAGGACGGTCAGCGGGCCGGCCTGGGTGGTGGAAACTACATATTGGTCACTGACCGACCAGGCGAAGTTGCGGGCCGAGTCGTGCCGGTAGCGATACCAGTCCCCATCGCGCTCTGCCAGCGCGCTGGCGGCGATGATCAAGTCCTGACGGGAGTCTATCAGGCGGATGTTCACCTGAAAATCGGCCGATTCGTACACCAGGTGCTCGCCGAAGGCGCCCGCCTGGTGCGCCTGCCAGCCCTCTCCAGGGAGGTAGGGAGGCAGGAAAGGGTACCAGTCGACCAGGTTGGCCTGGCGGGGAGAGTAGCCGAAGGGCACCGGCCGACCATAAAAAGTCGGGTCGGGAGAGGGCAGGTCCAGTTCGTAAGATATCAATAAGGTTAATGTCTCGCCGGGAGGCAGGGGCTGCGGCAGCGGGATGTGCAACTGTCCGATCTCCTGCTGGTAGTCGTCGACTGGCCGCCCATCCTGCCAGGACAGGCTCTTGAGGTGAAACACGGCCGGGTAGCGCGTCGGCTCGACGATCAACAACAGGTCGGGGATTGGCTCGGCCGAGCGGTTGGTATAAGACATCTGCTCTTCCACCGCCAGGTGGTGGCGAGTGTAATCCATTTCGACAGTGAGGATATATTGGGTGTTAGTATTCTTTTCGTCTTCTGATGAGGGGGTGGCTGGAGGGGTGGTGGATGTGGGCGTGGCAGTCGAGGATTGTGTCTGGGTTGGGGGAAGCGCCGTTTCCGTGATGGCCCTTGCTTCAGGCGGTGGAGCAGTTTGAGTTACGCTGGGTGAGATGGATGTAGCCGGCGCGGGAACCTGGCTCGTGCAGGACGCAAAAGCGAAGGCAAGTATGGCCAGAATTAGCCACAGTTGTGCGGGGATCAAAAGACAGGGAGTGCAGTACCCGAATTTGCGCGGAATTAAACGGATTGTAGCAAAGACTTTTCCTTTATCCGTGATTTCCGTGTTCATCCGTGTACACCACTACCCTGATCCTCGCTCACCGGTTGGTGAAGTAGGCGTCGATCAGGTCCCTCAGGTCGGCGGAGGTGTGCTCTGCCAGCAGGGCGAAGAAATCGTCGCCGGTAGCCTGGCGGTAGGAGAATTGACGCAGGTAGTCGTGGAGGAAATCAAAGAAGGCTTGGTCGCCCATCAACTGGCGCAATTCTCCCAGGAACAGCGCCCCGCGCAGGTAGACGGCGTTGCGATAGGGATAGAAGTCATTAGGAACGTATGCGTAGATCGGGCTGTCCACCCAGCCTTCTGGCTTGTGGAAATAAATGCGGTTCTGCCACCACCAGTCTGTCAGGTCGGGGTAAACCTTCTCATAGAACAACAGCTCGCTGTAGGTGCTCAGCGCCTCGTCCAGCCAGGGTTCGTCAGCCTGGTCATTACCAACCAGCCCATACCACCACTGGTGGGCGACCTCGTGGGCGGCGATGAGGGCCAGGTTGCTCTTTTGATCGCCGGGATAGAAGTCATAGAAAGCATGGCTCAAGAAGATCAGGCCGTCGTATTCCATGCCGTCCAGGAAGTCAGCCTCGACCACGCTCAGGCTGTCGTGCGGGTAGGGGCTGAACAGTTCGTTGAAGGCAGACAGGGCTTTGGCTGTCCCCAGCAGAGCCGGTTCGTCGGCAGCCGGATGAAAGGGGAAGGAATAAGCGGTCACCGTGATATCTTCCACGGTCGCCGATTGCACCTGGTAAAGAGGACTGACCGACCAGGCGAAGTTGCGCGCCGCTGCCAGGCGGTAACGGTACGTTTCTCCATCGATCTGCGGCAGCGCGCTGGCTGCTACCGTCAGCGGCTCGCCTGTGGCGGCGGAGGGACGCACCAGCCGGATCTCGACCTGGAAGTCGGCCATGTCGTACGCCAAATGTTCTCCATAATCAGCGTCGGCGCGCACCAGCCAACCCTCGCCGGGGATGTAGGGCGGGGCGTAGGGATACCAGTCCCCCAGGTTGGCCTGGCGCTCGGTGTAGCCGAAGGGCGCCATCTGTTGCGGCAGGTTCAGTTCATAAGATAAAGATAAACCGAGGCTGGCTCCAGGCTGCAAAGGCTGTTCCAATGGCAGGCGCAATTCAGGGCCAGACAGGGTATAGCCGGAGACCGGTGAGCCGTCCTCCCAGGCGATCTGCTTCAGGGTAAAACCGCCTGTATAGCGGTTAGGTTCGACCAGCAGGAGCAGGTCGGGCAGCGGCGTGCTGGCGTGGTTCACATATGTGATTTGCTCTTCCACGGTCAGGTAGTGCAGATCATAGTCCAGGACGGCAGACAGGGAGTACTGGCTGAATGGCAACTCGGGTTGGAGCGCCGCCTGGGAGGGCGTCGCCTGGGGGGATGGGCTGGTTGTTGCCTGAGCAGGAGCACTCGACTGTCGAGCGATGGTCGGCGTAGCGGTTGCCTGGGACTGGCTGGCGCCGCCTCCATCGCAAGCGGCAAGCACAGTTGTAAATAGTAGAACAAGCAGTTGAATTAAGGACATTGAAAAAAATGAGAATAGTTTGCTCATTTCAGCAATATCCAGACATTTTTCAATTTAGGCATCTCACGTTACGTATCACGCATCACGCTTCATCCCCCCATCTCTTCTCGCACGGCGCGGTACAGATTTTCGGCCTTCAGCTCGCTTAGGGTATAGCATGGGGCAGCCAAGTGCTCGGCCAGGGCCTGGGCCAGCCCCTGGTCGAAAGCGGCGTGTTCCATATTGATGACTACACAGCGGATTACGTCATCGGTGAGCCGGTCGGCGATGCGGTGAGCCTCCTCCTGGGGGGGCAGGCCGCTCATCGAGACGTTGCCGGCCCCATCGGTGAGCAGGATGAGCAACGGCAACACATCCGGATGGAGCGTCCGCTCGCGAAAGATGATCTGGTGCGCCAGGTACAGGCCGGCGGAGAGCGGCGTTTTCCCGCCGACGGGGATATCGGCCAGGGCGCGGCGGGCCAGCTGGATCGAGTTGGTAGGGGGCAACACCATGGTAGCGCGGTCTTTTTGGAAGACGATCAGCCCGACGCGGTCCCGGCGCTGGTAGGCATCGGTGAGCAGGGAAAGGATAGCGCCCTTGGTGGCGACCATCCTCTCGGCTACAGCCATCGACCATGAAGCGTCCACAACGAACAGCACCAGGTTGGCGGTGCGTTTGACGCGCACCTTGCGCTGGAAATCGCTGGGCTGGATAGCGAAAGCCACTCGCTTGCGCTGCTCGCGGCGCTGGCGCTGGTAGGGAGCCGCGGCGCGCAGGGTAGCATCGAAGGCCAGATCGTCGGCCTCGCCTTTGGCTGGCCGGGACTGGATGTAGCGCCCCCGCTTGCGCTCGGTGTGAGTGCGCGAGCGCCGGCCGGCTTTCTTACGGGTTAAATGGTCCAGAGGGGTGTCCAGCTTGCGCGGCGCAAAGGATTGGCCGATCTTGATCTTCTCGCCCCCATCCCACCAGGTGGCATTGCCTGAATCAAAAACGCTCTGCCGGGTCGGCTTCAATGGCCCCTGGTCAGAGCCCTCTTCCTGAATCTCCTGGCTTACGCCTTTTTTTTTTCGATGGTTTCGAGATCTTCAAGCACAGGCTCAGGCTCGCCAGTGGCAGATCCCCCCTGCAGTTGATCGATGCGCTCTTGCAGGTCTTCCATGGTTATCTCGGACATCTGGAATGGGCCGCGTTTTATGCGGTGGGGGAGGGCGAGCTCGGCCGCCAGGGCGACATCCCGATCGCTGATGGCAGTGCGCCCCTCGAAGGCCGCATGGGCGCGTGCTGTTTTCAAGATCACCAGGTCGGAGCGATGACCGTCTACGTTCAGCGAAGCCGTAAGGGCAGCAATCCCTAACAGGTCACGCTGGGTATAAGTGACCTCCTCGAGCATTATTTGGGCTTGCTCGATCTGGCGAGAGAGTTCTAACTCGCGCGGCAGCCATTGGTGGCGAAAGCCGTCCGGATCAGCCTCGAAAGCCAGGTTGCGTTCCATGATCAGGACGCGCTCGCGGGATTCGCGGATGCCGTGGATTTCGACAGACAAAGCGAAGCGATCGAGCAGCTGGGGGCGCAGGTCGCCTTCCTCTGGATTCATTGTGCCCACCAGGATAAAGCGGGCGGGGTGTGAGAAGGAGATACCCTCACGTTCAACGATATTCATGCCCATCGCCGCCGAGTCGAGCAACAAGTCCACCACGTGATCATCAAGCAGGTTTACCTCATCGATGTAGAGCATTCCGCGGTTGGCGGCGGCGAGCACGCCCGGCTCGAAGCGGCGTTCGCCTTTCTGGATGGCTTTTTCGATGTCTAGCGTCCCGACGACCCGGTCTTCAGTTGCTGAAACGGGCAGGTTAATGAATGGCGTGGGTTTCAATTCCACAGGTAGTGGATCGCCGCTGGATGAACGCTCCCGGCACTCTGTGCACCAGGTGGTGGGACGGTCAGGGTCGCAACCAAAACGGCAGTCTTTGACCACCGGTACATGGGGCAACAAGGCCGCCAGGGCGCGCGCCGCGGTTGACTTGGCAGTCCCGCGCTCGCCGCGGATCAACACTCCGCCGATGCGGGGAGAAACCGCGTTCATGACCAGGGCGCGTCTCATTCTCTCCTGGCCCACGATGGCTGTAAATGGATAGATGGGTGGCATCTTTCGGCCTCTTCGGCTTCATTATAACCGAGACCCAATCTTATCACAAAGGTTGCCAAGTTATCTTTTACGCTTTATAATGTAATTCTATATTAATCAACCCGGAGTACTCAAATATATGGACCAGAATAATGCCCCCCCTGGGCAGGAGGCTTTCGCTGAGAGCGGGCAACCGTTAGAAGAACAAAACCAAGAACCACCGACCGAGAAACCGGCCTCGATGGAGGCTTTACTCGAGGAACAGGGCCTCGGCCTGGACTTCCCACAGCAAGGCGAGATTCGTACGGGGGTGATCGCCAGCATCGGCGAAAACGAAGTTTTAGTCAGCATCGGTACAAAATCAGAGGGCATCATTCCGGCACGCGAGTTGGATCAGGTCGACTCGGACGCGCGGGATGCGTTTACAGTTGGCCAGGAGATCCCGGTCTATGTGGTGAATCCAGAGGATCCCAATGGTGTTGTGCAGCTGTCTTATGTGCGCGCCCTCGAAGAGCAAGACTGGCAACTCGCCGAATCCTTGCTGGCTTCGGGAAAGTCCTACGAAGGTAATATCATTGGTTTCAATAAAGGTGGCCTGATCGTACCTATGGGCCAGTTGCGTGGCTTTGTACCGGCTTCACAAGTCAGTGTGTTGCGACGCTTGGACGCGAGCGGAAACACCCCCGAACAACGCTGGGGGGCGATGGTCCATGACCCAATCACGGTGGCGGTGATCGAAGTCGATCGCGAACGACGGCGTTTGATTCTCTCAGAGCGGGCTGCTTTGCAGGAGACGCGCGAATCGCTCAAGGAACGCTTGCTGGATGAGCTAGCCGAGGGCGATGTTCGCCTTGGCCGGGTCACCAGCCTGGCTGAGTTTGGCGCCTTCGTCAATATTGATGGCGCAGACGGCCTGGTACATCTCTCGGAAATCTCCTGGGAGCGGATTGAACATCCTAAGGAGGTGTTGCGCGTTGGACAGGAAGTCAAGGTAAAGGTCATCGGAATTGACCGTGAGCGCAAGCGCATTGGCCTGTCCATCCGCCAACTCCAGGAGGACCCCTGGGTCAAAAAGACAGAACATATTCGGGAAGGGCAGCTGGTGGAGGGGACGATCACCCACCTGACCAAGTTCGGCGCTTTTGCCCGTCTGGGTGAAGAGATGGAGGGCCTGATCCATATCTCAGAACTCAGCGAACAGCGCGTGGCGCATCCCAAGGAGGTCGTCCACGAAGGGGATGTGCTCACTTTACGAGTGATCAAAATTGAACCGGAGCGGCATCGCATCGGGCTTAGCCTGCGAAAGGTTGACTCACCCGCATACGCCGACCTGGATTGGAAGACCACCCTGGCCGAGGTGGTCGAAGAGGCTCACAGTGAAGAAACCACGCCCACCTTGACCGAAATGGAAATGGCTCAGGAGGAGGTAGGCGCAGAAGCAGAAGAGATGAGCGAAGCGCCCCTGGAGCCTGAAGTGGTGGCAAGCACAGAGACGGGAGAGATAGGAGAAGGGCTTTCTGATCCTGAGGTGGTGGTAAGCGCAGATACGGAGGAGATAGGCGAAGCGCAAGCTGAGTTTGAAGACGCGGTAAGCGCAGATACAGAAGAGATGGGTGAAGCGCAAGCTGAGTTTGAAGACGCGGTAAGCGCAGATACAGAAGAGATGGGCGAAGCGCAAGCTGAGTTTGAAGACGCGGTAAGCGCAGATACAGAAGAGATGGGTGAAGCGCAAGCTGAGTTTGAAGACGCGGTAAGCGCAGATACGGAAGAGGAGGGCGAAGCGCCGGCTGAGTCTGAAGGAGCGGAAAGCGCAGATACGGAAGAGGAGGGTGAAGCGCCAGCTGAACCTGAAAGCGAGATTTGATTTATTAGATTCCACAGGCGCACCAGCTTCTGGTGCGCCTGTTTATTTAATCAACGATGTACCTAAGAGTTTTATTAACTTGCAATACTTCCGAGGTTGAAATCCACTCAGGTTAGTCAAACTCTGGTAGAATTCAATTAGACTAATAGTCTCATATTCATTTGCTCTCACAGCCCGTGGCAGATGCGGGCAATTTTATTATGTAGGCGATTGGCGGAAAGGATTGAAACCTGATTGGGGTGGGGTAACCGCCAATGGGAACGTGTAGCTTAGGAGGTATGCTTTGTCTAGCATGGAGCGTTTTACGCAACGGGCGAGAAGGGTGCTCAGCCTGGCTCATCAAGAAGCCGAGCGCATGCGCCAAAATTACATCGGAACAGAGCACCTTCTCCTGGGTTTAATCCGGGAGGAAGGCGGGGTAGCCGGACGGGTGTTGCGCGAGTTAGGATTAGAATCTGACCGTGTTCAGGAGATCATCGAGCGGCTGGCTGGAACCGGTGGTTCTCGTGGAGGCAAGCTGGATCTATCGCCGGGCACCCAGCAGGTGCTCGAATTTGCGGTGGATGAAGCGCGGCGAATGGGCCATCACTATATCGGCACCGAACACATCCTGCTCGGGTTGGGGCGCTATAACCAGGGCGTGGCCGCGGATGTGCTCCGTAAATTGGGCGTGACCCCCGATCAGATTCGGCGCCAGACACGGCGTGTCCTTCAAGAAAGCAGTTCCTCTCGCCGCAGTGCAGCTGAGCGGAAATCTACCAATGCTGAAAAACAACGCCCCAAGACCCCGATGGTCGACCAGCTGGCCGTTGACTTGACTGCGCTCGCCGAGGAAGGCAAGCTTGATCCAGTGATCGGCCGGAAAATGGAGATCGAGCGGGTTATTCAGATCCTGGCGCGCCGTACGAAAAATAATCCGGCCTTAATCGGGGAGCCGGGCGTTGGCAAAACGGCCATCGTCGAAGGCCTGGCCCAACGCATCACTGAAGGTGACGTCCCTGCCCCGCTGCTGGATAAGAGCGTCTTACAACTGGATGTTGGTTCCTTGGTCGCCGGTACGATGTATCGCGGGCAGTTCGAGGAACGGCTGAAGCGGGTGATCGACGAGCTGAAATCCGCCGGCGCCATCCTTTTCATTGATGAGGTGCACATGCTGGTGGGCGCTGGCGCAGCAGGATCGTCGGTTGACGCCGCCAATATCCTGAAGCCAGCCCTCTCGCGTGGCGAACTCCAGGTAATTGGGGCCACCACCCTGGACGAATATCGCAAGCATATTGAGAGCGATGCCGCCCTGGAGCGCCGCTTCCAGCCCGTTATGGTTGAAGAACCCAATATCGATGAGACAATCGAGATCCTGCGCGGCATCCGCTCAGCTTATGAAGAGCACCACCGCCTGACGATTTCGGATGACGCCCTGGATGCGGCGGTACGCCTCTCCGCCCGCTACGTCACCGAACGCTTCCTGCCAGATAAGGCCATCGATCTGATCGATGAATCCTCCTCTCGCGTGCGCATGTACAAAAGCCCGGCGGCAAAAACCGCCAAGGACCTGGTGGACCAGTTGCGCGAGATCCGCCAAAACCACAACCTGGCCCTGGAAGACGGGCGTTACGAAGACGCCCAGGAGATCCTGGAGCGCCAGGAAGGGCTGGAACGGCAGCTGGAGCGCCTACGCACCGGCTGGGACCGCAGCTCCAGCCCCGTGGTGACCGCCGAGGATATCGCTGAAGTTGTCTCCATGTGGACCGGAGTGCCGGTGATGCAGATCGCTCAGGAAGAGTCACAGCGCCTGCTCCAGATGGAGGAGGAGATGAAAGCGCACATCGTCGGCCAGGAAGAGGCGATCGAGGCGATCTCGAAGGCGGTCCGGCGGGCACGCGCGGGTTTAAAGGACCCGCGCCGGCCGATAGGATCCTTTATTTTCCTTGGCCCGACCGGAGTTGGCAAGACTGAACTCACCAAGGCCCTGGCCAAGTTCCTCTTCGGCAGCGAGGAAGCCCTTATCCAACTGGATATGTCAGAATTCATGGAACGGCACAATGTCAGCCGGTTGGTGGGCGCACCACCTGGTTATGTTGGCTATGAGGAGGCTGGACAGCTCACCGAAGCCTTACGCCGTCGGCCGTACTCCATCGTGGTCTTTGACGAGATCGAGAAAGCCCACCCGGAGGCGCACAACATGCTGCTCCAAATCATGGAAGAGGGTCACCTCTCCGATGCCCGCGGGCGCAAGGTCGATTTTCGCAACGCACTGATCGTGATGACCTCCAACATTGGCGCCGACATGATCAAGCGCCAGACCTCGCTCGGCTTTGAACTCAAACGCGATGAAGAGGTTGAAGAGCGCCTGTCATATCAGGAGATGCGAAAAAAGTTGCTTGACGCACTCAAGCGCGTCTTCCGCCCGGAGTTTATCAACCGGGTCGACGCAGTGATCGTATTCCGTTCCTTGACCAAGGATAATATCAAGCAGATCGTGCAATTGGAGCTGCGCAAGGTCAGCGAGCGGCTTGAGGAGCATGCCATTGTGCTCAATGCCACTCCGCTTGCACTGGATACGCTGGCGGATCTAGGCTACGACCCTGAAATGGGTGCCCGCCCCCTGAAGCGTGTCATCCAACAGAAGGTCGAAGACGCCCTCTCTGACGCCCTGCTCTCCGGGGAGTTCGAGGATGGTGATACTGTGATTGTAGACGTGGTAGATGGGGAGATCAAGCTGCACCGCGGCGAAGAGAAGACGCTCGAGCCCGAGGCAATAGCGGCAAGCTAGTTAGACAAGAGTTAAAATTCCAAAGAGAACGCGAAGACACGATTCGCGTTCTCTTTTATTTTGCATAATGCAAGCATTATAATACCTGTATGCCAAAGACTCACACGCAATACGTCTGCCAGCAGTGCGGGCGTAAGTCGGCGCGCGATATGGGGCGTTGCCCGCAATGCGGCGCCTGGAACAGCATGGTGGAAGAGGTGGTCGCCCCGGTTGCAGCCAGGGTGAAGGGCGCCGGGCGCGGCTTGTTAGGTGGCTCTACGCCCCTACGCCTCTCCGAGATCGGTGAGGACGTCGAAGAGCGCCTGCTGCTGCCCATTGGAGAGTTCGCTCGCGTCCTGGGGGGAGGTGTAGTGCCCGGTTCAATCGTGTTGATCGGTGGCGACCCGGGCATCGGCAAGAGCACTTTGTTGTTACAGACTGCCCTGGAAATGGCGCGTGACGAGCGGGTGCTTTATGTATCCGGCGAGGAATCAGAAAGGCAGATCAAGATGCGCGCTTTACGCTTGCTGCGCGGCGATATTGGAGCCGGAGCTGCCCTGGCAGGAGTGGCTTTGCCGGAAGATCTCTTCCTGGTCACCGAGACGAACCTGGAGCTGATCCTAGAGCACATTTCTGGTCTCCAGCCGCGCCTGCTGATCGTAGATTCGATCCAGACCACGACCCTACCCGAGTTGTCGTCTTCAGCTGGCTCAGTCTCCCAGGTGCGTGAAAGCGCTTCTCGCCTGCGAGAACTGGCCAAATCCTCAGGGGTGTCCGTTTTTCTGATCGGCCATGTCACCAAAGAGGGCGCCATCGCCGGGCCGCGCGTGCTCGAACACATTGTGGACACAGTTCTCTACCTGGAGGGCGACCGGTTTCAATCCTATCGCTTGCTGCGTTCGGTTAAGAACCGCTTCGGGGCTACCTCAGAGGTGGGGGTGTTCGAAATGAGCGAGCGCGGCATGGCCGAAGTCTCAAACCCATCAGAGGCCTTCCTAGCCGAACGCATGGTCAACGCGCCTGGATCGGCCATCGCGGTGACAATGGAAGGCACCCGACCCATCCTGGTAGAAATCCAGGGCCTGACCAGCCAAACTTCTTTCGGCATCGCCCGCCGAACCCCGAATGGGGTCGACTTCAACCGTCTGCTTCTGACCGTGGCGGTGCTCACCCGGCGGGTTGGACTGCGGTTGGGCGAGCAAGATGTGTTCGTTAATGTAGTCGGCGGGCTGAAGGTGAGCGAACCGGCAGCTGATCTGGCGATCGCGGCGGCGATCGCTTCCTCCAACCGTGACGTCTCTGTACGCGCCGATACCGTCTTGATCGGCGAGATTGGCCTGTCCGGCGAGCTGCGCATGGTAGGACAGATGCCGGCCCGCCTGCGTGAGGCGGCGAAACTGGGCTTTAAGACGGCGGTAGTACCACGCCGTTTGCGGCGCGGCGAACCCTGGCCGGAGGACATCCAAATTGTCGAGGCGCGCTCCCTGCGCCAGGCGCTCGAACACGCATTGCTGTCAGAATAATTCCACTGTAAACTCGGCTAAGGGTCGAACAAGAGCGAAGAAACCCTTCGGCGGAGCGATGCCACGCTTTAGCAACGTTTCGTTAAGCGAATTGTTCTACACTTTTCTTAATATAAAATCTACGTAAACCTACATTGACGATAGGGGGCATGTTCTGATAAATTTACGCAGGATTCAGCGGATATTCCGGAGATCAGATGTTCATCAAGCGTTTTCAACTGGGCCTGATCCATGTCGCCGTGGCGATGACCCTGGTACCGATCAACAGCACGCTTAACCGAGTGATGATCAAAGAGTTGGCCCTCTCTGCAACCCTGGTGGCGCTCCTGGCCTCTCTGCCCTACGTGTTCTCACCGATCCAGGTGATCATTGGCTCATTCGCCGACCGGCATCCCCTGTGGGGGTGGCGGCGGACGCCTTATATCCTGGTTGGATTGGCCCTTTGCGTGCTGGGCGTAGTGCTTTCCCCTCTGGCTGCCTTTGCCATCGTGGATGATCGCTGGGTTGGTTTAGCCTTTGGGGTGTTGGCTTTCGGTGCCTGGGGGATGGGTTTTAACTTTGCAACGGTTTCCTATCTTTCCCTGGCTTCAGAATTATCGGGGGAAAGCGGCCGGGGGAAGACGATCGCCACCATGTGGTTTATGATGATCGTCAGCATTATTTGCACGGCGATTCTCTTGAGCCATCTGGTCAATCCCTATACCTCCGAGTCGCTGGTGCGGTCTTTCTGGATCGTGGGTCTGGCAGCATTGGCACTGGGCAGCCTCGGTTTGCTTAAACTCGAAAAGCGAACGGCTCTGGCTGAGACGATAGGTGAAGATCGCTATTCGTGGGGGGAGTCCCTAGCCGTGATTCTGGAGAACCGGCAGGCATCCCTATTCTTCGTTTACCTTATCATTTTATTGATAGCCCTCTTAGGGCAAGATATCCTTTTAGAGCCTTTTGGCGGAGAAGCTTTTGCAATGCCGGTCCAGGCGACGACGCGCATCACTTCGATCTGGGGTGGTTTTACGCTGCTTGCCCTGCTGGTCGCCGGAGCTTTGGAAAGGCGCTTTAGCAAACGCCGTGTGGCAGCCTGGGGAGGTTGGGTGGCATTGCTGGCATTTGTATTGATCGCACTGAGCGGGATTGTCGTTAATCTGAGCATGTTTTACTCCGGTGTCGTCTTGCTTGGGTTAGGCACCGGTCTTTCCACGGTCGCGAACCTGTCCTTGATGTTGGATATGACCACGGCCGGCAAGGTTGGGCTTTTTATTGGTGCCTGGGGGATGGCCAATGCGGTATCTCGACTGGTGGGTTCCGTGTTGGGTGGGGCTGTGCGGGATATCTTAATGCAAGTCCTCTCAAATCCAGCCCTGGCTTATGCGGTCGTTTTTGGAGTCGAAGCCGCCTTGTTGTTTGTCTCTTTGCTGTTGCTGCGTCGCATTGACGTGGCTGCCTTTCGAGAAAGCACAAAGCCGCCGGCGTTGATCGAACGCGCTGCTTTGGCCAGTGAGCCTTCGTAATATGTCCAGAGATTGGTTGAATTTAAGCGCAGCGGCCCAGATGCTGGGAGTGCATCCCAGTACGGTACGCAGTTGGTCAGATCAAGGTCACCTGCCCACGCATCGCACCCAAGGAGGGCATCGCCGTTATAAGCGCAACGAGATTGAATTATGGATTCAGTCCCGCCAGAGGGATGGGGCAAGTGGGAGCTACCTGGTTGTGCAGAATGCCCTGAAGAACATCCGGTTGCAGATCAGTGAAGGGCGACTCGCCTCGCAAGAATGGTATCAAAAGCTGGATGAGGAGGCGCGCGCTCATTACCGGCTCAGTGGCCGGGCCATGCTCCAAGGCCTGGTAGGTTATCTGACTACCGATGACGACGCGGCTGAATCTGAAGCGCGTTCTCTGGGTTATGAATACGCTTCAAGAGGCTGGCGGTACGGGTTAGGCGCGGCTGAGGCGTCACGCGCCTTTCTTTTTTTTCGCAATGTGCTGGTTGATTCGATGCTCAATTTATACGAATCGGCAGCGCTCCCCTCCTCTAGCACCTGGAGTGAGATGTTTCGGAAGATTAACGCATTTACGGATCAGATCCAGATCACCCTCTTAGAGACGTATGATGCCTACCAGCGAGGCAACCGGTGAGCCGGCCTAGCAAACGCTTTACCCCCTCGAAATGGTCTGAGTACCTGGTGCCGGTGGTGCTGATTTTCCTTTTGTTGGCCCTGGTTGCGACCTTGATGCTTATCTTTTTATCCCTGTTCGGGCTCACCCCAGGAACTTGAACCCAAGCAACGGATTACTGACTATTGAGAACGGAGGTTCCTATGCACTATGTTTCTATCCTTTCCACCATTGTGACCTTATTCTTTGCGGTAGCTGTGTTCGAGCGCTATCGCCGCCGGAAGGGTGCCCACTTACTCTTGTGGGGAATCGGCCTGGTGTTCTATGGTCTGGGCACTTTGACTGAGGCGATTATGCTCTTCACCTTCCACCCGCTGGCGCTCAAAATCTGGTACCTGACAGGCGCTATGCTCACTGCAGCCTGGCTTGGTCAAGGCACGCTGCATCTACTCGTGCGCAAACGCGGTGTGGTGACGATCCTCTTTGCGCTCCTGGTCGTCGTTTCGGTGATCGCCGTAGCCCTGGTCCTGGCTGCGCCGGTTGGACCGGTGGCTTATAATTTAAACGAGCCGGCCTCCGCGCAATACAAGGAGATCCTTGTGCGCAGCGGGGCGATCACTTTCTTTACCATTCTCCTGAATATCTACGGGACGCTTACGCTGGTTGGTGGAGCAATCTATTCGGCTTACATTTTTTGGCGCAAGCATGTCCTGGCAGACCGGATGATCGGCAATATCTTGATCGCGGTTGGGGCAATGATGCCGGCCATGGGAGGCACGTTCATCAGGGCTGGATTGGCGGATTGGCTCTATCTTAGTGAGTTCCTGGGGGCTGTGATCATGTATGTTGGTTTCCTAAGAGCCACTGCCTCCCAGCCAGCAATGGAACCGCAGAGCGCAGCTCCCGCGTCGGTCAGTTAGCTGGTTAGATTTGCCTTTATAATAGAGTTCTCAAAACTGTGAGGATTTCCATGCCAGCAATGACCTCCCCTTATAAATCTTTATTGAATCTGCCGACGATCGCCAGAATCCGGCGTAACCACGGCTTGGAGCATGCCACGCTTCATCTCCTGTCCCAGCACCACCCAAAACGCAGCCTGGCAGGCCATTCCGACGCGGGTGGATTCTGGATACTGGGGGATGTGTCTATCGATGAGCTCCAGGAAGCAATCGAGGCCGCGCTGGATCGTTTGCGCAAGGGAGAGCGCCAACTCGCCGTCCACCCTAACTGCGGCACTAATTTTGTAACAGCCGGGATTCTGGCCGGGTTGGCAGCCGGGGTGGCCATGTTCGGAGGGCGAAGCTTCCGTGATAAGGTAGAGCGCCTGCCCCTGGCGATAGCTTTAGCGACTGTCGCCTTGATCATTGGGCAACCCCTTGGGTCTTTGCTACAAGAGCGTGTGACGACTTCAGGAGAGCCAGGAAACTTGTATGTGGTCGAGATTGTGGCCAGCCGGCGTGGACGCCTCCAGGCGTACCGTATTGTGACGAGGGAGTGAGTATGGCCTCAAGGCCGCCAGCCGTTTATGTATTGCATGGCGAAGATGAGTTTGCGATCGCCCAGTTTGTCGCCGGGTTAAAGGCCAAACTGGGCGATCCCGCTTTAGCTGAGATGAACACCAGCAGCCTGGATGGACGCTCGCTAAATATCGAAGAAATGACCTCGACAACCAACGCAATGCCTTTCCTTGCCCCACGCCGGTTGGTCATACTGAAAAATCCTTTGGCGCAACTGAACAGCGAATCGCTCCGTCAAAAGTTTAAAGATTTTCTTGAAAGGGTTCCAGTAAGCACTGCGCTAGTTTTAATCTTGGATGGTGCCCTCACGACTGAGCAAATGAGAAAAAAAGGTGAAATACACTGGTTAGAAAAGTGGGTGAGAGAAAGAGGAGAAAGGGTTTACCTCAAGGAGTTTAGAGTTCCTTATGGACCCGAGATGGTCAAGTGGATAAAATTGTGGGTGAAAGAAGCAGGAGGCGAGGTAACAAGCCAGGCAGCTGCATTATTAACCAGTATCGTGGGGGATGATGTCCGCCTGGCAGATCAGGAAATCCAGAAATTGTTGTTATATGTGAATTTTCAAAGGCCGATCGAGGCTGATGATGTCAGAAATTTAACCACGTTCTTTGGAGAGGGAAATATTTTTGAACTGGTAGATGCCTTAGGAAATCGAAATGGTCGCCAGGCAAGCGAGTCATTGCATAACCTGTTGAGGCACCAAGAAGCGGGTTCGATTTTTGGGATGATCGTTCGCCAATTTCGCTTGTTGCTATTAGCCAAAGAAATTTTGGATAACCGTGGCAATGAAGGGGATATTGCGCGATTAATAAAAATCCCCCTATTTGTGGCGCAGAAAATATCACCGCAGGCGCGCAGATTCAGCAAGGAAAGTTTGGAATTAATTTACCACCGGCTTTTGATAGTTGACGAAGCGGTGAAATCGGGCAAGGCAGAGTTAGAAGTTGAACTGGATATGCTGGCTGCAGAGCTTACGCATTAGCGTGCCCGTTCATCCCATTCACTCCGATCCAAATGTGATTCGGTAGGACCGACCGGGTTGTGCGGATCTCGATCTCGCCAGCTTTAATCGGTGGATTGTCCTCGCCAACTGCTTTAATCCGATTGGTCATGCTGGGGTGGACAAAGCAGATATTGGGAGCTTTTCCATATTTTTCCTTGTAGTAAATCGCGGCACGTTCGATCCTGGAAGTAAGATCTGATTTTATATCGTTATCGAACCAAAGCATTCCCACGTTCATATGAGCCTCCCTTAGAACTAAATCGCATCGATGTTAGATCTAGGCAATTCGCTATAAGAAATTTTTGCAGAACAGATGTTCGATATATTAACCGAACATCTGTTCTGTGTCAAGGGGAATTTAAGAAATCTTGAGTAGAAAAAAATAGATCCTAACTTAGAAGCTCATCTATGACTACCAATAGTGCTTCGATATCCGATAATTGCAGATCTCCCATATGAGCTATACGGAACGAAATGTCTTTCAGGGGACCATATCCATTAGCAATCCGCATGCCCCGTTCCAACAGATGGGAGTTTAAGACCTGGATATCGATATTGCGGGTATTTTTTATCGTCGTTACCGTTTGGGAGCGGTAACCCTCGGGTGCGAATATCTCCATACCTCGTCCGATTGCCCAACTCTGGACGCGCTGAGCCATTGCCCTGTGGCGGGCATAACGGTTTTCTAAACCTTCTTCAAGGATACGATCCAATTGGTAATCCAAGGCATAGATTAAAGATAGGGCGGGTGTGGCTGGGGTGGAATCTTTGTGGAGATGCTTTTCTAATCGAAGAAAATCAAAGTACCAACCCCGCTCGGGCACACGCTCTGCATATACCAGAGCTCTATCAGAAATCGCCGCTAGCGCCAATCCGGGCGGCAACGCCAGGCATTTTTGAGATGAAGTGAACAATACATCTAACCCCCAGGCATCCATTTTTATCTTCGCGCCGCCCAATGAAGATACAGCGTCGACGCAGATCAAGGTCTCTGGACTGGCTAACCGGACAGCCGCAGCGATTTCTTCGACCGGGTTCTGTAAACCGGTTGAGGTTTCGTTATGGACGATCGTCACGATCTCATACCTTTTCTTATGGAGCGCTTCGGCAACGATTTCTGGTGTGATCGGTCGATCCCAGTCTGTCTCGAGGATGTCTGCTTGTTTTCCATTTGCCAGAGCGACCTCAAACCAACGTTTACTGAAAGCCCCATTCACACAGCTCAATACATCCTTTTTGGCAAGATTCCGCACAACAGCTTCTTGTAAACCTGTCCCTGAGCTGGTAACTATAAATACTCTAAATTGGGTGTAGAATAATTGCCTCGCTTTTTCCCAAGTCTGGCGATAGATCGCCTCAAATTCCTTGCTGCGGTGGGGGAGCATCGCCTTGGTTTGAGCTGCCAGGACATCCGGATCGACATCCACCGGACCTGGTACGAACATAGGGGACATAGGGACCTCCTGAAGGTGAGCTATAGGTTCAGCGAATCGGCAAGTTGGCGAATCAGCGAGTCAATCCATCATCCGATGATGCCAGCCGATCGATCTAATTGTATCAGCGGGAAACTAAACCGGAGATGGTAACCAAAGAGACTGCTATAATTGCTCCCATGCGCCGCCTGCTTGTATTAGTTTCTATTTTTCTTCTGGCTTGCCAGGCTGTTTCGTCTCTTCCTGAGGCTATTCTAGCTTCTCCGGCGACTTTTCCAACGAACACTCTGCAGATTCCCACTGCGACGCCTTTTTCAACGCAAGTTCCAACTCGTTCTCCACCGCCCGTAACACCGACTACAACGCAACCAAAGGACTCATTCACAGTCCGCCTTCACCCCGATGGCCCACTTTATACAGGCGACCTGGTGAGCATAGAAATCATCGCTCCAAATGAAGCGGATCTGGAAGAGTCAAAAGTGCAGGTTCAAGTGAGCAACTCCTCCACTCCAATCGATCTGGGAACGGCTGATTTTAACCCTTATGGGATTGGCGGACGCTTGCAAGCTACCCTGACCTGGGTGTGGGACACACGGGGATTAGCTGCTGGCGCATATCCCCTCAATATCTCGATCTTGCCAGATGGTCTTTCCTGGACTGAAACGGTCCGTCTTTTCCCGAGGGATGATCTGCCTCCTCCTGAACCCGGGGCGAAGTGGGAAACCGCGGAGAATGAATGTTGCCTGGTCCACTATATTACCGGAACCGAAGCAGCCGATGACCTGCCCTCCTTGTTGGCGAGCGCTGATGAAGTGGCGCTCGACGCTGTGGAGAGTATGGGAATTGGATTTAGCGATCCGATCCCAATCACGGTTTTGCCGCGCGTCCTGGGCCATGGGGGGTTTGCTGCCAGCGAGATCTACATATCTTATCTGGATCAAAACTATGCCGGCAACGATTTTTCTCAGGTCTTGCACCACGAGATGATCCACCTGCTGGATAGTCGCCTGGAAGGGGACTTGCGCCCAGCGTTATTGGTGGAAGGCCTGGCGGTCTACCTGTCGGGAGGTCACTTCAAAAGGGAACCGCTGCTGCCGCGAGCCGCTGCCCTGGTGGATCTGGGATGGTACCTGCCTTTGGCGCCGCTCGCTAATGCGTTCTATACTTCCCAGCACGAGATCGGCTACCTGGAAGGGGGTGCCCTGGTGCAATATATGGTAAACACTTTTGGGTGGAAGGCTTTCGATACGTTTTACCGTGATATTCATCCCCATTCCAGCGGGAAACAATCGCAGGCGATCGATGCCGCCTTGCAAACCCACTTTGGCCTAACGCTGGCCCAGCTGGAGGCGCGCTTTCTGGCAAGTCTCCACCACCAGCAGATTAACCCGGACATGTACGACGACATCCACCTGTCGGTCTATTATTACGATACCGTGCGGCGCTACCAACAATTGCTGGACCCTTCTGCATATTTCCTTACAGCCTGGTTGCCTGCGGCAGAGCAAATGCGCGAGCGGGGGATCGTGGCGGATTACCTGCGCCATCCTGAAAACCCTGAAAACGTTGCCCTGGAGGCCATGCTGGTAGAGGCTGATAGGGATTTGCGTGCTGGCAATTATGTTGAAGTTGGGAAGACGCTGTCCCAGATTAACACCGCTCTTGATGAGTTAGAATGATTAACCCAAAATGAGGGCTGTCTGGAAACCTACCAGATTAAATAAAGAAAATCGCCTGGTTTACCCAGGCGATTTGTGTGTGAGGAAGGTTGTTTTGGGACTTAAGGGCAGGTGATGCCAAAGGGTCCACCTACCAGGACGGTAATGCTTTTAAAAGTTGGCGTGCAATACAAATTTAAAGTGTCAAACGCGTATCCCCCTGCGACAAGCAAGCACAGCAGTACAACCAAACAGCCGCAACTGACCCATAACCATGTCCTGCGGGGCGCCCGCTCCTCCGGGATGACCGGCTCTAGTGGGCCGGCTGGCACCCGACCAACGTATGCAGGCTCCGGGGAAGGTGGGGCGGGCGGTGGTACGTAGGCTGGCGTGGGAGGCGGTGGGGTTGGCGGCACGTAAGCTGGCGCGCGGGGCGGTGCGACAATTGGCGGGGGTTGTGGGGCGACTACTGTGCCGGGGGCGCTGACCATGGTAGCGTTTGGATCGTAGGAGGCCATTTCGAATACCAGGCTGACGTTCTCGCCGAGCATGATCATGTCACCGAGGCGCAGGACGCGCGGCCCGGTCAGGCGTTGCCCATTGACAAAAGTGCCGTTGGTAGACCCCAGGTCTTCCAGAATGTAGCCGCTAGTTTGCACAGTCAGCCGGGCATGCCGGCGAGAGACTTCCGCGTCGTTGATGAAGACCTCGTTGGCGACGTCCCGACCGAAAAAAAGTTCGCTCTTTTCAATGGCAAACGTCTTGCCGGGAGCCGGGCCAGTTTTCATGACAAGTTGATAGGACTGATAAGCCATTTCATCCTCCTAGATTTGTTCCCCAGATGAAGAAAACTTGGGCTCGTATAAGTGTACTGTTTTTTTTACTATGTGTCAAACTGAATTGCGGTCCATTTCGGCCAACATCTCGAATTCGAACAGCTCCCTAAAGGCGACCAACACCGCCTTGATTACCTGTTCCATGGTGGGGACTGGATGGAGCAAACCGGCTAGGCTGGCAACCGGGTAGTCGGTCAGCCCGCAGCCGATGATCCCCTCCCAGTAGGACATATCTGGGTTGACGTTCAAGGCGAAGCCGTGCCGGGAAACCCCACGCGCGTCCACCTTGACTCCTATGGCGGCGATCTTGGCTGGAAGATGC
>Ga0209126_1000182_pt1 | contig 20200 bp, 14 predicted proteins | sample RifCSP19_1_FD_184024 | JGI IMG/M metagenome (GOLD analysis project Ga0209126, IMG submission 184024) | Soil microbial communities from Rifle, Colorado - Rifle CSP2_sed 19_1 (SPAdes) (version 2) | ecosystem: Environmental > Terrestrial > Deep subsurface > Rock core/Sediment | place: Rifle...
GAGGTTCAGCGTCCCGAACCCGGCGCTGGGCAGGACGTTGGAGGTGCCGACCGGGAGAATCCCTCGGCGCCCGTAGGCCTCGCCGCGGCCGACCATCGGCCAGGCGTCGATCTTCAGAGCGGGGAGATCCATGCGGCGCAGCCGGTCGATGATCTTCCCCGCGATGTCATCTTCTCCGTGGCCGTTGCTGATGAACAGGATGGTCTTCACCGCCTGAAAAGTACACCATTCGGGGCGGTCTGTCCTGGGCGGGCGGCGGGACGCTCCGCCGCACCGCGGCGTCAGGTGGCGAACTTAGTCCCCGCGGCGGCAAATCAACTCTCCAACCGATTGACCGCGCCGACCGCTGTCGGAGACTGAAGTCGAGGGGAGTGCGGAAGGCCGTCGCATTGTCGTTGCCAGAGGGACGGGGGGTGAACCGGATGCTCTGGAGCAACGCGGTCAACGCCCTGGTGGGCGTGTGGTTCATTCTCGCTCCGTTTGTGCTCAAGTTCAGCGACCGACCCACGCCGATGTGGTTGAGCATCATCGGCGGGGCGATCCTCCTCGTGCTGGCCGGCTGGGCGGTGCTCAGCGAGCCGGCGCGCCGACAGACGTGGATCCAGTACGTGAACGGGTTGGTGGGGATCTGGTTCGTCTTCTTCCCCTACGTCTACGCGCTGGACGTGCCCAACCTGAAGTGGACCTCGATCGTCGGCGGCCTTATCGTGATCGTGTTGAGCGGCTGGCTGGTCTTTAGGGTCCTTCCGGAGGAGGCTCGTACGCACTAACCTCCGGGTTGCGCCTTCCGCCTCCCCTCACCGCGGCACTCTGGCGCCGATGGATCCCTGGAAAGCGGCCCGCCTGACCTCGAAAGGAGGCCGGCGATGCGGCAGAACCGGCGCGGGTTCCTGAGAACCGCGGCCGCGGTCGGGAGCGCGGTGGCGCTCCGGCTGTGGCCTTTTCGATTCCTCTCTCTGCCTGCGCCCGCCCCCGCCTCGGCAGCCTCCGCGCCGGCCAGAGTCGTGCTGATCAAGACCGACCGGCATCGCGAGGGCGTGCAGCGGGCGCTGCGCCTCCTGGATCCCCTTCCGCTGGAAAGCCGGTCGGTGGTCATCAAGCCCAACCTCAACAGCAGTCACCCGTTTCCGGCCTCAACACACGAGGAGACGCTGCGGACGCTCATCGAGGTCTGCCGGGCGGGCGGCGCGCGGGAGATCACGATTGCCGACCGCAGCGGCATGGGTGATACGTCCCGCGTTATGCGGGAGAAGGGTCTGGACGTCCTGGCCCGGGAGCTGGGGGTGCGGCTCGTGGCACTGGAAACCCAGCCCCCCTCGGCGTGGAAGCCGCGCACCGCCGCCGGGTGGCACTGGACGCGGGGCGTCTTGTTCCCGGTGCTCTTCGAACAGGCCGACGTGATCATCCAGACGTGCTGCCTGAAGACGCACCGCTTCGGCGGCCAGTTCACCCTCTCGCTGAAGAACTCGGTGGGCATGGTGGCGCGGACCGGCCCGGACGGGTACGACTACATGCAGGAACTGCACGGCTCCGCGCGGCAGCGGACACTGATTGCCGAGATCAATGCGCTCTATCGCCCGGCGCTGGTCGTGGTAGACGGCATCGAGGCGTTCGTGGACGCGGGCCCTGAAGCGGGAAGGCTGGCCCGGCCCGGCGTGATCCTGGCGGGGACCGACCGGGTGGCCCTGGACGCCGTCGGCGTGGCCCTCCTCCGAATGCACGGCGTCTCCGGCCCGGTCGCCCAGGGCCCAATCTTTGAGCAGGAGCAGATCCGCCGGGCAGTGGAACTGGGGCTGGGCGTCACCTCACCGGCCGCCATCGATCTGGTGACCGACAGTCCCGATGGCCAGGCCGTGATCCAGTCCATCCGCGCCGAACTGGCCAGGCGATAGTTAACCGCACCGCCGGCGACCGCCGTCAACCCGCCTTGCCCAGTACCGCGGGCTCCTCTCCCGTCTGCAGCCGGACGCGGGCGTCGACGGCGACCGCCCCCCGCGCTGCCGGAAACACCCGCAGCGGGTTGATCTCGATCTCCGCGATTTCAGGGAAGTCGGCGGCCAGCTGCGCCAGGCGGAGGAGGACGTCGAGCACCGCGTCCCGGTCGGCGGGCGGCAGGTGACGGTAGCCGGACAGCCTCCGGCCGGCCCAGGTGGTCGTTAGCAGTCGCTCGGCATCATCCCGCGAAAGCGGCGCCAGGGCAAAGGCGACGTCCCGCAGTCCCTCCACCTCGACCCCGCCCGAACCAAACATCACCAGCGGTCCGAACTGCGGGTCCGCCACCGCGCCGACGATCACCTCCTGGCCGGGCGGCAGCATGCGCTGCACGTGTACGCCCAGGATGTTCGCCCCGGGGAAGGCGGTGCGGGCGGTCTGCATGATCCGGGCGAACCCCTCGGCCACCGCCGCTGCGTCGGGCAGGTTGAGCGCGATACCGCCGGCGTCAGACTTGTGCGGGATCTGGGGCGACGCCACCTTGAGGGCGACGGGGAACCCGACCCGCCGGGCCACCCCCACGGCTTCGTCGGCCGTGCGCGCCAGCTCAACGGCGGCATAGGGGATGCGGTACGCGGCGAGCATTCGACCGGCGGTCGACTGCTCGAGGAACTCTCCCGTCCCTCCGCGATGGTCGGCGAGAAGACGGCGCACCTCGGCTCGCCGCACGTCCTCGAAGGTCACGACGGGCGCGGCGGGGTGCGCCAGCATCTCCGCCCGCCGCAGCAGAATCGCCAGAGCAGAGGCCGCGCGCTCCGGGCAGCGGTAGTCGGGAACGCGGGCGGCGCGCAATCGCTCGCCGGCAGCGCGGATCAGGTTCTCGCCCATCAGCGCCACAACCACGGGCTTCGCCGCACCGCGGATCACCGGGATGAGTGATGCGGCCACCACTTCGGCCGGGTCGCGCGGCGGCGGCGGCAGGATCACGAGCACGCTGTGCACGCCGGGGTCCGCCAGGAGGAGGTGCAGACTCCTCGCGTACTGGACCGGCGAGGCCGAGGCCAGGATGTCCACCGGATTGCGCACGCTGGCCACCGGAGGGAGGAACTCACGGAGCGCGGTGCGGGTCCCTTCCTGCAATTCGGCCAGCCGGAGGCCGTATCGTTCAACGGCGTCGGCGGCGATGACGCCCGGCCCGCCGGCGTTGGTCAGCACGGCGACGTCCGGGCCCGCCGGCAGGGGACACCACGCCAGGGCGCGCGACCAGTCGAACATCTCCTCGCTGGTCTCGGCGCGGATCACGCCGGCGCGGTGGAAGGCGGCGTCGTAGGCCACCTCCTGCCCGGCCAGCGCTCCCGTGTGGGAGGCCGCGGCGCGCCGCCCACCGGCCGACCGCCCCACCTTCAGGGCGATGATGGGCTTGCGCCGCGCCACCGCGCCCGCCTCCTCCACGAACCGCCGCCCGTCGCCGATCCCCTCGAGGTAGAGCGTGAGGACGCGGGTGTGCGCATCCTCCGCCACCGGCGCCAGCATGTCGGTCTCGGTGAGATCGGCCTGGTTGCCCAGGCTGACCAGCAGCGACAGCCCGAACCCCTGGCCTGTCGCCCAGTCCGTCACCGCGGCGCAGATGGCTCCCGAGTGCGAGATGAAGGCCACGTCGCCGGGAGCCGGACTGGGAGGCGGCAGGAAGGTCGTGTCCAGCGGCAGGTGCGTATCGATGATGCCGACGCAGTTAGGACCGAGCAGCCGGATGCCGAGTTCGCGGGCGGCGCGGCGGCACTCCGCCTCCAGGGCCGTGCCCTCCGGCCCCACCTCCCGGAACCCGCCCGACAGGACGATCGCGGCGCGCACGCCCCGCCGCCCGCAGGCGCGCAGCGCTTCGGGAACGGTGGGTGCGGGGATGATCAGGACGGCGAGATCGACCGGATCGGGAACTAGCGAGAGGTCCGCGTGGACCGGGCGGTCAAACAGGCGGCCGCCTTTGGGATTGACGAAGTGGATCGCCCCCTGGTAGCCGCTCTGCACCAGGTTCGCCGCCACACCGTAGCCGAGCTTGCCGGGATCGTGCGAAGCCCCCACAAGCACGACGCCGCGCGGACGGAAGAACGGAATGAAAGAGGGGTCCATACCGGTCCCGACCACCCTTCAGCCTACGCCGCGGGGAAGACGCCGGGCATCAGGCGCACGCCCGATTGTGATGTAGACTGTCCCTGGATGCAGCGGCCCGGCAAGGCGGCCTGCACCCTCGTCGCGAAGCATCTTGGAGGCTGGCGCGTGGATCCGATCGAACGTCGCATCAGGGAGTTTGGAGACCGCATCCGCGACGTACAGGCGCGAGGGGTCTACCCGTACCTCAAAGCCGTTCAAGCCCTCGATGGTGCCCACGTGATGATCGACGGCCGGCGGATGCTCCTGGCGTCTTCCTACTCCTACCTGGGGCTGCTGGGCCATCCGCAGATCACGGCAGCGGCAGAGGTCGCCCTGTCGCAGTACGGCACGGGCACGCACGGCGTCAGACTCCTGGCCGGCAACACCGACCTGCACGATCAGGTGGAGCAGCGGATTGCCGGATTCGTCGACGCCGAAGCCTGCGCGGTCTACTCCAGCGGATATCTGGCCAACTTCGCCACGATCTCGGCGCTGCTGGGCCGGAACGATGTGGTGATCTGCGACAAGCTGAACCACGCCAGCATCGTGGATGGGTGCCTGTTGTCGGGCGCACGGTTCGTCCGCGTCCCGCACAATGACATTCCCGCGTTCGACCGGGCGCTGGAACGAGTCCCCACCGGGGCCGGCAAGTTGGTGGTAGTGGACGCCGTCTTCAGCATGGACGGCGACGTAATCAATCTGCCCGCCCTGGCCGGGGTGTGCCGGCGGCACGGGGCCTGGCTGATGGTCGACGAATCGCACTCACTGGGCGTCCTGGGTCCCCGCGGGCAGGGCATCGAGGCCCACTTCCGCCTGCCTGGGGTGATCGGCATCAAGATGAGCTCGTTGTCGAAGAGTATTCCGTCGGCGGGCGGGTACATCGCCGGCTCCCGGGATCTCATCACGTTCCTGAAGCATGCCTCGCGGGCGTTTGTCTTCTCGGCGGCGCTGCCGCCGGCGAGTGCGGCGGCGGTGATGGCCTCGCTGGACGTGATGGAAGCCGAGCCCCAGCGGGTCACGTGGCTGCAGGCGCACATCCGGCGGTTCCGGGCTGCGCTCCAGACCGGCGGCATCCCGGTAGGGAACGACCCGACTCCCATCGTGCCGGTCATCACCGGGGACGATGAGAAGGCTTTGCGCATCGCTCGGCTCCTGGACGAGCGGGCCATTTTCGCGCTGCCCATTCTCCCGCCCGCCGTACCGCCGGGCACGAGTCGGCTGCGCATGACCGTGACGGCGGCGCACTCCGAGGCGGAGGTCGACGCCATCGCCGAGGCCCTCGTCGCCGCCTGGCGCGAGGTGGTCCTGGCCCCCGCGGAAGGCTAGCCGGAAGGCACGCGTCGGCTCGCGCAGCCGTTACTTCAGGGAGGGCTTCAGCTTGCCGATAAAATCCTCCACGGCTTCCTGGGTGGCCCTACCGATCAACTGGCCGTCGAAGTTGTTCACCGTCACGTCCGTCCACCAGGGACCGATCCAGATCGAGACGGAAGTTTGCGTCTTTTTCACCTCGCTGCGCGGCTCGATCACGAACGTTCCGGCGGCCACGTCGAGCACTTTGCCCCGCAGCGTCACGGTGGCGGTCACCGTGTAGGCGCAGCCGACGATGGGGAGACAGCCACCCGCGTACTGCTGGTCAAAGACGGCCACCTGACCCATGACGACGTAATCGACTTCGAGGGCTTTGGCGACCTTCTGGGCGGCCTCCCAATCGAGGTAGCCGGCCGTCTCCAATCTGGCTTGGCGCAGGGCCTCCTGCACTTGCTCCCGCGGCAGGACGCGCAGCGTCGGCTCGTCGCGCAATTTGGCGATTACGCGGGCCGTGACCACATCGCGGGTGTACGACCACCCCCGGCCCACATCCTCGAAATCGACCACCATGACACCCTTGCGCGGCGCCTGACCCTGACTGGACGTCACGAGCAACGCGGGCGCGAGCACAATCAATACGACCAGGACCCGCCACCGCATCATTCTGTTCATATCGGCCAACCTCCCCATCCTCGGGTGCAGTATTCTCCCAACGCGGGCGACAGCCTGCTGGCCCTTGCCGTCGCCAGAAGTCATCCGCAAACAGATTCAGGCGGTGCCGGGTTGACCTACGGCGGGTATCTTTGGAACCCATCGAATCGATACCGGCCAGACAACTTTGGAGGCAATAGATGGCGGCGACACCGTACAAAACTCAACGGGCCTGGGCGTCGATCGCCCAGGCCCATGTCTGTCTCGTGGACAAGCCTCGTCGGACAGAACGTTCTGTTGAGGGTTGAGGGTTAGCCGATAAGCCGGACTCGAGTCGCCTGCGGACCCTTCTGGCCCTGCGTCTCGACGTACTCGACCTTCTGCCCCTCGTTGAGGGACTTGTAGCCTTCAGCCTCGATGCCGCTGAAGTGCACGAACACGTCCTTCGAACCGTCTTCCGGGGTGATGAAACCATACCCCTTCTCGCTGTTGAACCACTTCACGGTCCCAGTCGCCATGCTTCTACCACCTTTACTGCAGACTACCACAGACCCAAATTGCTTCTGCGATGCCCCAACAGTGTCTCACAAATTGTCCCCAAGTACAACCAAGTGTGACACGGGACGTAGGAAGTCGGTCCCTACGCCCCGCCGATCCTGACTTGTCCGGTCTCTCTTACTTGGGTGTCGAGGCCAGCTCCAGCTGCTGCTTCATGGCCATCTGGTCCCCGATCCCCCAGTGCTCCACAACCTTGCCGTCGGCGATGCGCCCGATGTGGATCTCCGACCAGGTCGCCTGCTTGCCCGTGGCGGGAACGCCCTGGAACTCACCCTTCTGCGTGCCCCGCGCGGTCAGACGATGCACGAGCTTGTCCCCCACCGCCACTTCGTCCTCGATCGTGTAACGGAAGTCGGGGAAGGCGACGCGGAACGTGGTCAGGCTCTGCTTGAAGCCTGCGCGGTCCGGCGTCGCGCCAGGAAACGGATTCCGGTCCACGTAGCCGGGGGCGAACAGTTCGTCGAGAGCGGTCAGGTTCCCCGCATTGATCGCGTCCACGAGACGGCGGCCTAGTGCCTTGCTGTCTTCGGGTGACATGTGGTTCTCCTTTGTGGCATTGACCTCACTCTGCATCCTGTCGCTTGGATGAGAGTGGGCGCCATCCCACGGCGATTCGCTTGTCCCAGTGGACTTGACGGCTACTTGGTTGTCTCCAGCAGGAGTGAACCGGAAGGAATGGAACGTGCTCGGTGCCGATCCGACTCTTCGCGATCCGACTGGAAGAATCGTATTACAAAACAACATTAGCACCTGCGGAGTCGGACGTCAATGAAATTCATTTCGATGATCGTGGAACTGAACGGCTGAAACCCGCGTGGTGACTGGTCTGGCGGAGGCGAGGGGATTCGAACCCCTGACCCCGTGCGCGCAAAGAGGGGGGCGCCGCGCCGCCAGATTGCCAACCCCTCCACTCCGCGCAGCGCCGTGTAGGCGAGAAGGTAACTGAGGAGCGATTCGGCGCCGCAGTTGAGATTTGGCCTCCCCGGTGTGAGGGCGTCGAAGCACCGGCCCGTCGCCGGGTCGTGCAACGGGATGCGGAGCATGTTGCCGCCGAGATACCAGTCGAATGCCCAGCGAGCGAGATCGATGTACCCCGCATGGTGGGTTACCGCATACGCGTCGATGCACGCTTCAGCGAGCGCCCCGGCTTCAAGCGATTGCTGATCCCAGATCGCCCTCTCGCCGCCGCGCGCGTACCAGCCCTTGCTGCCGATGGGCGCGAATACGCCGTCGGCCGTCTGCACCTGAAGGAGAAAGGCCAGGGTCGCCTCTGCGACTTCATGGTACCTGGCGTCGCGGAGGCGCCGCGCCGCCCGAAACAGGGCCTGCGGCATCCTGCCCAGGTCGTATGTCAGGATCGGTTCGAACCAGCGCCACTCTCGGTCCGCGCTGCGCCCATACGCCGCCACCAGCCTGTCCGCCAGGTACGCCGTCACATCGCCCGCGTCGGGCAGGAGTGCCGCTCCCAGCAGCGCGTTGGCGCACCCTCGGATGGTCTGCAGCCTCCAGGCATGCGGGAGGGCCGCCTGCAGCATCGCGCGCCCGGTATCGCGCATCGCGGGCGGGGCCGTCTCGCACTGGACCACCTCGGCGCACGCCCACACGCACCGGCCGAAGCAGTCCTCGGAGAGATCGTCAGGATTGGCGGGGTCGTCGCCCGCGAGGTTCATGAACCAGCCGTCGGGCCGCTGGACGGACCGCAGAAATGCGACGTATGTGCGCAGCAGCTGGTCGGCAGGCGCGCGCGGCCAGAGCGCCTGGAGATGGACGGCCAGCACCAGCGCCCGGCTGTTGTCATCGCCGGTGTAGCCGGAGTGACGGTCCGGGATCGAGAGGCGGGCATGCTGGATGATGCCGGTCGCGTCGGTGAGGCAGTGCAGATGATGCAGGGAGAGGGGCGGAAGGTTCATGCGATCACGGCCGTCCCCCCGGCGAGCACGCGGTCGTAGACATCCAGGTAGCCGCGCGCCATATGCCTCACGGTGAACCGGGAGGCCACCCACTCCCGGCAGCGCGCCCGCGAGATCGCACCGAGCGAGGCCACAGCATCGACCGCGTCATCCACGCCCCCGACGATCCATCCGGTCTCGCCGTTGCGGACCAGTTCGGGGATCGACCCGCGCGCGGTCGCCACCACCGGCGTCCCGCAGGCGTTGGCCTCGATCACCGTGAGGCCGAAGGCCTCATGGTACTGGATCAGGTGCAGCAGCGCCAGGGCTCCCCCGAGCAGGGCGTTCTTCCTCGCCCGATCAGCCGGCCCGACGAAGCGTACTCGGTCGTCGTCCAGATGTGGCGCGATCGCAGACTGGAAATATGTCTGGTCTTCAGGGGGCACAATGCCTGCGATGACCAGCGGAAGTCTCGCCCGGCGGGCGACCTCGATGGCCAGATGGACGCCCTTCACCGGCGAGAGGCGTCCCAGGCAGAGGAGGTAACGGTTGGGTTGCGAGCGGAAGCTGAACGCCGGCACATCGATGCCATTGTAGACGGTGCCCGCGTAGTGGAGGGTTGGGGCGAGGGCGCGCTCGGCGTCGGTGACGGAGACGTAGGGTCCCTCGGCGTAGCGCTCATAGATCAGGCGGCTGTCGGCCTCGGCCGCCGAGCCGTGCAGCGTCGTCACCACGGGGATGTTCACCAGTCGTTTGAAGCAGACAGGGTAGGCGCCGGCATGGTTGTGGATGACGTCAAACTCGGCGGCGTGCTCGAAACAGGCCGCCGCATGCAGCGTCTCCCAGGCGCGGGGCGGCAGGGACGGGTCTTCTGAAAGCGCGCGCGGAACGACTCCCGCCAGGCGGGTGCTGGTCTGCGCGTCGCGGGCCGCGAACAACGTGACGTCCACCCCAAGGCGGGCGAGACCCTCCGCGTGATTATGCGCCACAAGTTCCCAGCCACCGTAGTCGCGGGGCGGGACGCGCCAGGCGATCGGACCGAGGATGGCAACCCGCATAGTGCGCTGTGACCGCATCACCCGACCGACGAGCGTTTACCCGGCGCTGGCCACCGGCCCCAGCATCCGCCTGCTGGCTGCTGCGGGCGTGACGAGAGGGTGTGTCACCGCCTCGAAGAGCCGGGCGTAGGAGCGCGCCACCGAGGACCAGCGGAGGCTGCCTCGCAGGCGGCAGCAGGCTGCGGTGATCGCGGCGCGCCGGGCAGGATCGCCAAGCAGCGAGATGACGGCGTCGGCGATCGCGTCCGCATCGCGAAAGAGGACGAGGAGCCCATAGTCTGGCGTGATGAGTTCTTGGGCGTACGTGAAGGGAGTGCTGACCACGGGGCAGCCGCTGCCGACCGCATACGTCAGCGTGCCGCTGGTGATCTGCGCGGGGTTCACGTACGGCGTCAGGTAGACGTCGGTCGCCGCGAGGGTCGTGAGGATCTCGGGCTCCGCACGATACCGGTTGTCGAATCGGACTGCGTGGGCCACACCCATATCCTCAGCGAGAGCCTGCAGGCGTGTGCGGTAGCGCTCCCCCTCTTGGCGGATCACTGCCGGGTGGGTCTGCCCGACGATCAGGTAGAGCGTACTCGGGTCGTGGGCCAGGATCCGGGGCAGGGCGCGAATCGCGTACTCCAGACCTTTGCCGGGACCGATCAGGCCGAAGGTGGTCAGCACTGTCCTGCCCTTCAGGCCGGTCATCCGCTTTGCCTCCGGAGCATCGAGGTAGGGACCGTCGGGGATCCCGTGCGGGATGACCAGGACCTTCCCGGGCGCGACGCCGTAGTCATCTCTCAGGATCCTGACAGCCGACGCAGCCATGACGATCAGCACGGCACTGCGATCGGCAATCGCACGGGTGAGCCGCTGGACCTCCCGGTCGGGAGACGGCAGCACCGTGTGCAGGGTGGTTACCACCGGGACGTCGAGATCACCCAGGAAGGTCAGCAACATGCGGCCCCATCTGCCGCCGAAGATCCCATACTCGTGCTGGATGTTGACTGCCGCGATTCCGGCGCGGCTGAGGACTCGTGCCGCCTCTGCGTAGTCGGACTCCCGATCCTGTTCGATCTCGAATACGACCAGTCCATCGAGTTCGCGGCACGCGGCGGAACGGACCTCGGTCACCGCCACGACGCACGGCCGGACGTCTCCGCCGGCTTCCAACGCGGTGGCCAGGTGTCGGGTGAAGGTGGCAATACCGCAGGCGCGGGGGGGATAGGTGCCAAGTACCGCCACCGGCACCCGGGCCGTCCGCAGGCTCGTGTAGGCAGATAGATGCACGGCCCTCCTCCCTTCTGCTGGGCAAGGCCCGGCGCATGACTTGCTGCTGAATGCGGAAGACCCAAAGAGCCGGGACCACGGAGGATCCGCACGGAACGCGGCTACACGACGGCCCCGCTAGAGTGTGTTCGCTGCATGCTTAACAGTACATCGCCCACCTCCGCCGGACAAGCCGCTTCGTGACGGCACGCATAGTCTTTGGTCACCTCCCGCACCGATTTCTGCATCCGGGTTCCTCGCCTGGCCTCACCGGCAAGGCAAATGGGTATATGAGGAATCGACGCGACAGGCATCAGAACGGCGGGGCTGGAGACAGACTGGATTCGACACGCTGCGGAGGCGGCTTCCCACGCAATGGCTGACGGCTCACCTCGGCACCGCGCCGACCGGACGGCGGGCGCGGTGCGCACACCGCTGACATCCCCTGGCACGCGCCAACTCGACGCCTCACCGCTCTCCCCGTTCGCGCACGTGCGTCTCGGTGTTGTGATGCGGGCCGATCTCCAGGCTCCACATGAAGTCTGGGGCGTATTGAACCCTGCCGTGGCGCGTGGCCGCGACGGTGAACTGTATCTCTTTCCGCGCGTGGTGGCCGCGGGGAACTACTCGCGGATCGGGATCGCGCGGGTCCGCTTCGACGCCGCCGGCCTCCCGATGGGCGTGGAATGGCTGGGGTACGCCCTGGAACCGGAGCAACCCTATGAGAAGAATCCTAAGACCGGCGGCGGAGTTGAGGATCCCCGCATCACTTTCATCGACCCCCTCGACTGCTACGTGATGGCATACACCGCGTATGGACCCGAGGGGCCCCGCGTGGCGCTGGCGGTTTCGCACGACTTCTTCGACTGGCGGCGCCTGGGACTGGTCAGGTTCGGAGCGCAGGGCAGGGTGGATTTCGACCGGCTGAGCAACAAGGATGCCGCGTTCTTTCCGCAGGCCGTCAACGACCCTGATGGGCGGTCAGCCCTGGCGCTGTTCCACCGACCCTCATTCAGGGTGCAAACGGCCACCGGCCGGCGTCGCCCAATGGTTCCCGACGGCCTGCGGGAGCGGCGCGACAGCATGTGGCTGGCCTATGTGCCGCTGGAGGCCGCGCAGGCCGATATCGCCGCGCTGACTGTTCCCCGAAAATCCACCTTTTTCGCCGGTCCGGAACAGCCCTGGGAGCGGTTGAAGATCGGCGGCGGCCCGGCGCCGGTGCTGACGCCGCACGGCTGGCTCCTCGTGTACCATGGGGTGCGGGGGCGGATTGTCGAAGGGGTCGACCACCAGCCTCATGTGCACTACAGCGCGGGGGTTATGGTCCTCGACCGGTGGGATCCCAGAATGGTCCGCTATCGCTCGCGGAGTCCGGTGTTGCAGCCCGAATCAGACGATGAGCGGTACGGCATTGTGCCCAACGTCGTCTTCCCCACAGGGCTCGATCCGCGCGGCGACGGCCGCATCGATGTCTACTACGGCATGGCCGACTTCGCCATCGGCGTCGCCCAGATGGCTGTACCTGAGCAGCTCCCCGGCGTCTGAGCCTGCGCCCCCTGGTGGTCCAAACAGTACTGGGTCGCCGAGCAGGTCTGATCGGACCCCTCTGGAAGGTGGACCGGCAAGAAGCCTCCGACCTTCAAAGACATCAAGGTCTGTCTCGCCCTTCTCGAAAACATGCTGCAGCGCTATCTGCTCTTGATCCGTGCCGAGGGCCTCATTACCGCGACGCCGGTCATTCAATACGACTGGGAGGAGATCTTCCGCATCCGCTGGATTCCCTAACCCACGACTAGTGTCCCGCACGCAAATTGTGAACCGTTGAAGGTTGCCGGCGTAGATGCTCAGGGTCGGGGACGTGCAGTTGGCCACCCCCCCCGCCTGAGGAGGAAGGCGCCGATCGCGTCCCCAAGGTGGGCACCTGCTTTCTGGGGCCTTTGCTGATAGGGGGAACGGGCTGGAAGGCTTGTCCTGATTGGTTGGTGGAGACGAGGGGATTCGAACCCCTGACCCCCTGCGTGCAAATTTGATCCACACCGGTTCTCGTGGTGCATTCCAGTGCCAGAAAGTGTCGTTCCGTCTGGTTCCTGGCCTTGATCCGCTCCTCCACATGCTGGCCAATTCCGCCTAGTTCGGATGCGCGCATTTGCACAGTCTGGCCAGGCAAGTGGTCCACTTCGTCGACGGCCCGTCTAAGCGATTCCTCCCGGGACCGGTTTCGGGGAAGCCGCAACCGCGTCGCGGGCCGCCCGGACGACCGCGTCGAGATCGAGTGCAGCCGCAGCATGACGGGCTGCCGCGAGCTCCTCGGGCGACAGCTCCGCCTCTAGGGCGGCGAGGGTGGGCTTGGCGACGAAACGGTACGTGGTGGGGAGACCCGGGTGGTTCAGCGCGAACGTGAGCACCTCGGCGGCGAGCCGCTCCTGGCCTTCTCGTGCCAGCAGGGCGCCGATCCCGCTGAGCGCATGCAGCGCGAGCGAATGGGCTTCCGCTGCCCGTGCGAGCTCGAGCGCGCGCAGGAGGTAGTCGCGCGCGCCCCCAAGGTCTCCGAGCGCGACGGCGGCAAATCCCATCCGGCAGAGTGCAGAAGTCACGCCCCACCGGTGGTTGACCTCGCCGAAGGCCTGGTAGCCGGCGCGCGCCAGGCGCATGGCCTCTGCGTAGTCGCCGAGAACGTACGCGCTCATGCTGGCGCGGCTCATCGCATACCCCTCGCCGGCGCGATCGCCCACGCGGGCAAAGGTCTCCTGGGCCTCCATGTGGCGCCGGAGTGCCTCGGCGTGGTGCCCCTCGGTATCGGCGAGCAGCCCGAGCTTGCTCAAGGAGTAGGCGATGAGCGGCAGGTGGCCGAGATCGCTCGAGACCGCGTAGCCCGTCTCGAACGCCTCCCGCGCACCGTCGAGGTCGCCGGCGAGCATCCGGGCCCAGCCGAGCCAGGCGAGTGCCTGCGCGCGGTCGAGTCGGTCGCCGATCGAGCCGGCGATATCGACGGCCTCCTCGAGGTAGGCGGAGGCCTGGCCGTATTCGTCGCGGTAGGCCGCGTTCGTGCCGAGAGTCACCAGGCATACGCTGAGCTCCCTGCTCGGGCCGGACTCCCGCAGCGCCGCCAGGCACTCCCGCGCCGTTTTGTCGACGGCCTCCTCGTACCCCAGCGCGCTCCTGAACAGCGACCCGTAAGTCAGGGCGCTCACGAGGGCGGGATCCCGGGACTCGGATGGACCACCCCCGCGTCCCCGGATGATCCCGGCCAGGTGCTCGAACGTGCCGACTCCCTCATTCCAGCCGTGCGCCCAGAAGAACACGTAGAGCGACCAGAGCACCTCTCTCGCTTCTTCGCTATTCCCGTGTGTCACCGCCCACTCGGCGGCGACCCGGAGGTTCTCGACGTCGCCGCGGAGCTCGTCGCGGGCCTCGAGCATCCGCCCGTCCTGGAGTGCGTCGCTGCGTTCTGCGAGCATCCGCAGGTAGAAACGGGCGTGCCGCTCTCGGGCACGCTCCCGGGCCTCCGGCTCGCGGGCGAGCCGCTCCGCAGCATATTGCCTCAGGAGTTCATGGAGCTCAAACCGGCCGAGCTCGAGGCGGCGCACCAGCGAGGTACCCACCAGTTCGGAGAGAAGTGTAAGGCTCGCATCCGCCACGGCGAGGACGGCCTCACGGTCGAAGCTGCCGCGGAAGACCGTTAGGCGCTCGAAGGCACGCCGTTGCTCGTCGCTGAGCAGCCGCCACGACTGGTCGAACGCGGCGCGGAGGCTGCGGTGCCGCTCCGGTACGTCCCGCATTGAGGTCGCGAGGATGTCGAGGTTGCGTTGGATCTCGTCGGCGATCTCGGCGCACGAGAGTACCGCGACCCAGGCGGCCGCCAGCTCGATGCCCAGGGGCAGTCCATCCACGAGCCGGCAGATGCGCGCGGCGTGCGCGCGGTTGTTCGCTGAAAGCTCGAAGCCGGGGTCGACCTGCCGGGCCCGCTCAACGAAGAGCGCGAGCGCGCCCTCTCTCTCGGCCTGCCCGTTGCCCCCGTTCGTCGGCAGCCCCCCGACGTCGAGGATCCACTCGCTCTGCAGGTTGAGACGCTGGCGGGAGGTGGTCAGAAGCTCGACCTGCGGAGCGCGCTCGATGATCTTCGTCAGCAGGCCGCAGCCATCCAAGAGGTGCTCGAAGTTGTCCAGGACCAGGAGCGTCGAGCGCTCGCTCAGGTAGTCGAGCAGCTGGTCCTCTGCGGCGATGGGGCTGTGCGCGAAGTCGACAGAGAACTGGAGAGCGTCGGCGACGGCGGGCACCAGGAACTCGGCCGAGGCGACGGGGGCGAGGGGCACGAAGTGGACGCCGTGAGGGTGCCGCTCGATCCTGCGTCGCGCGGCTTCGAGCGCGAGGCGAGTCTTGCCCACGCCGCCGGGTCCGACCAGGGTGAGCAGCCGGCAGTCGGGGGCCCCGAGCAGGCGGTCGATCGCAGCCAACTCCTCCGTCCTGCCCACGAACGACGTCCGGGGAAAGGGCAGGTTCGTGCTGGCCGCGTCGAGCGTTCGCAGCGGCGGGAACTCCGAGGACAAGCCCTCGACCTGGAGCTGGAAGAGACGCTCAGGCGCGCTCAGGTCCTTGAGACGGTGCGGGCCGAGGTCGCGGACATCGGCGTCGACGAGCGCGCGCGTCGCCTGCGACATAAGCACCTGCCCGCCATGGCCGACGGCGGCGATCCGCGCCCCTTTGTGCACATCGAGCCCGACATAGCCCTCCTCCGTCAGCCGCGGCTCGCCGGTGTGGAGACCCATCCGCACCTTGATCGGGCCCGGCGCGAGCGCCTGCTGCGCCGCGGCCGCCGCCGCTACCGCGTCCGAAGCCCGCGCGAAGGCGACGAAGAATGCGTCACCCTGCGTGTCGACTTCGACGCCGTTGTGCGCCGCGAACACGTTGCGGAGCAGCCGGCGGTGTTCCTGGAGTGCCCCAGCGTACGCCTCCCCGAGCTGCCGCAGGAGTCTGGTCGACCCCTCGACGTCGGTGAAGAGGAACGTGACGACTCCAGCCGGGAGACTGCGCCTCATGGTCCAAGGATGCATCGCGCGAGCAGCCGCCGTCAATCAGACGATCTCCAGAGCGTAGGCAATCGCCGCGTCGAGCCCGAGTGCTCGTCCCTTTGCCCAGATCTCTCCGAAACGTCCTTCTCCGAGCAACGCGCGCGTGTCCGCGACGTGCTGCACGAATGTGCCGCGTATGAAGGGCGGGAGCGGGACACCGATCGTCTCGCGCAGGGTCTCGGCGGCGGAGAAGAGCGTCGCCGCCCGCTCCCCCTGCCCCTGCGCGGCGGCCACGGCGCCCAGACCCACGAGCGACGTGACGATCCCCCGCTTCTCCCCTACCTCCACCCGCAGGCGCAGGCTCTTCGCAAACAGCTCCGCTGCCTGCGGGAAGTCCTTCTGATACCAGGCGACAATCCCGAGATTGCTCAGGGCAAAGGCGGTACCCCACTTGTCTCCCAGTTCCTGGGCCAGGGCCAGCGTCTCTTCGAGCAGTTCCGTAGCCCGAGCGTAGTCCCCCAACTCCCGTTTCACCAGCCCCAGATAGTTGAGCGCCATGGCCAACCGGTACTTGTCCCCGACCTGTCGAACTTGGGACACGACCTCTTCGAGGAGCGTGGATGCCCGCTCAAAATCACCCTTCGCGCGGGCCACGATCGCCAGCACGACACGAGCTTCCACTGCGCCCCACCAGTCACCCACCTCCTGGCTCAGCACGAGGCTTTCTTTTCCCAACTCCGCCGCCCGGTCGAAATTCTCCAGACGGCAGGCCTCCAAACCCATGATGTTGAGACAAGATACCTTGCCACGTTTGTCTCCTAATGCCTGGGTCAGGTCCAGGCTCTCCTCGCTCAGCGCGACGGCTCGAGCGTAGTCGCCCTGATAGGAAGCCAGGTACGCCGCGCCGATGATCACCTTCAGGCGGCTGGGTGTCGGCAATCCGGCAGTCTGGGCGATGGCTCCTTCCAGCCAAGTGCGCCCCTCGCCCCAGTAGCCGCGCACGTCCCAGAACCTCCAGAGTGCGCCGGCCAGTCGGAGCCAGTACTCAGCGTCGCCCCCGGCCGTCCTGCTCCATTCCAACGCCAGACGGAGATTGTCGTGCTCAATCTCCAACCGGTCGAGCCAGGCGCGCTGCCCCGGACCCTGCAGGTGACGTTCCGCCTGCTCCGCCAGCAGCAAGAACCAGTCGCGGTGTCGAGTCCTCGTCCGCTCCTCCTCGCCGGACTCCCGCAGCCGGTCCCGGGCATACTGACGAACCGTTTCGAGCAGCCGGTAGCGGGTAGACCCGTCCGGAATCTCCTCCACCTGTACCAGCGACCTGTCCACCAATCGGGCCAGCAGGTCAAGAACCTGGCCGCTGGCGAGGTCCGCGCCGGCGCAGATCGCCTCCGCCGCGTCCAGCGGCCACCCGCCGGCGAACACCGAGAGCCGCTGGAGCATCATGCGCTCCGCCTCAGGCAGCAGTTCGTAGCTCCAATCCATGGCGGCCTTCAGCGTCTGGTGGCGGGGCGCGGCCGTCCGTGCGCCTGCGGTCAGGAGCCGGAACCTGTCCGCCAGCCGCTCGGAGATCTGCTGAACCGACATCACCCTTGTCCTGGCCGCGGCCAGTTCGATGGCCAGCGGGATGCCGTCCAGCTGGTGGACGACCTGGGCGAGCGCGCCCGCGTTGTCCGCGGTTACCGCAAATCCGGGCTTGCCGAGCGACGCACGCTCGACAAAGAGGCGCACCGCGGCAGACTGCGCCAGCTGCTCCGAGGGTGGGGCGCCGCGGGGATCCGGAAGGCCGAGGGGAGGGACACCGTACGCGACCTCCCCGGGTACTCCGAGCGTGCTCTGGGCGGTGGCAAGAATCCGCAGTTGCGGGCAGGTCCGCAGCAGGTGGTCGGCCAGTTGCGCGCATTCCGCGACCACGTGCTCGCAGTTGTCCATGAGCAGGAGCACGTGTTTGAACTGCAGGAACTCGGTGAGGATGGCGAGGAGCGGACGCTCATAATGCTCGCGCAGGCCCATCGACCCCGCGACCGTCTGAGGCACAAGCGCCGGATCGAGGAGTCCGGCAAACTCGGCCAGCCAGACGCCGGCGGGGAAATCATCAAGCAGGTCGGCGGCCACCTGGAGGGCGAGGCGTGTCTTCCCCGCACCGCCCACACCGGTGAGGGTGAGGAGCCTTGCGGTCGCCAGGAGGCTTCGGACTTCCGAGATCTCGCGTTCCCGGTCGATGAAGCTGGTGAGTTGCACCGGCAGGTTATTCGGGAAGGCATCAAGGGATCGGAGCGGCGGGAACTCCGCGGCGAGGCCCGCCGCGACGATTTGGTAGATCTGCTCCGGGCGCGCGAGGTCTCTCAGCCGGTGCTGGCCCAAATTCCGCAGCGTGATGCCGGCGGGGAGGGCGTCCTGCACGAGGTCGTACGTCGTGCGGAACACGAGGATCTGGCCACCATGACCGACCGCAAGGAGACGGGCGGCGCGGTTGAGCGTAGGGCCAACGTAGTCCCCATCGCGCTGTTCGGCCTCGCCGGTGTGCAAGGCCATCCGCACCCGCAGACCGCCGGGCAGCGCCCAGGGCTCTCGGGCCAGCGCGCGTTGCGCGTCGAGCGCGGCGGCCAGCGCGTCCGCAGCCGTCGGAAACGCCGCGTGGAACGCATCCCCCACGGTCTTGAAGACGTGGCCGCGGTGCTCGGTGATGGCGGCGCGCAGGAGATCGTCGTGCCGGCCGAGGGCGGCCCGCATCGCCTCGGCATGCTCCTCCCACAACCGGGTGCTACCCTCGATATCCGTGAAGAGAAAGGTCACCGTCCCCGTCGGCAACACGGCCATGGCCGGCCTCCTCAGACGCTCGCCCTGCTCAGGTTGTGGGGCGAATTTCGATGCCGACGGGTCATGTTTCCTGGCGGAGTCCCTTCAAGGCAGCGACGCCTTCAGCCGGCGCAGTCCTTCGTCGAGTCCCACCGTCGCTCGTAGCCCAGTTCCCGCCGCGCCTTCTCGATGGAGTACGCATGCGGGCGCAGGAGGAAATCCACCCCCGCGCGCAGCCGCCGGTCAGCCCCTGGCGAAACCGAGGGCGAGCGCGATCGCCTCGTCGGGGCCCATCGCCTGCCCTCGGGCCCAGGCTGCGGCGGCAGCCTCCGGGCCCATCGCCGCCCGCAGACGCTCTCTGGTGCCATCCACCGCCGGCCTGTCCGCGGGCAGGACCGGCGCGCCGATGCTTTCCCGGATGGCTTCGGCCGCACCGAGCAACTGCGCTGACTCTGCAAACCGCTGCTGCGCGGTCAGCACCTGGCTCAGTCCTTCCAGGCACTGCGCCAGGGTCACCGCGTCAGCCTGATCCTTGACCACGGTCAGCGCCTCGCCCCACAGGGCAGCCGCCCGGTCGGCATCGCCGGCGTGCAGCGCCGCGAATCCGAGATCCCGCAGGGCGTACGCGGTGCCTCCTGTGTCCCGCAGCTTCCGCCACAGGGCCAGGCTCTCCTCGAGCATGGCCATGGCGCGGGCGGCATCGCCCTGGTGGTCAACGACCGAACCCAGGTGGACCAGCGCCCAGGCGATTCCCCAGATGTCACCGTGAGAGCGGGCGGTGGCCAGGCTCTCCTCCAGGAGCGCGGACGCGCGGATGAAGTCTCCCTCGTAGGCGGCGATCCGCCCCAGAATCGTCAGCGCGGCGGCTGCTCCCCAGTCGGCCCCGATGGCCCGAAACACCGACAGGCTCTCCTCCGCCATCGCCACGGCCGCTGGATTGCCCTGCAGGCGCCTGATCTCCGCCAGGATGCCGAGCGCGAGGGCAAGGCCCAGTGGGTCCTGCGTCCGGCGGGCCAGCGTGAGGCCCTCCTCGCCGCGGGCGCCCGCCTGCTCCAAATCGCCTTGGGCAAAGGCCAGCACGGCCGCGCCCGCGAGGGGGATGGTCCGCGCCGCGGGATCGACGTTGGGATCGGCGAGCGCGCGGTCGAGCCACTCGCGCCCCTCTCGGTAGGGCCCGCGGATCAGCCAGAACCACCACATCGCGGCGGCGAAGCGCAGCCGCGCCTCTCCCCCACCGGGGACCGCGCCGCTCCACTGCATCGCGGCCCGCAGGTTGTCCCGCTCCCGCTCATGACGCTCCAGCCAGCGGAGCTGGTCCGGGCCGTGGAGTTCCAGGGCCGCCCGCTCCGCCCATACCAGGTGGAAGTCGCGGTGCTGCCGGCGCAGCTGCGGTTCCTCTCCCCCCTCGCGCAGCTTCTCGGCGCCGTACTGGCGGATGGTTTCCAGCAGCCAGTAGCGCGCCTCGGCGTCGGCGTCCCCCTCGACCGCGCTCATAACCAGCGACTTGTCCACCAGGTGCGTCAGCAGCTCCAGCACATCGGCTGCCGCCAATCCCTCACCCGAGCACACCGTCTCCGCCGCCTCCAGGCTCCACCCGCCC
>Ga0209126_1000183_pt1 | contig 20157 bp, 18 predicted proteins | sample RifCSP19_1_FD_184024 | JGI IMG/M metagenome (GOLD analysis project Ga0209126, IMG submission 184024) | Soil microbial communities from Rifle, Colorado - Rifle CSP2_sed 19_1 (SPAdes) (version 2) | ecosystem: Environmental > Terrestrial > Deep subsurface > Rock core/Sediment | place: Rifle...
TCCGCCTCTTGGGGTCGCTGGCGAGCACGTGCTGATCGGTTTCGGAGCCGTCATCGGGCGCCTCCGACCCCAAGAGGCGGAGGCGATGGCGGCAGATCTGGAGAGGGTCGCGCGCCGGCGACCCGTAGCCTCGTAGGAGGTGCATCGATGGAGTACCAGGTGCAGGTCAAGGAGGCCCCCGCCCGGCTGGTCCTGGCGAAGCGGGTCACCGTGGAGATGCGGGACCTGGGCCCGACGATCGGCCGGACGCTGGGTGCGGCGTATGACCACCTCGGCCGAGCCGGGATCGCGCCGGCCGGGCCGCCCGTCGTCGTCTATCACGAGCGGATCGCCGAGGGCGAGCGCTGGGACATCGAGATCTGCGCGCCGGCGTCGCATGTCGGGACGCCGCCGAGCGGCTTCGAGTTCAGGGAGCTGCCCGGCGGCCGCGTCGTGACCACGATGCATCGCGGGCCCTACGAGGCCATGGAACCGGCCTACCGGGCCATGACCGAGTGGATGGGCGAGCACGATTACGAGCCGGCCGGGGCGCCACGGGAGATCTACCTGTCCGACCCGAGCACGGCGCCCGACGACATCGAGACGGCGATCGAGTGGCCGGTGGCCCTGGTCACGACGGGCGTGCGCGGCTGAGAGAACGCTACGCCGGCCTCTCGTGACGGCGTGCGACCTCGGCCGCCATGAGCCCCTGGAAGGCCGCATAGGCGTCCTCGTAGGCCTCACCGGTGGCTGGGTCGGGCTCGAACCTGTCCGCGAATCGAACGCAGCGGTCGATCGCCTCGGGAACATCGCGGTACACGCGCGCGCCCAGCCCGGCGAGCATCGCGACGCCCGTCACGGCCGCGTCGCCGGGCACGGTGGCGACGGGCAGGCCGGTCACATCGGCCTTGATCCGGTTCCAGGTCCGCAGCCGGGCATCGCCGCCCGAGACACGCAGCTCGGTGACGGCCGCGCCGCCCGCGGTGAGCAGTGCCAGCTGGGACCTGATCGTGAAGGCGACGCCCTCGAGCACCGCCCGAGCCAGCGCGGCTCGCCCGTGCCGGAGCGACAGGCCGGTGATCGCCGCGCGAAGGTCCGGATCGGTGCGCTCGCCGTCGCCGAAGACGGGCAGGGCGAGCACGCCGTCCGACCCCGGGGGCACCTGGGCAACCTCGCCATCCAGACGCTCATACTCAGCGCCGCCCGCATGGGCCCGGCGGCCCGCGTAGAGGAGGTCGGCGACCCACGCGGCCGCGGCCCCCGTCGTGTTGATGCCCGTTTCGGTCGTGTAGGGACCGGCCACGACGTGTGGGTAATGGGTGACGAGCAGCTCGCCCAGGGGCTGAGGGACCGCCGCGTTGAGACAGGTCGACGATCCGGCCATCTCACTCACGGGACCGGGCGACACGACCCCGGCACCGAGGGCACACGCCTGGCTGTCGGCGCCACCGAGGACGACCGGGGTCCCGGCCGGTAGCCGGAGCCGCTCGGCAAGGCGGCCACGAAGGGCACCGACGGGCTCCCAGGACGCCCGCACCGGCGGGAACAGCGACGCCGGGAGCCCAAGGTCCCCGGCCAGCTCGGCATCCCAGTCCCCGGCTCGGAGGTCGTAGACCAGGGTCGCTGCGGCATGCGTCCCGTCGGTGGCCGCCTCACCCGTGAGAGCCAGGGCGACGAGGTCGCGCGGCTGGAGGGCCAGCGCCGCCTCGCTCAGCCAGGCCGGCTCGTGGGCCCGGATCCAGAGCAGCTTCGGGGCGATATGGAAGGCCGCGGGAAGGTGGCCCGTCCGGTCGTGCATCCAGGCGTCCCCGAACCGGCGGCGGATCGCCATCGCCTCGGCCTCGGCTCGGTTGTCGCGGTAGATCAGGCCCGGGCCAAGCGGTCGCCCGCGATCGTCCACCAGGCAGACGCTCGGGCACTGCCCGGTCAAGCCGATGCTGAGCACGCGCCGGTGGGGCCCGAGCCGTCGAACGAGCTCTGCCAGGGCGCTGAGCGCGGCGCCGCGCCAGGCGGCGGGATCCTGCTCCGCCCAGCCCGGTCGCGGCGAACGGGTGGGGTAGGGACGCCGCACCTCCATGCGCCGCAGGCCCTCCAGATCGAACGCCGCCGCGCGGGCTCCGGACGTGCCGACATCCACCGCGACCAGGACCTCCGTCCAGTCCGTGAGCTGGCCGAGCATCTCCGCCGCCGATCCTAGTCCGCCGCGGCGAGCCGGTCGGTGGCACGCAGGAGGAGGTAGGTCAACCCGATGATCACGAGCAGGAGGATGATCGATCCGGCCGCCGCCTGGCCGATGTCGAGGGGACCTGCCAGACCCGTCCGCCAGATGAGGTAGCTGATCGTCTCGGTGGCGGTACCCGGGCCGCCGCGGGTCAGGATGTAGATGAGGTCGTAGGTCTTGACCGCGGACACGAGGCGGATGAGGACCGCGACGATGATGATCGGCACCATCATCGGCACGGTGACGTGGCGAAGGCTCTGCCAGGGACTCGCCCCGTCGACCCGTGCGGCCTCGAGCGGCTCGTGCGGCAGGGACGTCAGGCCCGCATAGAAGATCAGGATCAGCGCGGACGTCTCGTGCCAGATGTCGACCGCGATGATCGTGGGCATGGCCAGGTCGACGTCGCCGAGCCAGGCGAACTTGGGCAGGCCGGTCAACCCCAGCGCCCAGTTGAGGATACCGAGGTCGGGGTGCAGGATGAGCCGCCACGACAGGCCGACCGCCACCGGGCTGAGCATGAGCGGAACCATGACGACGAGGAGATAGACGTTCCGGAAGCGCAGGTTCGGCAGGGCCAGGAGGACCGCGAGCCCGAAGGCGATGATGGTCTCGAGCGATACGACCGAGGCCGACAGGACAAGGGTGTTCTTGACGGCGTTGGCAAAGGCATCGCTCGACGCCATGTCGACGTAGTTCGCGAGCCCCACGAACGGCCGCGAGAGATCCGTGCCCGACAGCAGGAAACGCTGGAGGCTGGCCACGCCGGCGTAGGCCAGGGGAAAGGCGTCCACCAGCAGCAGCGTCACGAACAGGGGCACGAGGAAGCGCCACCGCATCGGGAGGCCTCGTCTACCGCTGCCGGCTCGCCGTCCGCTGGCCACGCTCATCTCGGTCACTGCGATGGGTGATGGGTGTGGCCATCGGACGCGAGAGGATCGGTCATCGACCCCCTCGCGCCCGGCGACATGAACCTGGACGACGGCTACTGCGTGGCGAGCTCGGCGAGCTTGGCCGCGATCGCGTCGAGGGCGGCCTGCGGGGTCTTGCGCTTGCTGGCCGCTTCGGACAGCTCACGCCCGAGCGTGGCGACCATGTCCTGCTGCTTGGTGATGAGCGGCAGGCCCTTGCCCGCCTTCAGGATGTCGATGGCCTTCGTGAGGTAGGGGAACTTGGCCAGGATCTCCGGGTCCGAGTAGAAGTCGGTATAGGCCGGCGAGCCGCCCTTCAGAGCACGCTGCTTCGAGATGCCCCGCTCGCTGACCCACTTGATGAACTCCCAGGCGGCGTCGGGGTTCTTCGCGCTCTTGGGGACGCCGAACGACCAGACTCCGACATTTCCGACGCCCGTCCCGGGCATGGGCGCAACGTCCCACTTGTCGACGATCACCGACTTCTCCGGGTCCTGGAAGAAGCCGGCGAAGATCGTGATGTAGGTCACCATCGTCGCCGCCTTCCCCTGGGCGAACATGTTGGAGGCATCGTCCAGGTTGGCGCCGGCGGCCCCCGTCTGGGCGGCATTGTCGATCATGTCCATGTACTGGTTGAGCGCCTTGAGGCCGATCTCGTTGTTCACCGTCGGGGTCTTCAGATCGGCGCTGTAGAGATCGCCGCCGTTGGCGTACAGGAAGTTGAGCCATTCCATGGCGATCGGGTCGGTCGGCGCGCCCTGCATCGCCGCCCCGTAGTAATCGCCCTTCTTGAGGCTCTTGGTGTAGGTGACGTATTCCTCCATCGTCTTCGGGATCTGCACGTTCAGATCCTTGCGGTAGACGATACCCATCGGATACGGGAAGTACGGGATGTAGTAGGTGACGCCGTCCACCTTGCCGTTCACGTCGAAGAAGGCGGGGACGATCCCGCTCAGGTCGGTCTTGTCGCGGGCGATCCAGTCGTCGAGCGGGAGCATCCAGCCCGAGCGGGCGAACTCGCCCGGCCAGTAGTAGTCGACGGCCACCACGTCGTAAGAGCCTGACTTCTCCGGCCCGGAGAGCTGCGGCACGAGCTTCTCGTACATGTTGCTGTAGGGGACCTGCTCGAAGACGACGTCGATCCCAGTCTGGGCCTTGAAGTCCGGTAGCAGGTCGGCGATGTAGTGGGTCTCGGTCAGGTCCTCCATCAGCAGGTTGAGGGTCACACCGTCGAAGGGTTTGCCGCCCCCGCCGGGCGAGGGCGAGGCGCCGGCCTGGCAGGCCGCGGCCAGAAGGACCGCTGCCAGACCGACGCCCAGCAGCCCCCGACTTCGACCGGATCGCCTGATGGTTCGCGCACCGCGTGGCTGGTTCATGCGTCCTCCTCCAATCTGAGCGTTGTCTGGGCCTCGACTCCTACTTGACGGAACCGAACGTGAGGCCGGAAACGAGGTAGCGCCTGACCATGAACGTGAGGGCGATCACCGGCACGCTCATGAGGACCGTACCCGCCGCCATCGGTCCGACCTGCGTGCCCGCCTGCGTGATCAAACCTACGAGGGCGACCGGGAGCGTGCGGGACTCGATGCCGGTCAGGATGAAGGCGAAGAGGAACTCGTTCCAGGCCAGGATGAAGCTGAAGACGCCGGCGGCGATCAGCCCCGGCAGCGCCATCGGCACCACGACCAGCCGCAGCACCTGCAGGCGCGTGGCCCCGTCGACGAGTGCCGCCTCCTCGACCTCCTGGGGCAACCCCTGGAAGAAGCCACTCAGGATCCAGACCACGAAGGGGAGGTTGAACGACAGGTACATCACGGCCAGCATGCCCTGGTTGTTGAGGAGCCCCGTATCCCGGGCCAGGATGAAGACCGGGATCACCAGCGTGATGGGCGGGAGGATCTGCGTGGCGAGGATCCCGACCCGGACGGTCTGCCCTCCGGTCCGAAAGCGGGCGATCGAATACGCCGCGGGCACCCCGACCAGGAGGGACAGGAGGGCCGTCCCCACACCGATCCCCAGGCTGTTCACGAAGAACCGGATGAAGTTCTGGTCACCGAAGATGTAGGCCCAGCTGTCGAGGTTGAACGGCGCGGCCCAGTCGGGCGGGATCAGGTAGGCAACGCGTCGTGAAACGATGGACGTCCGGGCGATCCAGAGGAGGGGCAGGAGGATGGTCAGGGTCGTCGCGATGAGGACCGCATGGGCGGCCAGGCGGCCGGCCGAAAACCGCCGGCGGCGGCGAACCACCGAACGCGACACGGCGAGCGCGTCCGGCGCCACGGAAGCGCTCATCGGTCACTCCGCCCGGGCCGGGGTTGCCGGCGCGGTCCAGGCAGCGCACTCTGTTGGGCATGCCGCGTCCGATGCTGCCAGTCGATCGCCACCACCGGATCCTTGAGCGCGTGGCCGTGGAACAGTCGATCGACTACGCCAGCCTGGCCGGCGAGCTCGGCGTGTCGCCCATGACCATCCGTCGTGACATCAAGCAGCTCGTGGCCGAGGGCTTCCTGCGGACGGTTCGTGGCGGTGCCACCGCCCACCTGACGCGCTCGTTCGACCTCCTGCTCGGACAGCGAGCGCTCACCCACGCCACCGAGAAGCGACTCATCGGCCGAAGGGCGGTCGAGCTCATCGAGCCTGGTGAAACGATCTTCCTCGGCATCGGCTCGACCGTCGCCCAGTTCGCGCAGTTCCTCCCGGCCGACCTTGGGGTGACGATCATCACCACGTCGCTGGCTCACGCCAGCCTGCTGGCCTCGCGCAACGTCCGAGTCGTCTCGACGGGGGGTCTCGTGACGGGAGAGGAGCTGTCGCAGACCGGAGCGCTCGCCGAGCACGGCATCGCCCGCTTCCACGCCACGACGGCGGTCCTCGGCGCGGCCGGGGTTTCCCGTCGCGCCGGCGTGACCGACCTGGAACCGGCGCAGGCCGATCTGAATCGGCGGATGACCGAGCGCTCGGAGCGGGTGATCCTCCTCGCCGACGGATCGAAGGCCGGGGTGGCGGGGCCGTGCGTCGTCTGCGATCTTGATCGGGTGACGCTGCTGGTCACCGATCCCGCGGGTGCCTCGGCAATGGCCCAAGAGTGCTCCCTCTCCCGCGTACGTCTGGTCGTTGCGGCGCCAACGGACCCGCCCGGCGTGAGCGCATCCGCCTGACAAAAACGTTCTCACAGTCCCTGACCTCTGTCAACGCCCGATGGGACTTGTCATGACACGCGCGGTGTTAGAAACTGTTCCGCGCCGGGCGTCTTCCGGGAGCGATGGCTACCGGAGCCCGCAGCGGGAGGTCGAGACCCGTGGACGCGCTCACCCGCATCTTCTCGCGCCGTCGGCCGGTCATCGGGATGGTCCACCTGCCAGCCTCGCCGGGCCAGCCTCGCCACCAACGGGATCGACCGTTGCGCCTGGTGGTGGAAGCGGTCAAGCGCGACCTGGATGCCCTGCAAGCGGGCGGGATCGACGGTGTCATGTACTGCAACGAGGCGGATCTGCCATACGCCACCCGGGTGGGTCCGGAGGTCCCGTCGTACATGGCCGCGATCATCGCCGAGAGTCGGCAGGAACTGTCCGTGCCATTTGGCGTGAACGTCCTGTGGGATCCGTTCGCCTCGCTGGCCGTCGCGGCGGCGAGCGGCGCGGCCTGGGTCCGCGAGGTCCTGACCGGCGTCTTCGAGACCGATATGGGGGTCCTGGCGCCCGATCCCGCGGCCATCTTCGCCTACCGGGACCGGCTCGGGATCGGCCAGTGCGCGTTGTTCGCCAACATCGCACCCGAGTTCGCTCGATCCGTCTCGGACCGCGATGTGGCATCGCGCGCCCGAGGGGCCGCCTACTTCGGTTGTGACGCGCTGCTGATCTCCGGGCCGATGGCCGGCATCGCGTTCGACCTGGCCGAGCTTCGTGCCGCCCGCCAGGCAGTCCGCGATGTGCCCGTGCTCGCGAACACCGGCGTCACGGAGTCGAACGTGGCGGAGACGCTCCGGTGGGCTGATGGCGCGATCGTGGGCAGCAGCCTCAAGGAGGACGGGAACGTCTGGAATCCCGTGGATCCCCTTCGAGTTCGGCGACTGATGGCGGCCGCCGCCGATGCCCGATCGGAAGCGCCGATGGCCGCGCCCCCGATCGGCGGATCGACTGTCGAGGCGAGCTGAGGCGCTACCTGACCGGCGCCGTTGAGGAGGTGACGTGATGCGGTTGGTGGGGAAGGTCGTCGCGGTCACAGGGGCCGGCTCTGGCATCGGCCGCGCCTGCGCCCTGGCGTATGCGTCCGAGGGTGCGCTGGTGGCTGTCACGGACATCGGCGGGCGAGCGGACGCGGTGGCGCGCGAGATCGTCGATGCCGGCGGACGGGCGACCGCCTGGTCGCTCGACGTCACGGACCGCGAGGCCATCCCCCGCGTCGTCGACGCGATCGAGGCGACCCTTGGGCCGGTCGACGTCTGGCACAACAACGCCGGTGTCAGCACGATGGGCCGGTTCGTCGATCTCACCGAACACGACTGGGACTTCAACATGGACGTCAACGCCAAGGGAGTCTTCAACTGCTCCCAGGTGGTTGTGCGTCACATGATCGCAGCCGGCCGGGGCGGGAAGATCGTCAACACGGCCTCGATGGCCGGCAAGAAGGGCGACGTCCCGTTCCTGCCCCACTACGTCGCCAGCAAGTTCGCGGTGGTGGGCCTGACACAGGCGATGGCGGCCGAGCTGGCGGGTCAGGGCATCACCGTCAACGCGATCTGCCCGGGCTATGTCGCCACGCCGATGCAGGAAGCCGAGGCCACCTGGGAGGGCGTCCTGCGGGGGATCTCCCCGGACGAGGTCCGCCGGCTCTACGTCGACGACACGCCCCTGGGCAGGCTCGAGACGCCCGAGGACGTCGCCCGCGTGGCGGTCTTCCTCGCGTCTTCCGACAGCGACTTCATCACCGGGGCCTCGATCGACGTCAACGGTGGTGCTTGGATGGGATAGGCGTTCGCGGATCCCGTACGGCCGAGGAGGACCAACCACATGGGCGATCAAGCCGCGAAGGCGTCCCACCCCTACATTCCCAATGCCGTGCCGACCGTCAAGGCCCAGATGCTCGCGCAGGTCGGCGTCGGCGCGAGCGAAGACCTGTACGACGTCATCCCTCCCCCGTTGAGGCTCGGGCGTCTGCTCGATCTTCCCGAGGCGCTGGTGTCCGAGTACGACCTGCGGCGGCACGTCGAGGGCCTCCTGGCCAGGAACCGCGCCTGCGACGAGCTGCTCAGCTTCCTGGGAGCCGGCTGCTGGCAGCACGCCGTGCCGGCGGTCTGCGACGAGATCGGGTCCCGGGGCGAATTCCTCACCGGCTACCACGATGGGTCACGCTCGATGCTGGGCAGCTACCAGGCACAGTTCGAGTTCCAGAGCATGATGGGTGAGCTGGTCGGCATGGAGATGGTGAGCACCACGACGTACGACTGGGGGACGTCCGCCGCCAGCTCGCTGATCATGGCCGCTCAGATCACCGGACGTCGCGAGGTGCTGCTCCCCCGAACCATCAGCCCCGGCCGGCTCAGGCAGATCAACACGATCTGCGGGCCCACATTGTCCGTGCGGCTGATCGACTACGAACGGGAGAGCGGGAGCCTGGACCTGGCGGCCCTGCGGTCCGCGCTCTCACAGGAGACGGCCGCCGTCTACCTCGAGGTGCCCGCCTACCTCGGGACCCTCGAGTCGAGAGCCCCGGAGATCGCGGACCTCGCCCGGCAGAAGGGGGCGTTGTTCATCGTCGGCGTGGACCCCAGCTCCCTGGGGGTGCTCGCCGCCCCACGCGATTACGGGGCGGACATCGTCTGCGGCGACCTCCAGCCGCTCGGGATCCACATGAGCTACGGCGGTGGCCAGGCTGGCTTCATCGCCACGCCTCACGAGGATCGATTCATCGCGACGTGCCCGACGTTGCTCGTGAGCATCCTGCCGACCGAGCGCCCCGGCGAGTACGTCTTCGATTGGGTGAACTTCGAGCACATCTCTTATGGGTTGCGTGCCGACTCCCACGATTTCGCGGGCACCGCCCAGACCATCTGGGCGATCGTCGCCGGCGTCTACCTCGCGCTCATGGGTCCCCAGGGGATGCGCGAGCTCGGCGAGACCATCATGCAGCGGAGGGCGTACGCCGCGGCACGCCTCGGGGAGCTTGACGGCGTCGTCGCCCCGGCCCTGAACGGCGCCTGCTTCAAGGAGTTCGTGGTCAACTTCGACGGCTGCCGCAGGAGCGTGGCCGAGATCAACGCCGGCCTTCTCGAGCGCGGGATCCTCGGGGGCAAGGACCTGACCGACGAGTTCCCGGAGCTTGGCCGCAGCGCCCTCTACTGCGTCACCGAGATCCATCGCAAGGAAGACATCGATCGGTTGGCCACGGCGCTGGCGGAGGTGCTCCGATGAGCGTTGATACCGGTGGGAAGGTGATCCTCAGGGAGCATTTCCATCAGGCGGCCTGGAACGAGCCGCTGATCGTCGAGCTCGGCCGCGCCGGGCGTCGGGGGGTGGTGCCGCCGGATGCCGGCGAGGAGCTCAGGTCGCAGGTCGGGGACGTGCTCGGGGGCACGCCGGTCGGTCTTCGCCGCCGGCAACCGCCTGTGCTGCCCGAGCTTTCGCAGCCCGAAGTCGTGCGGCACTACACCCGTCTGTCGCAGATGGTCCTGGCCAACAACGTCGCGGTCAACCTGGGGTTGGGGACGACCACGATGAAGTACAACCCGCTGATCAACGAGGTGCTGAGCCGATCGCCGAAGCTGACCGAGCTACACCCGGCTCAGGACGAATCGACGGTCCAGGGGATCCTCGAGCTCCTCTATCGGTTCGGTGAGATGCTCTCCGAGATCTCCGGGATGGACCGCTTCACGTTCCAGCCGGCCGGCGGGAGCCAGGGCATCCTTGCGAACGCGCTGATGATGCGAGCGCACCACGCCGCCAATGGCCAGGCGTCGCAGCGGGACGAGGTCATCACCACCATCTTCTCCCACCCGGCCAACGCGGCCGCCCCCGCCACCATCGGGTTCAAGGTGATCACGCTCTATCCCGGTCGAGAGGGGTATCCCGAGCTGGATGCGCTGAAGCGGGCGGTCAGTGAGCGGACGGCCGGGCTGATGATCACGAATCCCGAGGACACCGGGATCTTCAACCCGCAGATCGCGGAGTTCGTTCGCGTGGTCCACGACGCGGGAGGGTTGTGCGCCTACGACCAGGCCAACGCGAACGGCATCCTCGGCGTGACCCGCGCCCGAGATGCCGGGTTCGACATGTGCCAGTTCAACCTGCACAAGACGTTCTCGGTGCCACATGGCTGCATGGGCGGAGCCGTCGGTGCGACCGGCGTCCAGAAGGACCTGACCGCATTCCTGCCGTCTCCCACCGTCGAGTTCGACGGCTCGCGCTACTACCTGGACTCGCGCCGCCCCGCCAGCGTCGGCGCCATCCGCTCCGGCCTCGGGAACGTTCAATCCGTGCTGAAGGCCTACGCGTGGGTCAGGTCGCTCGGCGCCGAGGGCCTCCGGGAGGCCGCCCACATGGCCGTGCTCAACAACAACTATCTCGCCGCAAAGGTGACCGCGATCCGGGGCGCGAGCCTGTCGTTCGCGGACGAGAACCCCACGCGCCGACTCGAACAGGCACGCTACAGCTGGGAGCGACTGGCCGCCGAGACCGGTGTGCACACCATGGACGTGCACAACCGGATGATCGACTTCGGCGTGCAGGGCTACTTCACCAGCCATCACCCCTGGCTGGTGCCGGAGCCGTTCACGCTCGAGCCGGCGGAGAGCTACACGCAGGAAGAGCTGGACGAATTCGCGGCGGTTCTCGAACGAGTCGCCGACGAGGCGTATTCGGACCCGGAGACCGTGAAGACAGCCCCGCATCGAAGCACGGCGGCCGCGCCCGTGCCGCGGGCGGAGGAGCATCCGGCGATGACCTGGCGCGCCTTCCAGGAACTGCGCCGCCAGGGCCTCGTGTGAGCGGGGACGGCGCTTGAAGCTCGGGCTGATCGTCAATCCCATCGCCGGGATGGGGGGAAGCGTCGGTCTCAAGGGCACGGACGGCCGGAAGGTCATCCGGCAGGCTCGGACCCTCGGTGCCGTTCCGAGGGCGCCGGCTCGGGCGACCGCCACCCTCGAGGAGCTCGTGCGCGTCGGGGCCGAGTTCGAGCTGCTCACCTGCGCCGGCGCGATGGGCGAGGCGTCGGCCCTCGCCTGTCACCTCACGCCCACGGTGGTCTATCGACCGGCCTCGGTCGAAACGACGGCCGAGGATACCCGCCGCGCCGCCCGCGAGATGCGCAAACTGGCTGTTGACCTGATCCTCTTCGCGGGCGGGGACGGCACGGCGCGGGACGTGCACGAGGCGGTGGGGGGCGACGTTCCCGCCCTCGGCATCCCGGCGGGCGTGAAGATCCATTCGGCCGTCTTCGCCGTCAGTCCGAGAGCCGCGGGCGATCTCCTCGCGGGCTTCCTGCGCGGCCGCACAGGGGCGATGCGCGAGGCCGAGGTGATGGACGTCGATGAGGCCGCCTACCGGCGTGGGCAGCTCGCGACGAGATTGTTCGGCTACCTGCGTGTGCCGTACGATCCGCAGCTCGTGCAGGGAGCGAAGGTCAGAAGCCGGAGCGATGACACCGCCGCCGAGGAGCTGGCACGTTCCGTCGTCGCCAGGATGGACCGCGAGACCCTGTACGTCGTCGGTCCCGGAACGACGACCCGGCGGATCACGACGCTCATGGGCCTCGAGTCCACGCTGTTAGGCGTCGACGTCATCCTGGACGGGCAGGTCCTTGCCCTCGACGTCGCGGAGCGGGATCTCCTCCGCCTCGTCCGCGACCACCCACGTGCCAGGATCATCGTCACGCCGATCGGCGGCCAGGGGTTCCTGTTCGGACGCGGGAACCAGCAGATCAGCGGGCGGGTCGTCCGGGCAGTCGGCATCCAGAACGTGATCGTCGTCGCGACACCGGGCAAGCTCGCATCCTTGGGCGGGAGGCCGTTCCTGGTGGACACCGACGACGAAGAGCTGAACCGAACGCTTGCCGGCTTCATCGCGGTCACGACCGGGGACCGGCAGGAGGCGATCTACGCGGTCGGTCACGGCTCTGGCAACGCGGGCTGAGCACGACTCAGCGGTTGCGCTCCGAGCGGACGAAGAGCGTCGTCCCGACCACGATGAAGACCGCGAACATGGCGCCGATGATGGCGAGGTTCGCCGGCGCGCTCGAGACCTCGGCGCGCACGCTCGCGGGCTGGAAGCCGTAGTAGACGTTGCGCAGCAAGTCGACGGCGTAGCGCATCGGTGCCACGCGCGACAGGAGGTCGAGGAACCAGGGCAGGTTCTGGAGCGGGTTGAAGACGCCGGCCAGGAAGAACTGCGGCAGCATGATGAAGGGGAAGATCTGGTTGGCCGTCCTCTGGCTGCCGAGGTTGGACAGGACGAGGATCCCGAACGCGCCGCCGAAGACGGCGATGACGCAGACGACGGGAACGAGCGCGATGATCGTCGCCAGCGAGAACGGCACACCGAGCAGGAGCCCGACAGCGACGATCGCGACCGCCTGTGGCAGCGCCACCAGCGACTCGCCGAGGATCTTGCCGGCGACGATCGAGTAGCGCGAGATGGGCGAGACGAAGATCTCCTGGCTGAAGTCCTCGTCGCGATCGGCGATGAGCGAGATCACCCCGAGGGCCGCCGACTGCCAGACCGTCTGCGCGAGGACGCCGGTGAACACGAAGGTCTGGAGGTTCAGTCCCCCGGGAGACCCGAAGCCGGCCTGAAGGGCCGGCCCGAGGAAGGCCACGAGCAGCAGCGGGAACGCAAAGTCGGCGACGATCCGCGCCCGGTCGCGGAGCAGCTTGACGAAGTCGCGGTGGGCGATGGCGAGGATCGCCGAGAGCTCAGTCATGCGTCTTGCCCACGATCTCGAGGTAGGCATCCTCGAGGCTCGGCGCGTGGGTCCGGACCACGCTCAGCGGCGTCTCGATCGCCTTCAGCGTCCCGTGCATGCTCCGACCGTCGAGCGTGAGCCGGAACGGTCCGTCACCCGCGTGCGGGAGCCCGAGGCGGCCGAGCTCGAGGCGCAGGCGCGCGCGGTCGTCCGCGTCGACGACGAGGTATTCGCGAGTCAGCTCGGCCTTGAGCGACGCCGGGCTGCCGCGGGCGACGACATGCCCGTGGTCGATGACGCAGATCTGATCGGCCTGCTCCGCCTCCTCGAGGTAGTGGGTGGTGAGGAAGATCGTCGTGCCGCTCTCTCGGCGGACCATGGCGAGGTGGTCCCACAGCGTACGGCGGGTCGGCGCGTCGAGCCCGGCGGTCGGCTCGTCGAGGAACAACACCCGGGGGCGGTGCATCAGGCTGCGCACGATCTCGAGCTTCCGCCGCATCCCGCCCGAGTACGTCCGGACCGGCGCGAAGATCTCGCCTTCGATGCCGAGGAGGGCCGCCAGACCCTCGACCTGGTCGCGGTATTCGCGAGCCATCAGCCGGTAGGCCGGCGCGTAGGGATAGAGGCCGTAGAGGACGGCGTGAAAACGCACGTTCTCCTCGGCGGTGAGGTTCAGGTCGAGGCTCGGGCGCTGGAAGATGATCCCGACCTCGCGCCGGACGACGCTCGCCTCGGCGACGATGTCGCGGCCGCCGATGGTGGCCCGACCGGACGTCGGCGTGAGCGTCGTGGTCAGGATCGAGATCGTCGTCGTCTTACCGGCCCCGTTGGGACCCAGGAGCGCGAAGAACTCGCCGGCCGCGACCGCGAACGAGATCCCGTCGACCGCGTTCTGCTTCGCCTTCCGGTAGCGCTTGACCAGATCCTCGACCCGAATCACGGTCGATCCCCTCGCTCGTGACGACGATTGATCCGCGGATGATGACCTAACTGATCGGGTCGCCGCCGCGCCGCCGCCACGACCAGATCCAGCAGCCCCCGGCACTTTCCCACCAGCGTCATATCCGACACGTTGGGGCCCGGGCGTGCAGGTTCTGTGACTACCAGGGCCAAGACCAGTCGGATGTGGAGGTTCTGTGAGCGTCTCGAGGTCGTTCGCGCCGCGCTCGAGCAGGTTGTGATTGCCCACGGCCTCTGCCCCATAGCCAGAGATGTACAGGACGCGGAGCCGAGGGCGGAGCGCGACGAGGCGCACGGCGAGCTCGGGGCCACGAAGGCCGGGCATCATCACGTCGGTGATCAGCAGTGCGATCGAGTCGGCCCAAGCCGCCACATCCAAGGCTGCTGCTCCATCGGGCGCGGCGAGGACCGTGTATCCGTGCTTTTCGACCTCGATCCCGCGCGCGTCGGGCGGTATGGCCCGGACGAAACCGGGGCCGGGCAGATGCCCGACCCCGGCTCGGCGTCGCTGCTAGCGGGTCACGGGAGCCGCGTGATCCGGTCCTGAGGACCCGGTGCGACGGGCGAGTTGGCGACGAAGTACGCCTCGAGCGCGTCGGTGTCGACGGCTCCGCCGAGGCGGTTCGTTCCCTGCACGAGGACCGGGAAGCTGTCTCCGCCGTCGGCCAGGAAGCTGTTGACGGTCACGCGGTAGCTGGCGGTCGGACCAACCGTCACGCCGTTGATCTTGATCGTCGTCGGGTCGACCTTGTCGCATGGGAGGGCCGACGTGACCCACGTGTACGAGAACCCGTCGGACACTTGGAGGATGCGGTTCGAGGCGGCACCGCAGCCCGCGAACTGCTGCTCGAGCAGCGTCTCGATCTGCGCGCCGGTGAGGGTCATCGTAACGAGGCTGTTGCCGAACGGCTGGACGGTGAAGGATTCGCCGTAGGTGATCTCTCCGGGCAGTTCCCCGCCGCTGATCTGGGCGAAGATCATGTCGGCCCGGATGCCACCCGGGTTCATGAACGCGACGACCGCCTCGCCGAAGCCGGCCGGGGCCGTCGCCTCGAGCTGCGCATCGGCGATGACGTCGCCGAGCGCGGACTCGCCGGCCGTCGTCGCGGTGCGCGTGATGTCGCTGGTGATCGAGCCGATCACCCGGTTGGCGAGCGGCGCGGCGATCACGTTGTAGCGCGCGATGAGCGCCGTCTCGGCGGCATCCGCGGCCACGTCGCGCGTCACGATGACGTTGTTGGCGGCCATCGAGGTGACCTCGCCGGTGGTCCGGTCGATGGTCAGGTCGATGTCGGTGACGAGCCGCCCGAAGGACGAGGCGCTGGTCACGAGCTTGCCGTCGATGGAGCAGTCGTAGGCCTGGTGCGTGTGGCCGCTGATGACGACGTCCACCTCGTCATCGAGGGCGTTGACGATGTCGAAGACGGGCCCGGAGATGCCCGTGCACTGGTCGTAGAGGCCCGTCTGGAAACCGCCCTCGTGGATCAGCACGACGATCGTCTCGATCCCCTTCGCCTTGAGCCCGGGAACGAGCGCGTTGACCGTACTGGCCTCGTCGAGGAAGTCGAGGCCGGCGACGCCCGCGGGGGTCACGATGGTCGGCGTCCCCTCGAGGACGACACCGATGAAGGCGATCTTCGCGCCGGCGAAGCTGCGCATCTTGTAGGCCGGGAAGACGGTCTTGCCGTTGTCCTCGCGGACGACGTTGGCGGCCAGGAACTGGAAGTCCGCACCGGCGAAGCCATCGCCATCGAGGCAGCCGTCGGTGGGATGGCAGCCGCCGTTCTGCATCCGCAGCAGCTCTGCGCCACCCTCATCGAACTCGTGGTTGCCGACGGCGTTGAAGTCGAGGCCGAGGCTGTTCATGGCCTCGATCGTCGGCTCGTCGTGGAACAGGGCCGAGAGGAGTGGGCTGGCGCCGATGAGGTCGCCGGCGGACACGACGAGCGTTCTCGGGTTGGTCGCCTCGAGGGCCTTGATGTGCGTCGCGAGGTACGCGATGCCGCCGGCATTGACGTTCCCGGTGGGTGTCAGGATGCGTCCCGAGGAGCCGCTCGGCGGCTCGAGATTGCCGTGGAAGTCGTTGATGGCCAGGAGCTGGACGTCGACGCTGCCGCTGGGCACAGCACCCACGGTGCCCGCGCCCATCAGCATGGCGACGAGGGTGGCGGTCACCACCAGGGCCAGATAGCGGCGCTGGAACGAGGACGATGGCGTCATGGGGTCCCTCCTGGGGCGCAGTCGATCGGTCGGAGCACCAAGGAGGTGAGCGTATCCGCCGGGGAAAGGCCACGGCAAGAGCCGGATGGCTCGGTCGGCGCGAGATCCTCAAGGATCGGCGCGAGCTGCGGACGCCTGACGAGTGGCTCCGGCGGTAGGACTCGAACCTACGACCAAGCGGTTAACAGCCGCCCGCTCTACCACTGAGCTACGCCGGAGCGAGGTGACCGCCGGGCGACGGTCGACGGCGCCCTCGCGGCGCCGCGCGGAAGGATAGCACGAGGTCCGGCCGGGCAGCCGGGCCGCAGCCGGCGCGGCTGGCATACTCCGACGATGAGCCTCATCTCGCCCGAGGCACTGCACGAGCGCCTGGCCGAGCCCCGTCTCCGCATCGCCGACGTGCGCTGGTACCTGGGCAAGCCGGGAGCCGGCCGCGCCGCATTCGAGGCCGGCCACCTGCCCGGCGCGATCTTCCTCGACCTCGACTCGGACCTCAGCGCGCCGACCGGGCCGGGCCGCCATCCTCTTCCGGATCCGGGCTCGTTCGCACGGCACCTGGGCGGTTTGGGGATCGGCACGGACGCCTTCGTCGTCGCCTATGACGACGCGGGCGGCGGGGTCGCCGCGCGGCTGTGGTGGATGCTCGACGACCTCGGCCATCAGGACGTGGCCGTGCTCGACGGCGGGATCGGAGCCTGGACCGCCGCCGGCTACCCTCTGTCGACCGAGGAGCCCGCCTGGCCGCCGGGGCGGCTCGAGCTGGCGCCCCAGTGGTCGAAGGTCATCGACCGCGAGGGGCTCGTGTCCCGGCTCGGCTCCGTCGTCCTCCTCGATGCCCGTGCGCCCGCCCGCTACCGGGGCCACGTGGAGCCGATCGACCCGGTCGCCGGCCACATCCCGACGGCACTGAACGTACCGCTCGACGGCAACCTCGGCCCGGACGGCCGCTTCCTTTCGCCCGACGCCCTGAGGGCGCGCTTCCGTGGCCTGGTTGGTGCCGCCGCCGACGTGGTCACATCCTGCGGCAGCGGCACGAACGCCTGCCAGAACGCGCTGGCCATGCGCCTCGCCGGCCTGCCCGACCCCCTCCTCTACCCCGGCTCGTACAGCGACTGGAGCCGCTCCGGCATGCCCGTCGCCACCGGTCCCGAGCCGGGTGAGCCCCCTCTCAACTGACGAGCGGGCCCGCCAGCGACAGCACCAGCAGCGCCTGGCCAACGTGGTACGCCGCAAGGACAGCGGGCCGCGGCACGCGCGGCGCGACGAAGCGGTTCCAGGCCAGCATCGCGTCCGAGGCGTAGAAGAGGGTCGCGCCCGCCATGGCCAGCGGCTGGCCCGTGGCGAAGGCGGCCACGACCATGGCCGAGATGACGACCATGTAGGCCGCCACGGGTGCCAGGAGGCCGGGATGGCCGTGGCGCACGGCCTTGAAGATCCTGCGACCCACCGTGGACAGCACCGTGCCCACCACGAGCAGCCCGAGGATCACGCCGCCAACGCTCTGCGCCTGGAGCCCGAGCCCGACGATGTACGCCATATGGGCCAGCAGGAAGGCGACGAGCCCACCGACGAAACGTTCGCGCGGCAGCATCAGCGCCACGTCCCCCACGAGCGAGAGGGCCAGTGCCGCGACGAACCACGGCACGATGCCGGGATCGGCCGGGGTCAGCGCCACGGCGGCGCCGATCAGGGCGACCATCACCGCCGGCTTGGCCACGTACTCCAGACGGGCGCTCCGGACCGCGACCGCGTACCAGTCGGCCACCGCGGCGACGGCCGCGAACAGGAGGAGCAGCCAGGCGGTCGGCGTCATGGGCGTCGAGCATACGCACCCGGAGCGCTTGTGAAGCGGCTCTGAAACGGCAGTCCCGGCGCTGTTGTTCAGGAAACACCAAATGAGCCATCGGGCGGCGTGTGGGACGCCGATCGCGACCCGCGCGGTCCCCGGAGTCGTGTGGCTGAGCGTGTAGCGCGGCGGATCGCGAGGCCCGGACCGGCCGTGGACCAGAAACGCGCCTCGGTGTGCGCCGAAAGGCGCCGTTTGTTGCGCCACCAACAACGCGGGGGGTGGGGCCGCGGGTGGGGGCCGGGTGGGGACCCGGGTAGGGCCCGGGTGGGGGCCCGGAGGCAGCGGGCGTGCACGTGCGCTCCCGCCAAGGCCGCTACAGTTCCCGGATGCCCGCCTCGTCGCGCCGCCGCGCACTCTTGCTCATCTGCGCCGTCGCGGTGGCCACGGCGACGAACTACACCAACCACGGCCCGCTGCTCGGCTTCATCCGGGCCGAGTTCGGGCTGTCGTCGGCGGATGCCGGCGCGATCGCGACGGCCTTCTTCGTGGGTGGCGCGAGCACGATGCTCGCGGGCGGCGCGATCGCCGACCGGATCGGCACGCGGCCCGCGGTCACCCTCGGGTTCCTGCTCGTGGTCATCGCCAACCTTGGCACCGGGCTCCTGGCATCGAGCTTCCCGGCCCTCCTCGCCTGGCGTGTCCTGGGTGGCCTCGGCGCGGGCTTCGGGTTCGCCGCCGGCGCCTCGTACACACGGTCGATCTTCGACGATCGTGGTCGCCACCTCGCCCAGGGGCTCTACGGCGCATCGTTCCTGCTCGGATCCGGGATCACCCTGGCCTACATCCCGATCCTGGCCGGCCAGGCGGGCGACTGGCGGCTCGCCTTCACGCTCTCCGCCCTCGCCGTGGCCGCAGTCTGGGTGGCCTGGACGCTCCTCGCCCCGAGCGAGCCCAGGGTCCCGGTCGCACACGGAGCCGTGGCCGCCCTGGCCGTCGCCCTCCGCGAGCGCAACACCTGGCTGCTCGCGCTCTGCCACATGTGCGGCTTCGGCATGGCCATGGTCGTCGGCACGTGGGTCACCCTGTACCTGGCCGATGTCTTCGGGCTGACCATCGCCGCGGCCGGGCTGGTCGGCTCGCTGACCCTCGTCACGGGGATCGTTGCCCGCGCTTCCGGGGGCGTCATCCTCGAGGGCGGCGTCCGACCGGCCCGGCTCATCCGGGCTGGGCTCGCCCTGGCCGCGATCGGCCTCACGATGATGGCCCTGGCGCCCGCGCTGCCGGTGGCCATCGTCGGGCTCGTCGTCACGGGGCTCGGCGTCGGATTCCCCTATGCCGGCGTCTTCAACGGGGCGGCGGCGAGCGCGCCCGCCAGCCCGGCCTCGGCGCAGGCGCTCGTGGGCTGGGGCGGATTGATCATCGCGGTCGTCGGCCCGCCGCTTGTCGGTAGCCTGCTCGACGCCACGGGCGACTTCGCGGCCGGCTTCCTCGCCCTAGCCACGATCATCGTGGCGGTGCTAGCCCTGACGTCCCTGATCCGTCCGTTCGACCTGAATCCGGCTGCGCTCGAAGCCTGAGGATCGGTCAACCCGTCGGCGTGCGCACCCGGAGCAGCCAGGCCAGCAGGACCGCGAACGTCGCCGCCCCCAGCGCCACCGCGAACTGCCTGTTGGCCACGAAGAACGCGCCGACGACGATGACGGCCAGCGCCACCACGAGCGCGGCCACGACCAGCGACCAGGGCCGCCTCATCGATGCGTAGCGGCGCCCGAGCCGCGTCAGCGGCCCCGGCTCCTTCGGCGGCCGTTGCGCCATGCGCGCCATCGTCAGTGAGCCATCGATGAGCGGCCGGGGATCGTGGGTGCAGGCGCGCGACCCAGGATGCCCCGCATGGCCCCCAAGGAACGTGCCGTCGATCGTGGCTCACGGCTCCTGCGGTCCGACACGTGCGCATCCTGGTCCTGACAGGACGAAATCGCGCACGACCGGCGTGGTCGGGCCCGTTCGTGCTCGACATGGTCCTGGTGGGACGCCTGCCGCCCTACTCCAGGTAATCCTTCAGCTTGCGGCTCCGCGAGGGGTGGCGCAGCTTCCTGAGTGCCTTGGCCTCGATCTGGCGGATGCGTTCGCGGGTGACGTTGAACTCCTTGCCCACTTCCTCCAGCGTCCGCGCCCGCCCGTCCTCC
>Ga0209126_1000187_pt1 | contig 20103 bp, 15 predicted proteins | sample RifCSP19_1_FD_184024 | JGI IMG/M metagenome (GOLD analysis project Ga0209126, IMG submission 184024) | Soil microbial communities from Rifle, Colorado - Rifle CSP2_sed 19_1 (SPAdes) (version 2) | ecosystem: Environmental > Terrestrial > Deep subsurface > Rock core/Sediment | place: Rifle...
AACCAGATCACCTTTTATACCCAACGTTGTTGTCTTTCTAAACTCGCGGTAATTATCTGTCCCTCCTGTTAGAAAGAAAGTATTACCAAGTGGTCTTGAGTAAAGATTGGGCAAATATCCCGGATCATTAATATCTTCAAAAAGATAATACTTGCTTTCATTGTAACCATAAGAAAATTGAAGAGTATAAAAAATGTTATTATCAATAGTATGGGTAAGATCTAATGATTGAATTAATCCTTCATCGTAAGTATTTCCAAAACCATCAGGATTATACTTGTACCAACTTCTGCTGATATCGGCTCTACCCGTAGATCTCCCTTTATCATAAACCGCTTCATATTTAACTTTGAGTAAAGAACTAAATTTATAGCTAAGATTTCCTTGAAAATTAAAATCTCTTGAGTCATTAAGTGGGACAACTGCTCCCTTACCGGTTGGGCTGCCACTGCTATCAACGAGATCATTATAAGGATTAAAATAGTATGGATCTGTAGACTCTCCACTCCGTGGATCTGCTGAATTAAAGTTGTCTCTTGATAAATAAGAGTCAGTTGTATTATATAGTCTTATTCCATAAAGAGAACCCTTAAAATTTTCATAGATGCTTGATATATAAAATTTAGCTCCTTCAATTTCAGGTAGAGGACCACCGAATGTAGCTTCAATTCTACCTCTATTCAAAATGTCAATATCGTCAATGTTATTAAACAAGGAAGTTCTATTAGTAAAATAATCCCCCATGTAACCACGCAAACCAAATGAATAATTATCAGAACCTTCTTTGGTAACATAATTAACCACACCGCTCAATGCATTTCCGTATTGAGCAGCAAAGGTTCCAGTTGAAACTGATACTTCTTTAACGGCATTTGTTGCTAAACCAATAGAACGCGAGTTGCCGTAAGGATCGTTCAGAGCAATTCCATTTAGCGTATATGCAATCTCATTTCCAGCGCCTCCTCTAACATGGAGCAAACCATCATCACCAACAACAACTCCGGCTTGCAAACTGATTACATCAGAAATCTGATCAACCGGAAGCTCCTGTATAGTCTCTTCGGTGATTGCAACAGTCGGATTCGTAAGATCCTGTCTGATAAGTGGATTTCTTTCACCTTGCACTACTATAGTGGGAAGATCTATGGCTCCTGTAGATAACTGAAAATTTAACCTAGTCGTGAAATCGACATTAACTCTAACGTCAGTAACAGTTTGTTTTTGATACCCAACCACCGAAGCACTTACACGATAAAGTCCGGGTGAAATATTAATGATAACATAGTTGCCATCAATATTGGAAGCAGCCCCAACAGTTGTACCTTCAACAAATATATTTGCAAAAGGAATTGGTTCACCAGTGGTCTTATCGGTAACTAAACCGGAAATTTTTCCGGTTGTCTGTGAGAATACTTGTGAAAAAGGTGTGAGAAATAAAAGTGAGAACAAGAAAAGTAAACGTAACTTATTCATTAAAACCCCTCTGATTTTTTTTAAAGAGTGGATTTGGTAAAAATTCAATTTGAGATGCATAATTATAGATAATTTTAGCTGTGAATATAACATACATTGAATTCTATGTCAATAAACTATTTAAATAAATTGGCATTAAGATGATTCCATCTACTTTTTATTTTATCTTTGAAAATTAGTTTTCAAATATTATAGAATATTAAGTGGAGGTTGGATGTCAACATTGATGGTAAGCATTTCGGGAATTAGAGGAATAATTGGTGGAGGATTAGAACCACAAGTACTCGTAAAATATTCTTCAGCTTACGCAGATTTTATTGGCAAAGGGAAAATAATCATTGGCAGAGATGCGCGAATTTCCGGCGAAATGGTTAAATCCATTGTCGTCGGAACATTACTTGCAAAAGGATTAGATGTAGTTGACATCGGTATTTGTCCGACTCCAACTGTTCAGTACATGGTGAAAAATCTAAAAGCGCAAGGTGGAATTGCAATCTCCGCAAGTCATAATCCAAATGAATGGAACGCATTGAAATTGTTGAACATCACGGGGCAGTTTATGACTCCGGATGAAAATAAAACCATGCTTGGAAATTTGGAGAACTCGAAATCGATCTATTCAAGCTGGGATAAATTAGGAAAACTTACTTATTATGAAGAAGGTTTGAAAAAACACATGGAAGACGTTATCAATATGCCATTTATTGAATTAGAAAAAATAAGAAAGAAAAAATTTCGAGTGCTTGTAGATTGTGTAAATGGTGCTGGTGTTTATGTCATCCCAGATTTGTTAAGAAAATTTGGTTGTGAAGTAATTGAATTAAATTGTGAAAGAACTGGAATTTTTCCCCGATTGCCGGAACCAATACCGGAAAATTTAACTGCCACTATGAAAGCTGTTATTGACTCAAAAGTTGATTTAGGAATTGTTGTCGATCCTGATGTTGATAGATTGGTTTTAATTACTGAAGATGGCAAACCGTTTAGTGAAGAAAATACAATCACTCAAGTTGTAAAATTCGTATTAACGAAGAAACCTGGAAATGTTGTCGTAAATCTTTCTACAACAAGAGCAGTGGAAGATGTAGCTAATGCTTTAGGTGGTCAAGTATTTAGATCAGCCGTTGGTGAAGCAAATGTCGTTTTGAAAATGAAGGAAACGAACGCAATCATAGGTGGTGAAGGAAGCGGCGGAGTAATATTCCCCGCTCTTCATTATGGCCGCGATGCTCTGGTTGGAATTGCATTAACACTTCAGCATCTAACTGAAACAAATCAATCGCTATTAGAACTGAGAAAGAATTTGCCTCAATATTTTATCGCAAAGAAAAAAAACGATTTGAGAAAAAATAATCCTGGTGAAATTGTAGCTAAGTTAAAAGCAAAATATTCGAAAGAGAAAATAAACACGGATGATGGATTAAGAATAGATTTTGAGGATCATTGGGTTCATTTTAGAAAATCGAACACAGAACCGATAATAAGAATAATCACTGAATCAAAAAGTTTAGAACAGTCAGAAAGATTATCTCAAAAATATTTTAGTGAGATTGAGAGACTAATCAAATAACTAAGTTACCTTACGCACAACACTGATGGAATTCGTAAACAAACCCAGTTTCTGAACGACCGAATCAACCGATGTTGAAAAACTGGGTTTGTAAACTTGACATTGCGTAAAGTGAGTAACTAACTCACGTTGACCGATTGTAGTTGTAAACCGTCTTCCTTCGTTAGATAAATTGAAACGGTTCATAATTGTTTAAATTTTCCCATTCTCAGCGGGATTAATCCCGCTGAGAACGATATAAAAGAAATAATTTCTTAACTGTTTTAACGGTTTTTATTTCTAGGCAGTCAATTAGGTAACTAACTAAAATTCATAATCTTCATCTTTATCTTTATCCTGCGATTAATGCAAGCGGCTTCTCTTCTGAATGTAACTGAACAATGCTTTATCGAATGGTGTGGATGTTTCAAGAAGATTGTATTCTATGTTTGCATTTAGACACTCTTTTTTGATTGTGTGAATAAACTCATTGATTGCTTCCCTGTAAGCTTTTTGTATTTGATATGGTTGAGTCGTTATTTCATCAAGTGTCTCTGAATCCCTAAAAATTGCATCTTTCCCAAATGCGAAACTTCTCTCCATAGGATCGAGTATCTGAAAAACGATCACCTCATTATTTTTATAACGAAAATGCTTAAGTGATTTTAGTACGGAATTTATGTCATCAAAAAAATCAGAGATAATTATTACCAATCCTCTTCGTTTAATTTTTTCGGCAAGAGCATTTAGTGCAGACGCCGTTTGAGTTTTATCAGAAGGAATTACCGCAGAAAGCTGTTTGTAAATTTCAAGAAGATAAGTTTTAGTCGCCTTAGGTGGAAGGAATTTATTAATTTTTTCAGCGTAGAGAGCTAGACCAACCGCATCTTGCTGCTCAACCATCAAGTAACCCAAAGCAGCCACTAAGGTCGAAGCATAATCAATCTTGCGAACATTTCCCTCCGAAGCATAATTCATTGATCTGCTCGTATCTAATAAAATGTAGCTTCGAAGATTTGTTTCTTCTTCGTACTGCTTAATAAAATATTTTTCCGTCTTGCCAAATACTTTCCAGTCAATGTCTTTCGGACTATCACCCTGCATGTACGGTCTATGCTCTGTAAACTCAACACTGAATCCATGGTAAGGACTTCTATGCAATCCGACAATAAATCCTTCAACAACTAATCTCGCTCTTAACTCAAGCGAATTAAGCTTTGATATGATTTCGGGATTTAAATATTTCCGGTAATCCGAAGAAATTTTTTGCATTAAATATTAGAAGTGCTTTTCCGTTTCAGAATTTCGTCAGGAGTTAATCCTAAATTATTTAATTCTTCACGCGCAGAATTAGCTAATTCATGATTAGGATACTTTTGCAAAAATAAATTGTAGGATGCTTTTGCTAAATTGTATTTTTGAAGTTCGTTAGCAAGAATAAAGCTCGACATGAACAACGAAGTTGGGGCTTGTTTACTATTTGGATAATCGTCGTAAACTTGGCGATAGATAGTTACCGCTTTTTCTAATGACTCTGTATCGGCTAGAGTTTTTAACATTCTGTTTTGATAGATCGAAGCCAATTTTGTTAATGCTTCTGGAGATTTTTCATCTTCAGGATTTTCTTTTACATAATTTTCCAAATCTGCAACTGCTTCCTGAATCTTATTATTCTTTAAGTTTTCTTCTGCCGATTTCAAATAATCTTGATCGGACTTTTTTGAACATCCTATAAAAATAAAAGCTGCAACGATTAAATAAATAAATGATTTCATAAATTAAAATTTCCTTTTTTTAATGCCGTCAAAGTTATCAAATTGAACTTGAAGTTTCAAAAAATAATAAGTTACTATACGCAAAAGTGAAGTATACAAACCCAGTTCCTAACGCATAGCCCCAAAAACCAAAGGAACTGGGTTTGTTCGCGAATTTTTATCATTAACGTGTGCAGCGTGAGTTAATAATATTACTTCAATCCATGCTTTTCATTTTTCAAGAACACTTCCCTCTCGAGATTTGCTTTGTAATCCAAAACTTTCTTTTGAATTGATGGATTATCAACACCCAGAATTTGAACAGCTAATATCCCGGCATTTCTTGCTTGATTGATACCAACAGTTGCGACCGGAACGCCCGCCGGCATTTGAACTATTGATAAAAGTGAATCAAGTCCTTCCAAAGATTTTGATTTAATTGGAACACCAATTATTGGCAGCGGCGACAAAGCTGCGATTACTCCTGCCAAATGTGCAGCACCTCCTGCTCCGGCTATTATTACTTTCATTCCTTTTGTGTGAGCCGTTTCAGCATAATCAGCCGCAAGCTTTGGTGTGCGGTGTGCCGAGAGGATTTTTATCTCATGTTCAATTTCAAATTGCTTTAGGATATCAGACGCTTCTTTCATTATTTCAAGATCCGAATCGCTTCCCATTAATATTCCAACAGGCGGACTCTTTGCCATATTTGCTCCTTTCTTTTATTTAGAATTTACTTCCAGCTAATTTTGTTTATCCTATCACCATCAGACTGAAGAAGAACCGCTCCTTCCTCATCTGTTCGATAAACTTTAGAACCTATTTTTTTCAATCGTTCTAAGATAAGTGGAGAAGTGTTACTAAATTTATTCTGATTCGTAACACTTATCAAACTTATTTTTGGTTGAACGGTCTGTAAAAATTCTAGTGACGAGCTGTTTATGCTTCCATTTTTTGAAACTTTCAGAACATCCGATTTCAGGAAATCTTTGTATTCATCGCAATATAAATATTCCGTTTCATTCTCAATGCTCCCTGGAAACAAAAAGCTTGTGTTTCCATAAACAATTTTAATTACACCCGTTTGATAATTGCTTGTTCGCAAAGCATAAGTAGAATCAAAATTATTTAAAAAATAAATTTTAACTTTACCGATCTCTAAAACACTTTTCCTAAAATATTTAACAGGGATCTTTCTTTCATTTATTAACTCTTCAAAATTAACATCAAACATAGAACTTGAATCCGACAATGGCTTAACAATATTTCTGACAATGCCCCTTCTAATCAGCGAAACAAATCCACCAAAGCTTTCTTGAGTTATGCTCGACACAAATGCATAATCAATTTTATCAATTTCAAGATGATTCAGCAAAGGTTTTATTATTCTTTCACCATTGTCAAAATAAAATGAAGCATATCCGCCATTTATCAGGGCAGTTTGCCCGTTTGGAAATTTAATAAGGACCGCATCACCTTGACTCACATCAATCATCATCACATTTAATTTACTTTCTTCCAAAAGGTTCTTGTTATCAAATGAACCGAACAATACTGCGTTCGTAATAACTATAATCATAAAAATTATTTTACCTGCTGTGCTCCTGAATTTTATTAATCCATAAATAGTAAGAATAGTTGCTGTATAAAATATGGCAGAATCACACAACGTAAAATTTTTAATTGGGATATAAGAATACTGATATGTGCCGGCAAATGATACTATTTTAAAAAGTATAAATACAATAAATTCATTTGCGTCTGCAAAAAGAACAACCAAAGAAGAAAAAATAAAACTTAATGTTAAGGTAAAAATTGCAATTCCAACTATAGCTCCTGCAAGAGGAATGACAAGCAAATTCGTTAGAAGTGAGACCAATGATAGTTTACCAAAATACATGATCGTCAATGGAAGCGTTCCGATTTGAGCGCTTAGAGATACGCCCATGAAAAGTAAAATATATTTTACAACTTTAGACTGGAGATGAAATGAGTTTATATAATTCTGTATAATTGGATAAATAACAGCAATCGAGAGTACCGCTAAAAAAGAAAGTTGAAATCCGGCGCTAAATATTTCTTGAGGATTCAATGCAAGCACGATGAACGCCGCAATTGCCAACGAATTAAAAATGTTTGAAGACCGATTGGTCATGTACGTAAAAATAATTACGACCGCCATTACAACCGCCCTAAATACTGATGGAGGCATTCCTGTCAATAATAAAAAAGCTATCAGCCCAACAATTGTTAAGATTGATCTTATGAAAATATTGAATCTTCCAAGAATTACAACAAAAATTAATGCAATGTAGCCAACATGCAGACCCGATACAGCAAGTATGTGCATTACTCCAGAGTTTACAAATTCAGTTTTAGTTTCGTAATCAATATTGCTTCTATCGGCAAGCAGAAGCCCGCGCAAAAGTGCAGAAGTCTGTGAATTATGTAAAGAATTAATTTTGGAATCGACAATCTTTCGAACATTAAATATTGTTTTCTGAAATACGTTAGAACCCCAATTAATAATTTTTACATCATAGTCATCATCCACATAAAGTAACCCGCTTATACCTTTTGAGTGGAGATAATTGTCGTAATTAAATTCACCGGGATTTCTCTCTTCCCTGCCCTTCTGAAATCTTCCCTGAACTCTAACTTTATTTCCCGGGACTAATTTATTGTAAAGTTTTTCCAAGCTCTCGTTATTATCTCTCACCCGGCAGATAAGCAATATCTCTTTTGTCTGATATACATTATCAATTCTGACTGAATCAGTTTTAATTTCAAATGAAATTTCTTTTTCCTTCCACAAATCAATTGATTGAACAGAACCTATCACAACCAACTTTTCAATTGTTTTTATTTCCTGGGGAAGAAATGATTTGCTTTCAGTTCTCGTTGTGTAAAGATAATTTCCCAGAACAAAAAAGAATAAATAGAAGCTGATAACAGAAATTACTCCAAGTATTTTTCTGTGCTTATAGAAATAGCTCAATATAGAAATTAAGAAAAAAAGAATCAGAGGAAGAACAAGATAATTAGAACTAATAGTGAAGATTTTATTTATCAATATTCCACATATGAATATTAGACTGTATCGGATAAAGGGATATTTCTTCATTTGAAGAGATTGATTACAGCATCTTTAATTTGTGTTAGATCATTGACTTGCTGTGAAATTACCTTGGCATTTTTTCCTGCCGCAATCATTAGAGCAGGATTGAGGGTATGCATCTTGATAGATATATCTTCCAGATTTCCGTGATCGGAACAAATAACTAAAGTAGAATTTTTATAATCCATTCTTTCAAATATCCCGTATAAAAACCTATCAAGATTATTTAGTATTTGTTCAAATTCATCGCCATATCTTCCATGACCAATATGATCAGTTAGAAAATATTCATAAAGAGTGAATGCATTTTGTGATGATATTCGCAGCAGTCTTTTTGCAGCTTTTTCCGGAGAAATTATTGGCAGCGAGTAACCAAGCTTTTGGTTCCATCTTTCATTTGTTATCTCAGCAGTTAATGCTTTGCCTCGCCAAACATCAGCCGCTTTATTCAGTCTCATTCCGTTTAGCTGACACATTAACGTTGTGGCGCTTAATCTCTTCTTACCTGAGTTAATATAATCGAAAAATATTTTGGGATAAGCATTTACAAATGATACGTACTGCTTCTTATCAAGAAAATGTTTAAATATATTTTTTTCTTTGATGATTGGAACCAATGTCGAGTAGGGATAAGGACCAAAATGCTGTCCGATTATTTTAGGAGCATTAACTCCGCAAAAAATTGAAGTCTGCCCTGTCCCGCTTTGAGGTAATCCTTCTACTCCGAGACAAGCATCTACCGGAAAGAGGAAGCAACCATTAGCTTGCAGTCTTGGGTTTTGTAGTGATGGTATACTTCCAAAAAATTTTTCAAATGTTTTAAAGCCATATTTGAAGAACGGATTAAAAGAGTAATCAACTTTTCCAACTCCGACTCCGTCAATGAAGATCATCAGGATGTTATTCACACAATAACTCTGTCGTTTATTTAGTTTTAATTTTGAATTTAATCCGGACGCTTTGAATCAATAATGATCGTAACGGGACCATCGTTAATTATTCTTACTTCCATCATTTCTCCAAATATTCCCTCTTTAACTTTTACCTCCCCTAAATTCTCTTTCATCCGTTTTACAAATTTTTCATAAAGTGGTATTGCAATGTCGGGCTTTGCTGCTAAAGTAAAGCTCGGACGATTTCCATGCTGCGTATCACCATAAAGAGTAAATTGAGAAATGACGAGAACTTCCCCATTAATATCTTTTAAAGATAAATTCATCTTTTCATTTTGATCTTCAAAAATTCTAAGGTTAGCACATTTATCTGCAAGGAAGATTGAATCATTCTCAGTATCACCTTCTCGAATTCCAAGCAAAATAACAAATCCTTGTTTTATACCTCTTTCATAATTTTCTGATTTAATCAAAACGCCGCCAGACGATACTCTTTGAACTACTGCTTTCAATTTTTCTCTCCAATAATTACTCGCTCAATGTCTGAGTAATCTTTTATTATGACAATGTTTTTATAATCGCTATCTATCAATATTTTTTTCACTGCGTCTGATTGGCCGGCACCAATTTCAAAAAATAGTTTACCATTATTTTTCAGTAATGATCTGGATAAGACAGAAATATTCCTGTAAAAGCTTAATCCATCGCTCTCATCTGTCAAAGCGATTTGTGGCTCATATAAACGAAGTTCAGGATCAAGATTAACAAAATCAGCAACTGAAACATACGGAGGATTAGAAACAACAACATCAAAACTGTTTTCGTTAATTTCTATTCCATTTAGAATATTTTTTTTCACAAACATCAATTGACTCTCGACTCCATTCAGCTTCGCATTTCTTGTTGAAGTCTCGATAGCTTCTTCACTAATATCTATTCCAACTACTGTACATGATGGAATATTTTTTGCCAAAGCAATTGATATATTTCCGCTCCCGGATCCAATGTCGAGAATATTTATATTTTCATCTTTCGCAACCGATTCAATAACGGCTTCAACAAGCAGCTCCGTTTCCGGTCTTGGAATTAATACGGATTGATTGACTTCGAACTCGAGTCCATAAAATTCAACTTTGCCAATGATATATTGCAGTGGTTCGAAGGTACTTCGCCTTTTGAGCAATTCTCTGTAAGAATCAATTTCGCTTTTTTGAAGAGGACGGTCGAACGACAGGTATAATTCCAATCTCTTGCAATTTAAGATGTGAGAAAGTAAAAGTTCGGCATTTAAACGAGAGGATTTAATTCCTTTGTTCTGCAAATAGTCTGAGGCACCATTTAATGCTTCTAAAACTGTTAACATTATTCAATCAAGAAATAATAGAGCAGTAATCCAAAATTTATTTGCAACGCGGTAAAAGTAATTCCGCTGATCAGATCGTATTTTCGAGTATCATCTAAAAGGTTGCTATTGCCAGAAAATTCATATTCCTCAAATTTATTATCAGCTTTTAACTTGAAATAAGCCGTTGTTCCACCGAGGACAACAATTCCGGCAGTTAATATTTTGAATATATCTTTTTGGAAAAAACTTTTTTCTTTTTCCTTACCATTATAATTCATTAAAATTACTTTACCTGGCGTTATATCGCTCCATAAAATATTAATATCATCATAGCCGTTTTTTCTTAGGGTTAAATTTCTAAAGCTGCTCTGGACAAATAATGGAGTATTGCCGATTAAGCTGTCTCTGCAAAAAACGTACGCATCTTGAGGACTGGAGTTCAGAAGAACTTCTTTTATTGCTATAGTGGAATCTGTATTTATCGAGTCAAGCATGATTTTTGTCTGTGTGCGTAAGTTACTAGTCTGTGCAATTGATTTTCCATATGCAAAGATTAAGGTAAAGCTTAAGATTAAGAAAAAAGGTTTATTGTTGGATAAATTCATAAGCTTTTAAATTTCCATTTTCATAACCTATGAATAGTAAATTTTTATTAATTACAGGATTAAGTTTTACTCTCCCATCCAATATCAACGAATTGATAATCTCTCCATTATCGCGAGATATAAAATAAACCTTTTTGTTTGCATCAGGTAATATCAAATAATCATTGGTTAAAATAGGTGTTACGTTTAATAAACCTTTAGTATCTAACTTCCAAATCTTTTTTCCATCTTTTGAGAGCTTGTAAAATTCACCTCGAAGATTTCCGATAAATATTTCATCTTCAGTCACGACGGTTTCCATTTTAATCTGTGCTCCGGTTTGAAATAACCAATTTACATTACCGCTATTTAAATCAATGGAATAAAGATTTCCATCATCATTTCCTATGAAAACTCCTTCATCATAAATAACCGCTCCGCTGAAAAATGGATCGGCAATTTTTTTACGGTAAATAAGTTTGCCGTTACTATTGCCAACAGTTATTATTTCTCCATCATCATTCCCCAAAACAATTATCTTATTATTAGAACTAGGCGAACTGTGACAATATGATTTTGTTTCATACTGCCAGATCAAATTCCCGCTGTAATCATATTTATAAAGATGCCCTGTTTCAGATAGTAAAATTATTCCATCATCAATTTTCAGCATTTGATTTGTAACCCTGCCTTCAATTTCAACAGATGATAATTCTTTACCAGCTTTATAATCATAAAAGTAGAGCGTAGAGATATTTTCTTTATCTCTTACCACAGCAAAAATGATTAAAGATTTTTGAATTATCGGGGTTGTAAAAATTGATCCTTTATACCTTAACTGTCCGAGAGTTTTTCCAGTTGCAAGTGAGAAGCAATAAATTCTGCCGGACAAATCATTAATAAAAACAGCGCTGTCATAAATCGTTACCGATGAGTTTGAAAATCCACCATTGATTTCAGTTTCCCATTTTTCTGTTACTGTACTTGTAACCGGTGGTTTGTAAATAAAACTTCTGTTAGATATTCCGCCGTGTTGCTGTCGAGGACTTTCATCTTTTAAAGTATCTACTTTTATAAGCGACGATGCACAACCATTAATAAAAAGTAAAAAAATAAAATATGAAATCAGTCTTCTCAAAAGTCCCATCCAAAAAAGAATTGATAAAATAGTCCGTCCTGAAAATTCTTCAGATTATTTTCTATTTTTTTACCAACATCATATCTTAGTACAAGAACACCGAAAAGATTAAAACGAATTCCTCCACCGACACTACCGAGCGTAGATCTATAATTAGTATCCCATGCGCTGCCGGCATCTGCAAACAAGGCGCCGCGAATTCCAAAAAATCCTAAACCAAAAAATGGAAATCTAATTCTGATTTCATCAATTAAAGGAAATCGCAGCTCCAGCGACGAGAACCAAAGTTTCTCACCGCGAATTGACCAGCGAGGCCAACCTCTCAAATCCCAACTCCCTCCCATAAAATATCTTCGTGCTTCTTTGCCTTGGTTGTAAAAAAGTGCACTTCTGAATGCTAATGCAGACCTAAAACTCAATCGGAAATATTGTCTGTAATCTGCAATGACAGTGAAGTAATTTACGTTACTGAATTTTATATCGCCGGTATAACCAAGCAGAAGTCGTGCGCGAATTCCATCCAACGGTCCCGATGGTCCCCAAAGTGAATTGTCCAAAACCCACGAAATTGTATTGCTGAGAAGTAATGCTTTCCGTTCGATGATTCCGGTTATGACTTCTTTATCCGAATTTACTAACGAAACACTCGTTTCCAATCTTTGAAATTTTGATATAGGAAAATTTAAAAGGAAAAATCCGCCAAAGCTTCTTTCAAAGAAAAATTCATCAGTATCGCGTATGTCATATCTATTCCCGCTGAAATGAAAAACTCCATATCCATAATTTGAACGATCAGATAAATTTATTCTTTGTAATGCAATGTTAAAACTTTTAAGAAAATCACTTTGAACATTTGCAGTGTTATAAATTAAAAAGAAATAATTATCGTCGCCTAAAAGATCGCTTAAGGATAAAACTGCTCCGCCACGTGTACCAAAAATAGGATCGGTTGAAACCTGGCTTTGCGCATAATCCAAAGTATATTCTTTATCGTAATTATAATTCTTACGTTCAATTTCAGAAATAATCTTTTCCGCATGCCATTTAGATTCTTTAGAAGGAAAATCTTCCTCCATCACGATCGATGATTCTTCTCCAGGTTCATTAAGGTTAAATTTGTACAAGTTGAAACTGAATTTTTCAAAACCTGAAAAAACCATAGTTGAATCATCATAAAATCTTGGATTAAACACACCGGTTATAAAATTGGAAATACGCTTAATTCTTTTTTGAGGGATGTTTCCATTCAATTCCATTGAATAGATATTTCTCACTCCATCTTCATCACAGGTAAACATTAAATATTTTTTATCAAAGGAGATAATCGGAGAGTGAAAATCTGCATTTAAATATGTAAGATACTTAATACGGAAAGTTTGTAAATCTATTGTGAAAAGATTGTACTTCTTTTCGTAAATACCCGAAGTTCTATCCGAGCTAAATATTATGCGAGTTCCGTCCTCAGAAAATATCGGTTCTTTATCATCATAATAATCGTTTGTTAAGCGCAGTAAAGAATCTGTAGTCACATCATAAACAAACAAATCGCTGAAACCTTTTTGATCAACAGCTTGAAACACAATTTTCTTACCATCAATTGAATATTTTGGTGAAACGATATTAAGCAGGTTTTCCCTTCTCAAAGTTTTTACTATTTCATTTTCATTGATAGAAAATAAATGCAGAACATCAGTCCCACCTGCTTTAGTAACAAATGCAATTTGTCCAGCGGTTGAAATATCAATTGAATTTTGGAAAAGATGAAATGACTCTAGCTCTTCAGTTTTTTCACCACGAATTACGAGTTCAGGATCATCATAATCATCCATGTCATCAAAATTTTTCTCAGCATATTTCATTCTGTAAAGAGAAGAATAACCATCGCGGTTTCCTATAAAATAAATAAGTTTCTCTCCATCCTTTTGATGAGGCACAGGAGAAAAGTTGAAGCCGAAATTAGTTATCCTCTTGGCATCATTCTCAATCGGTGTTTTGTCTGCAACAAGCGGAAAATATTTTTTTTTAAGATTTAGCAGCCACTCCGAATCTATCTCCTCAATAGATTTTCCTAAAGTGTATGATATGACTTTATTAAAATTTGTGTACATCCAAAAATTATCAAGCATCAATGGAATTTTTTCTTTACCGTATTTTGCTTCCACAAATTCTAAAAAACTTTGCCCTTCCTTGTACATCAAGAAAGATCCATAAATTTGAAATATATTTTCTAATGGAACAAAATAATTATTCAAAACTGCATCGCGCATGACCATTTCAGCTTGATCATCGACATCTGTGGATAAATATTCGGCAATTCCTTCAACAAACCATAATGGAGGCAGTGCATCATTTGGAATCCGGTGATCTGTCAACACTCTGTAAACTTTGTTTGTCATGAATACATGGGATAGTTCATGTCGAATAACATGTTTGAAATCATTTAAAGAACCGGTTGATGGAATAACCACTCTTCCTTTAATAAACTCGAAGAAGCCCCCAACACCTTCGGGAATAAACCCGGGAGTTGTGTTTGTCTGTTGAAAATGTATGTGTGTGTTATAAAAAATGAGTGGAACGCGACGTGTAAGAATATGATTAAGTCTAACTTTAAGTTCACTGTAAGCTTCCTCCGCAATATGCCCACCGATTTCGGCAAGCTGTTCGGTTTCATTGTAATAGTAAATATCAAAATGCTCGGTCTTGAGGACCTTCCAATCAAATTTTTCATACTGAACTTTATTTCTTCCAAAAAAATAAAATTGCGCTTCGGCTGATGGCTGCAGTACCAGAAATAGGAATATAAAATGAATATAAAGATTAAGAGTAAAATGTTTAGAGTCGGACAAATGTTATTCCAATTAAATAAAGTGATAAGTTTTTGCTAACGGAAAGTTATTTGAAGAAATAAATAAATCAACTATAATAAATTTACCTTAAGGAGAATTTTTAAATAATTTGCCTGGTTCTAATTATTGAATAATCCTTGAAAAACTTTTCAATTCTATCAGTCACATCTTTCTCCGAACCTAATTCGAGGCACTCTTCAGCCAATTCTTTCGCTTTCTGATATGATATTGCTCTGATAATTCTTTTAGCATAAGGTAAAGTTGCTGGAGACATACTGAGAGAGTCGAGTCCTAATCCTACTAAAAGAGGCATAGCCAAGGTATCGGCTGCCATTTCACCGCAAATGCTTACTTCACGATGTGCTTTTTTTACTTCACGAACTATATGGGAAATTGTTCTGATTACTGCGGGATTAAATTCTTGATAAAGCTCTGCCACTAAATCATTCCCGCGGTCAACTGCCATTAAAAATTGTATGAGATCATTTGTGCCGATGCTTATGAAATCAATTTCTTGCGCGAATTCTTTTGCCATTACTGCTGCTGAGGGAACTTCAATCATAATTCCGATTTTCATTCGAGAGTCAAAAACTATTTTTTCTTTTCTAAGCTCTTTCTTGCATTCTTCAATAATTTCTTTTGCATGTTTAATCTCTTTTAATGTAGTTATCATCGGAAGCATGAAATGAATATTTTTATTTTGACTGGCTCGAAGCACTGCTCTGATCTGTGTTTTAAACAACGTAACGTTTTCAAGAAGGATTCTGATTCCTCTCAGACCTAAAAAAGGATTTGATTCTCTGTATTCTAAAAATTTGAATTTATCACCTCCAATATCAAATGCACGAATCGTAATAGGCTCGGGATAAATTCTAGATGCAAGCCGTGAATAGATTGTAGTCTGCTCATCTTCATTAGGAAATTCTCCAAATTCCTCTAGAATCTGTTCGGTTCGATACAGACCGATACCCTTAGCCCCGCTTGTTACTACAATATCAATTTCACCAGTAACATCCACATTCGCTTTAAGATGTATTTCCTTACCATCTTTTGTCTTTGCCGGCAGATTTTTTAACTCTTCAAGCCCTCTTTGAAGCTCAATTAATTTTTCTTGCTTCAAAGTATAAAATTGTATTTGCTCTTCAGTCGGGGCAGTAAAAACATAACCATGGAATCCGTCTATGATGACCGTTTCACCATCTTTTATCAGCTTGCTGCTGTTATGTGTTCCAACAACAGCCGGAATATTTAATGATCTTGATATGATTGCCGCATGAGATGTAACTCCTCCATGATCAGTTACAAATGCTCTTACATTGCATCGGGAAAGTAAAATAGCATCCGCAGGGGTTAATGTATCGCTTACTACAATTGCATCATTAGGAATTTTGGATTGCCATCTTTTTTTCTGGAGATTTCTAATAATTCTATTCTTAATATCTTCTATATCGTGAGCCCGTTCCTTCATGTAAGGTTCGTGTGAAAGTATCATCATCTGCTGATATTTTGAGATTTCATCATGCACAATAAATTCAGGCAGCTTCTTCTCCTTCTCAATCCGCTTTTTAATTTCTAAGATTAACACAGGATCATCAAGAATCATCATTTGTGCTTCAAAAATTGCTGCCCTTGTCCCGCTCATTTTTTCACGTGCGATATTGAGGACTTTATTCAATTCCTTTTTAGATTTTCTCAGTGCTTCATCGAGGTTAGCTTTCGCCACCTCGACCTCAAATATCTCGCCTTCACTTATTTCGATTGCTTCTTTGGTGAACAAATAAGTTTTTGCAATCACTATTCCCGGAGCGGCTGCAATTCCTGGAATTTTATTTTCTGCCTCTTTAAATATTTGTCTAAAGGTTTTCACAATTCGTCAAATCCTCTTTTAAAATAATCTACTATTTCTGCGGCGGCTTCTTTTTCATCTTCACCTTCAAAAGTGAGAGTAACTTCTGAACCCATTTCTGCGGCGAGTGTCATTACGCCAATAATGCTTTTTCCGTTGATGTTCATTCCATCCTTATAAATAAAAAACTCACACTTATATTTAGCAGCTAATTTTACAATTGTAGCGGCGGGTCTTGTGTGCATTCCCGCTTTATTTAGTATTGTAATTTTTTCTTCAATCATTCTTATTTAATTCTCTCAATCAATGAGAAAGCAATCCACTTAAAAATTTCTTTATCTTCATTTTTTGATAATTTATTTAGTGAGCTGACAGCAATATCTGAATAATGAAAAATAGATTTTTTTGCTTCGTCTAAAATACCAAGTCTTGTGTAAATTTCTTTGTACTGATCGACCTGATGTCTTTTTATCCCTTTGTTCAGAATCATTTCAAACAGAGCTTTTTTATCTTCGCCTTTTGCTTTCTCGAAAGCTTTAATAAATAAAAATGTCTTTTTACCTTCAATTAAATCTCCGCCGACAACTTTTCCAAATTCTGCTTCGTCAGCAATAATATCTAAAAGATCATCCTGGATTTGAAATGCAATACCGATGTTCCGTCCATAAGTTTCCAAAGCATTTATTTCGGTTTTCGTTCCGCCGCCGATTTGTGCACCGATCGAACAGCACATTTCAGCCATTGCTGCGGTTTTCTTTCTAATCATTTCCACGTATTCATTCAATGACACATTGTTTCGCAATTCAAATTCTTTATCTAAACTTTGCCCTTCGCAAACCTCAACCAATCCTTTTGTGAACGAAGTAAGAATATTTTTCGCATTTCCATTACAATCTTTAAGTAAATATTCATACGCGATTGAGAGCAAGCTGTCACCAGCAAGAATTGCAGTGTTGACATCATATTTTTTATGCAGAGTTAATCTCCCGCGTCTCTTATCCGCGTTGTCCATAATGTCGTCATGAACAAGTGTAAAATTATGTAGAAGCTCAACTGCAACTGCCGCATTGTATGCTTGAGAAAATTTTGCCCCAACTGCTTTTGCAGATAAAAGAACGAGCAATGGGCGTAATCTTTTTCCTCCGCTTTCTAAAAGATATGCTGATGGTTTGTACAAAGATCGCGGTTCTCGTTTGGCAAATACTTTTTTTATTCTCAGCTCAACAATTTTTCTTTGTTTGCTGTAAAGAGAGCGAAAACTTTTAAACGTTTTTTGATTCAATACAATTTTTCTTTCAAAATGAGTTTATTTTTTCGTAAATCTGAAAGTGATTTTGAGCCTGTAAGAAACATAACTGATTTTACAAAATCAAACCAGCTTGTAATTAAATCTTTTACACCTTCTATTCCACTTTTGTCTAGAGTTTGTAGGATTATCCTTGCAGATGCAACAATGTCAGCCCCTAATGCCAATGCTTTTACCGTATCCATCGAGGAATTAATTCCACCGGAACCAATTAAAACAAATTTAAATGATTTTTTCAACTTACTAACTTCTCTTAAGCAATGTGAAGTTGGAATTCCCCAATCCCAAAATTCTTTCCCTTGCTTATTTTTATTTCGAAGAATTTCAACACCAGCCCAGCTTGTTCCTCCTGCACCTGCAACATCAATTCCTTTCACTCCGATTTCAAGCAATTTTTTTGCAGCTTCTCCTGAAATTCCTGAACCAACTTCCTTAACAATGATCGGAACATCTAATACTTTTACCAGCTTTTTAATTTTACCAAGCAATCCTTTGAAATTGGATTCACCTTCTCTTTGTAACAATTCTTGAAGCGGATTTAGATGAACAACCATTGCATCAGCTTCGATCTGATCAATTAAAATTTGAATTGAATCCATATTTTTCAGTTTAACAACTTGAGCAGCCCCAATATTGCCAAAGATAGGAACTGTTGGAGCATTTTTTCTGATTGCCTTATACGAATTAATGTAATTCTGATTTTCTAACGCTTGCCTTTGGCTTCCTATACCAATTGCAATGTTCAAATCTTGTGCAGCTATAGCAAGTCTCTCATTAATTTTTTCAGATTCACCTGTTCCACCCGTCATACATGAAATAAGAAACGGATACCTTATTTTTTTCTTGAACAGCATTGTTTCAAAATTAATCTTATCAATTTCAACTTCTGTAATTGCTGAATGAATAAAATCATACTTCTCAAATCCATTTGTTTTGGATTTGAATTTAACATCATCTGTCAAGCATAACTTGAGATGCTCTTTCTTTCTTTGAGCAGTTTTATCTTCAGGAAATTTATTTTCGTGATTGTGTTGCAATTTTAAATAATATTAAATGTTGTTAATAAATTAATTCATGGCTAAAGCCCAAACTCAAAGGTATCCGCTAACCCCCGTCTTAAGACTGGGGTTAAACCATCCAAACACATATTCTGGACTTTAGTCCATTTATTTTAACTACCCACCCAGTTATATAAAAAATGAATAAAAAGTTTTTCTCAAGGATTTACTTTATCTTTACTAAAAAATTCAACGAATCTATTTTAAAATAGGAAATTCTACATGCAAAAACCTCGTTTATCGTTCTGGCAAATTTGGAATATGAGCTTCGGATTCCTCGGCATTCAATTCGGCTTCGCACTTCAAAACGCAAATGTCAGCCGCATATTTGAAACACTGGGGGCAAAAATTGAAGATATTCCAATTTTATGGATTGCTGCTCCGGTTACGGGATTGATTGTCCAGCCAATAATTGGACACATGAGCGATAAAACCTGGAATAAGCTTGGTAGAAGGCGACCATTCTTTTTAGTCGGAGCCATTCTCGCATCTACTGCAATTATCTTCATGCCGAATTCGCCAACACTTTGGGTTGCCGCCGGAATGCTTTGGATAATGGATGCATCAATAAATATTTCAATGGAGCCATTTCGTGCATTTGTCGGTGATATGCTTCCATCCGAACAGAGAACAATTGGTTTTTCAATGCAAAGCTTTTTTATTGGAATAGGAGCAATAGTAGCATCTGCATTACCATACATGATGACTAACTGGTTTGGTATTTCTAACACCGCAGGAGCAGGAGAAATTCCCGATTCAGTTAAATTTTCCTTTTACATTGGTGGATTCGTTTTTCTGCTGGCAGTTCTTTACACGGTTTTCTCCACAAAAGAATATTCACCCGAAGAATTAAAAAAATTTTCTGAGTCAGATAAAAATTCGGTTCACTCGGAATCATCATCGAGATCTTCTGAAACTATTTCGGCAACTAAGTTTAACAAAAATGGAGTGATTTGGATTTTGGTTGGACTTTTTGGTTCGGCAATTCTTCATTTTATCCTTCATGAAAATGATTATGGACTTTATGTGCTATTCGTTGGATCTATCATTTTGGGTTTGTTACAATTGTTGGCGGGATTTTTTACAAATCAAAATAAAATTTCTGGTGGACTTGTTTCAATTTTAAATGATCTTTACAAAATGCCAAAGACGATGAAGCAGCTAGCTGTGGTTCAATTCTTCACGTGGTTTGC
>Ga0209126_1000190_pt1 | contig 20021 bp, 22 predicted proteins | sample RifCSP19_1_FD_184024 | JGI IMG/M metagenome (GOLD analysis project Ga0209126, IMG submission 184024) | Soil microbial communities from Rifle, Colorado - Rifle CSP2_sed 19_1 (SPAdes) (version 2) | ecosystem: Environmental > Terrestrial > Deep subsurface > Rock core/Sediment | place: Rifle...
GACCGTTGTCTCCTTTATATATCCTGTCCTCAGGATAGTCTGTGATCCCATGTCTTACGAATATTATGCTTGTTGACGGTTCCTTATAACGCATTATAGTAGCTCTTACCCTCCCCGCACGACCTGCACATTACCTTATTATCAACAACAACCTCTTTATGGTCGTTTATGACCTCCCCGCACTTTTCACATTGAACCTTGAATTTTTCTTTGCTGAATTTATAGTTATCTACCTTTACACTTGTTATGATAAACAGTTCTTTTTCAGGCATTACCTTATAAGCATCTACTTCTCTTGCATCTTTTCCATGTTTATCAACCTTATATTCGCCTGATGCGTAATTATCAACCAATTCTCTTGCAGAGTCCGGGCATACTATTCTCACTGCCTTACCATTTTTTGTGTTTACAAATGTTGCGGCTACTTTACCCCAGTCAAGAAATTTCAGGCTCCTTCTGCTGATCCTTGCGCCGCTTACAACAGATATGGCATCAATCGGACAGCGGTCAGTCTCAACATACACAATGAAGTCCTTCTCCTGAGAACCTTCAGGGTCTGTAATGCCAATCTCCCTGAGTCCTGCAAGTGCCATCCTTGTGCCTATGACCGTACCAGGACATAAATGCCCGTGGAATGTCGCAGTCTTCTTTAGCATATTGTCTAAGGATGAATCTGTTTTTGCTTTAACCTTTGTTAGTGTGTAACCCATGTTGCTGACTCCTTTTTATGCTATGGCCACTGGGAACGCCAACTGGCCTCATCATCCGTTGTACACCCAGTCACACAGTTAGAGCTCGATGAGTATGAATTTCCGGTACTCGTATATGTACCTGTTATTGTATATCTGTAAAAGACACCGGGATTGTTAGGGTCCATCTCTGTAATTTCTTTTGAATAAATACCTGTGGCATTTCCTACCATATCACCTGACTGAGAAGACTGTGTGGAATCTACCGTTGTATAAGGCATGGAGAATTTCAGATAATACGGCTCAAGGGGGTCTGTCTTTTTGTCAACTACTACCTCAAAGCCAAATTCATTGTGCTGATTCGTGAGGCTTCCGGAAGGTTGTGAAGTAACACCGGATGTGGCAGTGGTATCAGGGGCTACAGGCGCATTATAATACCTTACTGAAAAGTGTGGTTCTGATACCAATGTCGTAGTTGTCTGACCAAGAGCTGCTCCCCCCCCGCCGGCGACAACCCCGTTTCCCTTCTGAGTATCAAGTGCAGGATTAGAAAACCACGGCGTAGATGTGTCTCCCCATGAACACTCACCCTGATCTATCCAGCCATTTCCGTTTTGATCAGTACATGTAATATTGGCAGGATCAAATCCATTTGTACATGGCATGCCAGTTGTGGGGTTCACTCCTTTTGCACAATATGTCCCTGTATCAGATGACGTCTGCTGATATGATTCCGGACTTGTCGGGCTGCTATAGCTGCCCTCTGCACCGGCAGTATCAGCTACAGCAAAGCAGACAAATAGTAAGAGTAGTACAGCTAAATTTAGTTTACCGATTTCCTTTTTCATCTGAAGATGCACCATTATCCGACCGATTCGCCGCGTCGGGGTTCATACCCCACTTCATGCCGACCATAAAGGTCGGCGCTACGGCTTAGATCGATTTTCATTGTCCTTTGTGAGCCTCCGTCTTACGGATGTTCATCCACCCATATCTCCCCATCCGGCGTTGTTTCTTTCTTCCAGATAGGTGTAATGCGTTTCAGTTCATCAATACACCACTTGCATGCCTTGAAGGCATCAGCCCTGTGGGCGGCGCCGACAACAATCAGCACTATGTTCTCTCCTATGCTTATCTCACTGATCCTGTGGACTATATTGACCTCTATTATGTCATAGTCCTTAAGCGCCTGCTCTCTTATCTCGTTCAATTTTTTTTCTGCCATACCGGGATAGTGCTCAAAGTCAAGTTTGCTGATTGACCGGCCGCGGGAGGTCCCTCTGCCGGTGCCAAGGAATACAACAATGCCTCCGACATCACCGGAGACTGCCTTAACCCTGTTAATCTCTTCATCTATTGAAAAATCTTCCTTTTGTATCCTTACCATAGGTGATCCGGGTGCCCCTCCTGCAAATGGCGGAAGGATGGCAATCTCATCGCCATCTTTGACCAGCATGTCGTCGCTGCCTATCTCCTGATTGACAGAGATGAGCACCCTCTTGGTACGAAGCATCTCACCAACCTTAGGAAAGTCTTTCTCAATCATACCAACAAGGTCCTTCAGCTTGATCGAACCACCCACATCAAACTGAGCTTCTTCTTTACCTGCTAAATTCTTGATGATTGCAAAAAACCTGACTTTAACCATAATTTTCACCCCCACCCTGTCCCTCCCCCGTAAAGGGGGAGGGGGATTATTTTACTATTCACTCTGATTCATAAACATCTCTGTTGCCCATGAAATGGACAAAACTGCAAACAGAGACAAAAACAGGAAACCTACTAAGATAGTGTGGAGTGAGGCGCCTCCGCTGTAAAAGGCGCGTGTCGCCTCCACTGCATAATCTATTGGATTTATCTTTGTAATAACCTTTATCCATTCCGGCATGAAACTCTTTGGCACCATGGCAGATGATAAAAACATCAGTGGAAGGGTCATCATGTTTCCAAGCATAACCAGCGGTTCCTCCCTCTTTAACCACATCGCAAGCCCGTTTGAAATACCCGAGAATCCGAGTGACAGGAGAAATACAATAACAAGACTTAAAAATGCACCCTTGACCCCTGAAACTGTTGCCCCAAAAATAATGGCTATTATCATTATTATAAAACATTGTACGATTACAGTGACTGCCGTGTGTATGACCCTGCTCATAACAATTGAAACCCTTGATACAGGTGTAACCATCATCTTTTCTATGGTGCCGAAATTTATTTCACGGAGAAGGCTGACGCCTGACCATGATGTACCGAAAAGCACTGTCATAATAATTGCACCCGGCAAAAAGAAGTCCATATAGCGTCCCTGCGGGAAGCCCGGAAGATTTGCCATGTTCTTAAACAACTGTCCGAATATCAGGAGCCATATGAGCGGCTGAACAATAGTAAACAGTGCCCACATAGGCATACGCAGGGTTATCCTCAAATATTTATTGAACAGATACCATGTATCGCTCACAAGTTGAACCATAATTAACCCTCTTTTTTACCCGACTTAGCCCACCACTCTGCTGCTTCAGGTGTACCCTGCCATTTCTTCCAGGGCTCCTCGCTGTTTTCTTCATCTTTGGTTTCTTTATCCTTTATGTTCTCATCATTTTCCGCTGTAACTTTGTCATCCTTTTCCATTTTACATTCTCCATTATTTTCAGTTGACGGTTCTTCTTCCTTTTTCTGATTCTGACTCCACCATGCCTTCATCTCTTCAGGAGACCATTTACCCCATTCCCCGTTTCCACTATCAGCCTCTTTATTGGCGCTGACGGCACTACCGCCTTTATCATCAGTCTCATTTTCAACTGTTTTGTTCTGGCTCAACCACTCCTTCATCTCTTCAGGAGACCATTTTCCCCACTCCCCATTTCCACTATCAGCACCGCCCGTCTCTCCGGCGCCCCCTTCCTGCCCTTCTTCCTGTTTCCAGTCACCGCCGCCCTTCCAGTTCTTTCCCCAACCGCCCTTCTGCCACTTGGCCCACCAGGGCTCGCCGCCTTCTTCAGAATCGCCTTCCTTAAAACTGGCGCCGCTGTATTTCAGATAGACATCATCAAGGCTCGGCCTTGATATGGAAAGGGATGAAACATCTATGCCATTCTCATTAAGCAGCTTAATCATCCACTGAACGGCCTCACTGCCATTATTGACATATACCCTGACATGCTCATTTTCAAGAAGGATCTCCTTTACCTTGCTGTTGCCCTTCAAGATTGAAATAGCCTTATCCTTAGCGCTCCCCTTCAGCTCGAGATTTACAGAATCTCCCCTGATGCTGTCTTTCAACTTATCAGGGGTATCAATAATCTTTATACTGCCTTTGTGAAGTATGCCTATCCTGTGAGACAGTTTATCTGCCTCATCAAGATAATGGGTCGTAAGGAATATCGTAACCTTGAGGTCGCCGTTCAACATGCGTATGTAGTTCCATAACTGTGATCTGCTGTGAGGGTCAAGTCCGAGGGTCGGCTCATCAAGGAATATGAGCCTCGGATTATGTATAAGGGCGGTTGCTATATCAAGTTTTCTCCTCATACCGCCTGAATATGTAGAAACGAGCTGATCTGCACAATCTTTAATGCTGAATAATTCGAGCAGTTCGTCTACCCGCCTGTTTATCGTCTTCCCATCCATCCTGTACATCCTGCCCTGCAGCACAAGATTTTCCCTGCCTGACAGGAAATAATCCACCCCTGTCTCCTGTGCCACATATCCGATAGCACATCTTACCTTTACAGGTTCAGTCTGGACATTGTATCCGCCGACCCATGCCTTGCCTGACGTAGGGCGTGAAAGGGTCGTAAGTATCTTTATAGTAGTGCTCTTCCCGGCGCCATTCGGCCCAAGAAAACCAAATATCTCCCCATCTTCAACATTAATATTAAGGTTATCAACAGCCTTAGTCCCGGAAGAAAATGTCTTAGTAAGATTCTCAGTTTTTATCATAAATTGTGCCTGCTTCTCCTACTCATTGCTTCCGAATATACGTTCCCGACTTCCCGCCTGTCTTCTTCTCAAGACATATCTCGCTTAAAATCATCCCCTTATCAATAGCCTTGCACATATCATAGATGGTAAGGGCTGCAACTGATGCCGCTGTCAGCGCCTCCATTTCAACACCGGTCTGGCCGCCGACCTTGACAGTAGCGGTAATCCCCACTGAACAAAGACCGTTTTCATCAGGCACAGGATACTCGGTAAAGGATATATCCACCCCGGTTAGTAACAACGGATGACACATCGGAATTATGTCGGGTGTTCTCTTAGCGCCCATTATACCTGCGACCTGTGCCACTGCAAGGACATCGCCTTTCGCAATCTTCCCATCCTGTATCCTCTTTAAAGTCTCAGGAAGCATATAAACCTTCCCTGTTGCGATAGCCGTCCTCGAAGTTACTACCTTTTCACTTACATCTACCATCTTTGCCCTGCCCTCTACATTGAAATGTGTAAGCTCTGACACTTTAATCCCTCCTCGTAAAAGTAAACATTCTTATATTTAAACTACAAAAATCATACCATTATATCAAATTTTACAAAAAAATTGCCATAAAAAAATGGCAGGTGATATTACTAACACCTGCCATTTTCAATTTACAATTTAGGCTTTGATACTTGAAACTTCAAATTAACTATTTTATCCACCAATCTGCGTCATTGAATGAAGGAACTTCTGGGACTCGGCATTCATGTCTATGTTATGAGCCTCAGGCTTGGTCTCCATCACTGAACTTAACAGCTTCTCTATCTCGGAATCATCACAACCATTTCTTATGGGCTCCCTGAAATCAATATATGACTCTGAAAAGAGACAATGTTTTATCTTACCATCTGCACCAAGACGAATTCTGTTACAGGTGTCACAAAAATGATCACTTATGGCGCTGATAAAACCAACCTGACCCGGGGCGCCGTGTAATCTGTAATTCTTGGCCGGACCTGACTTCTCTTTTTCTGTTACCGGTTCAAGCTTACCAAGTGCAGACTCTATTTTTTCCATCATCTCGCCCTTGGATATAAAACTCTTCTTCCATCCTTCCCAGTCATCAACAGGCATAAACTCTATAAACCTGACCTGGAAAGGCTTTGTCAGCGTTAATTTTGCAAAATCTACCAGCTCATTATCATTACATCCCTTTGAAGGGACAACATTAATCTTTATAGGATCAAAACCAACACGTTCAGCCTCAATGATGCCTTCCCACACCCTGTCAAAACAATCACCCTTTGTTATCTCCATAAACTTCTTTGGGTCAAAAGTATCCAGGCTTATATTAAGCCTTCTCAGCCCTGCCTTTTTCAGAGACTGGGCATATTGCTTCAGGAGGACTCCATTAGTCGTCATCGCGATATCCTTAATGCCGTCAACCTTATTGACTGCCGCGATGAAGTCTACCACACCTCTCCGTACCAAAGGCTCGCCGCCGGTTATACGCACTTTAGTAAGCCCCATTTTTGCAGCAACTTTAATTACTCTGAGCATTTCATCAAATGACATAAGATCTTTGGAAGGCATACTGCTTATGGTGCCGCAGGAGGGAACACAGTAAACACACCGGAGATTACATCGGTCGGTTACTGAGATCCTGATGTAGGTTATCTTACGATTAAAAGCGTCAATTAACTGGGCCATGGGGAACCTCCTTGATTCCGTTAAATGGTGTGTGAAGATATTACGTTAAACATTGCAATTCTTATACCAGTCATCAGCCAGATACGGTAAATCAGCAAAAAACCCTTCCATGTGCAACCCAATGTAAATGTTATACTACTTCCACACGGTAAATTGCAAGATGTTCATCCGAAAATCCTTGTGATATTGCAAGACCTGACCCCGTTTTTTGGTTCTTTGTGTAATGAATACACAAACTAATGATACATACTCCCATGCAAATTTATAACTGCTCAATTTACAACAATAATTCCTGTATATCTTTTACACAGCATGCCTTATAAATATCCCTTGACCCTTATTATGTAAATATTATAGGATAGCGGACGAGGAGGTGTGCTATGCAAGCCAATGTTAAAGGAAAGCGGGTAATGGTAAGGGTTAAGACTGCAAGTTCAACATATACAGGTGAATTCTTTGTGCCCGAGCTCAGGACAAGGCTGTCGGATGTACTAAATGACAAAGATAAGGACTTTATAAGCCTTACAGATGTATCAATAAATGAAGGTGAAAGAAAAATCGCATATGTATGCCTGAACAAGCAGATGATTGAGGCGCTTGAACCGTATCAGCCTTAAACTGTAAGAAGCAATTAGCAATGAGTTTAAGAAGTAATGAGCAATGATAGTACCAGCCATTCAAATAATAAGGAGAGAACTATGAAGATTACCCGGGTTATAGCATTATCTGTATTGATAAGTTTTGCCGCTATTTTTTGTGCACCCTCTCATTCCAAAGCAGAAGACAATCACATGAGGACCATTTTTATGGATACATTTTATGGAATGGCTGCAGGGGCGCTGATAGCCTCAGCCGTATCACTGACACAGGATGACCCGGACTGGGGTGGTAATGTAGGCACCGGGGCTGCTCTCGGAGGAATCGCAGGGGCTTTCTTCGGCGTGGCCTCGGAAGTGAGATATGTGGCAACTGTTGATGAAGGCAGGCTGCATGTCGGTTTACCATCCGTCGGCGTAATCGCTGATAGCAAAACAGGAGGTCAGCCACTTTATACGGCAGGGGTCTTCAAGTATAAGTTTTAAGCTGTCTGCCGCCGATAGACTATTATGATTCCTTTAAGGGATGATAATCCAACCGTCAGCTTTCCTATTGTAACCATAAGCCTCATTGTATTAAATATTATCATCTTCTTCTACGAAATATCCCTTGGGCCGCAGTTTGCGCCTTTTTTAAACACATACGGCGCAAAACCCATGTATATCATGAGTATGTCGGCGCCTCCGGGACTTCCATCCCCATATTTAACCATATTCTCCTCCATGTTTCTGCATGGAAGCTTTTTTCATGTCGCCGGCAACATGCTCTATCTCTGGATATTCGGGAATAATATCGAAGACTCTATGGGACATTTTAAATTTATTATCTTCTATTTTATAAGCGGCATAGTTGCAGTCTATATTTTCGCCTTTGTGAACCCGGAGTCTACTATCCCTATGGTCGGCGCAAGCGGCGCTGTTTCGGGAGTCCTTGGCGCTTACCTTGTATTATTCCCCCGCGCAAAGGTGCTTACCCTGGTTCCACTTGGTTTTTATATGCAGGTAATCAAAGTACCTGCAGTTTTTGTTTTAGGTTTATGGATATTTGTGCAGATAATAAACGGGATGGTTAGCGGAGGACAGGGCGGCGGGGTAGCATGGTTTGCACATATCGGCGGATTCTTGGCAGGCGTTGTGCTTGTCGGGCTGTTCAAAAAGAGGAGGGTATCAGATTGATATCAATAAAAGGAGGACATAAATGATGAAAAAGACATTCTTATATTCATCCCTGCTTATAGTTCTGCTGGCGACCCTTGGTTGCGGACAGAATATGCTGGAAGGGGTGGAAGACAAGGGGTCAGGTGACGCAAAACAATATGCTGCATTGAAATCCCTTGACTCAGGAGATTTTCTCAGTGTGTTAAGTGCTTGTGACGCCGGGACGGCTGATGCTCTGGATTGCTCTGCCGCAGCCCTTGGGGCTGCGGGGCTGGATCCGTTGGCGGTAGCAAGACAACTCAATGACCTTATTGATTCAACGGCTACGGGAGATATCAGTGCAATAGGTACCTTAGCCGGTCTGGATCCTTCATACCTTGATGAAATCCATGCTTCCAATGTTGCATTGGCTGCAACATGTGAAGCGACAAAAGATAAGAACACATGCTCACAGCTTGTTGTAACTTCTATAGCAGAGGTTGTTATGGCTTTAGCACAGGTTGGCGATAACAATGGCATTGATGTGACGGACGGTATCAGTGCAGCAGAAGCTGACACGATATCTGATCTGATTGCATCTTCTCCTACAGTGCTGGTAGATAGCGATGCTGACGGAGTCCTTGATGACACACCTATTCTCGATGTAATAGAAACTGCCTCACTTTATATAATTAACCACATCAATGATTCCCCGTTTGGCGATGCTGATGGTGACGGCATACCGGATACTGAGCTGGGACAGGTTATCGCAGACCAGGTAGAGACAATCGGCGGGGCAGACTGCACTGCAGGAAGCACAACCTGTGAGGTTACTGCAGCAGAATTGGAGAGCTACCTTGACACGACTTATGGCAGCAGCCAGTAGGGATAACAAATGGCCATAAAAATCCCCCTTACTCCCCATTTAGAAAAGGGGGGCGAGGGGGGATTTGAAAGGGGATGTTCAAATAAATAAATATTTATCAGGGGGGAGTCAAATGATTAAAAGATTTTTATCTGTCTGTATCGCATTAACATTCATAGTTTTGCTGATGAATATTAATACAGCCTTTGGAGCAGTTGCATCTTTTAATGATTATCCATTTCTTTATAAAGGCTTGAGGAGCCTGGGGATGGGAAGTGCATACACGGCCGTCGGCAGGGATGCCGAGGCATTATTCTACAATCCTGCCACACTCTATGACATGGGCTTTCAGCTTCACATATTTGATCCAATCGCTGAAATTGATTCCGGTGTCACAGATATCGCACAGGACGTCCTGGATGCAATGGAACTTGACACTGAACAGGAAAGATCAGATGCCCTGTTTGACATCATTGAAAAGAATCAGGGGGAACCTCTTCATTTTCGTATCTCTTTTTTCCCGCATGCGGCTGTTAAGAATTTTGCCGTTGGAGTACTTGGCCAGGGAAGGGCTGATATAAAATTACACTCCCCGCTTTCATCTGCCGGGGCAGTAGAGTTTCATGGCGGATACGAATATGGTCCGGTTGCTGGATTTTCCATGGGACTCCCTGTGAAAGGACTAAGGGTTGGCGCCGGGGCAAAATATATCGCACGCTCATGGTTTAACAAGAATTTCACGATTGCTGACATAGCCAGTGAAAGCTTCGATTTTGAAGAGGAAAAGATTGACGAGTCGGACATAAGCCTTGACCTTGGCGTTCTCTACAATATTCCTGTCCTGCAGAAACTCAACCCGCAGGCGGGGTTGTCAATCCTCGACATCACTGACCTCGACTTTGGTGACGGCGGCAAGATCCCTCAGAGAGTAAACCTTGGTTTATCAATTCAACCGAAGATACCGTTTATTTCATCCTTTATCCTGGCCCTCGACTACCAGGACATTGCAAAGGCTTATGAGCAGGATGACAGCTTTGCCAAGCGGCTTCATGCAGGGGCTGAGATCGGCCTCCTGAAGAATCACTTCATAGTCCGCGGCGGGATTAACCAGGGGTATCCGAGCTTCGGGGCAGAGGTTGATCTATGGGCATTAAAGTTAAGTTATGCCAATTACAGGGAGGAGATCGGGCTTTATGCAGGTCAGGATGAAGATGAACGACAGGCCCTCCAGTTGATAATAGGCTGGTAGATGCAACATCATGTTCTCCGATGAAAATCCCCCTTAATCCCCCTTTTTCAAAGGGGGAAATCAGATCCCCCCTTTTGAAAAGGGGGGCAGGGGGGATTTGAGGTTCTATTGACTTTCACCTTGTATTTACTGTAAAATCCTGAAAAATCAGATGAAAAATTATTTTGTACCGGTAAATTTATTAATCCTGGTCTCAGCCGTTTTTTTTATCACTCATATAGTTACTTTCAGGATAGCAAAGGAGATTGAGCCTCCGTTTTCAAAAGGATATTCAATAAGCGCTCTTGTTTCCGGGGTAAAGGAAACGAAATCACTGGAGACATATAAGACTATTCTTGACAGGAATATATTTAACTCCAAGACGCTGGCGGCGCTTTTAGCGCCTCCTGTACGGACGGCAGATACGATAAAAGAAGAGAAGCAGATTGTTCCGGTTCGTCTCATTGGAACTGTAGCCGGAGACTCTGAATTTGCCTATGCTATTATTGAAGATCCGTATCAGAAGTCACACAAGATTTTCAGGACAAACGATACGATTGCCCCGGGGGTCAAACTCCTTGATATCAGCAGGAGCAGGATAACTATTGAAAGAGACGGCAAGAGGGAAGATGTGGAATTTGTATCGCAGGATGCAATGGCTCAGCAGCGCGCACCATCATCGGCATTCCCGCGTCCCGTGTCACCGCCTGCCCCTGAAGAGTCACGTTCACAGGGACCAATGGTAATAGACAGAGAGGCTGTTGCATCGGCTACTGAAGATATGAATAAGCTGCTTACGCAGGCACGCCTTGTGCCAAACTTTACAGGGGGGGCAGCCGACGGGTTCAGGATCTTCTCGATAGTTCCCAATAGTATTTTTGATAAGGTCGGACTGAGGAATGGTGATATACTGCATGGGATTAATGGAACTGAAATGAAAGACCCTGAGAAGGCATTTCAGGTTTACCAGATGTTAAAAGATAGTGACCGTTTCGTAATTGACCTTGTGCGGGCCGGGCAGAAGATGACGTTAAATTACGAAATCAGGTAAGATATGACAAGGGGGTGTAATCTGAAAATAATGCAATTCAGGCTGTTGACAATCTTTCTGCTCCCTGCATTATTGCTGATCAGTTCCCATGCATTGCATGCTCAGATGAGTCCTCCGTTCCCTCCTATGTTTATGGAAGGACAAACAACAGGGGCAGAAGGAACAATACTCCGGGGGACTGACGGAACTTATCCGGCCCCATCCCGTACAGCGCCGCGAGCCTTACCGCCTTCCACAGCCCCTGCAACAGCTCAGGAGCCGCCGGCGGTTTCGCCAGGACCGGCAAACCTCAGGCCGCCTATAGTAATAAAAGGAAGAAACACGGGGGCAACCAGGGCACTGGAAGAAGGGAAGACCGGGACAGAGGAGACTGTATCACCGTCTACTCCCCCGCAATTACCATCTGGAAAACAAACCGTTGCAAAGAGCGGCGACAGGATGGTAACTCTCGATTTTAACAACGTTGACCTTCAGACGTTTGTGAAATTTATAAGTGAGCTGACAGGCAAGAACTTTGTTCTGGATGAGAAGGTGCAGGGAAAGGTTACTGTAATATCACCTACAAAGATATCAGTGGACGAGGCTTATCAGGTATTTCTGACTGTCCTTGACATGAAGGGATTTACTGCAGTAGGTGAAAACAAGGTAATAAAGCTGTTTCCTTCGAGAGAGGCCAAGCAAAGCGGGGTCAGCATAGTTACAGAAGAAAAACCTCTTCCAGCGGATGAAAACTATGAGACCCGTGTATTAAGATTGAATTATATCAGCGCCTCTGAGATATCACGACTAATAGCGCCCTTGATATCCAAGGATGGATCAAGCATTCCATATCCACAGACAAACACCCTGATCCTGACTGATGTCAAAAGCAACATGGTCAAGCTGCTGAACCTGATAGCGGAATTAGACAAAGAACCTCAAAAGGGCAAGGGCGGCATATATGTACATTATCTGCAGAATGCAAGCGCAGAAGATATGGCAAAGGTGCTCGCTAATCTGACCAGCAAAGCCCCGGCAAGACCGGCTGCAGGACAAGCTCCTCAGGACGCTGCCGTACACTTTGAAGGCGGCATTTCCATCACTTCTGACAAGGCAACCAATTCCCTGATAATAATGGCGTCACCTGAGGATTATGAGCGGCTGAAGTCCATCATAGAACGTCTTGATATAAGGCGCAAACAGGTTTATGTGGAAGCAGCAATCGTAGAGATGGGCATTGACAAGGCACGTGATATTGGATTTGAATGGAGAACCACTAAAAATGTAGCTGCAGGTGAAACGATTGTAGCCGGCGGCACCTTACTTGCACCTCCCGGCGCCGGTATATCAAGCTTTTCGGTAAATCCGCTCAGTGTCAGCGGCCTTGTGGCTGCCGGTGTGAAGGGTTATCTTCCTGATGGCGCTACCCTTAATGTAGGCGCCCTTGTGAGACTTTTTCAGGCAGACACTGACGTTAACGTTCTGTCAACACCCAATATACTTACCCTGGATAATCAGGAGGCCAAGATCATTGTGGGCCAGAATGTCCCATTCATTACCGGGGTCAGTCAGACCGCCGGCGGCAATGTCCAGGCGACGATTGAAAGGAAGGACGTAGGTATCCAGTTGAGGATTACTCCGCACACAACAGAGAGTGACCTTGTCAGACTCGATATATATCAGGAAATATCAAGCCTTGCCGGCAGTGTTCCGGTTGGCACGGACCAGGAGGTACCGATAACAAATAAGAGGTCTGCTGAGACATCCGTTGTAGTGCGTGACCAGGAGACCATAGTTATAGCAGGCCTTATAAAGGATGATGTCACAGTAACAGAAAGAAAGGTGCCATTCCTTGGTGATATACCTATCCTCGGCCATCTGTTCAAATATGAGGGCAGGAAAAAGGTAAAGACAAACCTGATGATCTTCCTCACACCTCACATAATTCGGGATGCTGAGACACTGGAAGCAATTAGCCGGAATAAGAGGGAAACCGGTGAGGCTTTCAGAAAGAAATATAAATTTGATCTTAAGGATAGTTTCATCATAAATCCGCCGGAATAGTCATGACAAGAAAGAGGGAACTTTTAGGGGACATCTTGCGGAATATTTCCTCTATCGGGGACAGAGAAATAGAGGAATGCCTCGATATCCAGCGTGAAAAAGGGGGCCGTATAGGCGAGATACTCGTTCACACAAAACATATAAGAGAGACCGACCTTCTCAGGGCATTAAGCATGCAGCTCCATATCCCGTATGTTCAGAACCTGACAGAAGAAGAGATTGACAAGCAACTGGTCTCATCAGTTCCTATATCATTTCTGAAAAGACACGTCCTTATTCCCTTTCATAAAGAAGACGGTAAGGTTAAAGTAGCTATATCCGATCCATTGAACATTACCCCGATAGACGACATAAGGACGTATCTCGAGTCTGATATTGAGTTGTTCTTAACAGAGTCCATAACTATTCTTAATGCCATAAACATGGCTTACGAGACACACAAAGAGGCTGCAGAACAGGTAATTGAAGGCCTGGATGAAGATGCCCTGACAGTAGGATTTGATGAGCCTATAGACCTGATTGATGCAGTTGATGAAGCGCCGATTATCAAGCTTATTAATTCACTCCTGTTCCGGTCTGTAAAAGACAGGGCAAGTGATATTCACTTTGAGCCTTTTGAGAGGGATATAGCTGTGCGGTTCAGGATTGACGGCGTCCTGCACAATATCCTTACACTTCCGAAGAGATTTCAGCCCAGTGTGGCATCAAGGATAAAGATTATGGCTGCTTTGAATATCGCGGAAAAGCGCCTCCCGCAGGACGGCAGGATAGGATTAAAGATTGCGGGTAAAGACATTGATGTGCGTGTCTCCATTATCCCGACCTCTTTCGGTGAACGGATTGTCATGAGGCTTCTCGACAAGTCAGGCTATCTCCTGAGGTTGAAGGATATCGGCCTGTCAGAGGATATACTGCACAGGTTTGAAAAACTTATTCACCTCTCTCACGGAATTATACTCGTCACAGGACCTACAGGAAGCGGTAAGACCACCACCCTGTACGCAGCACTCATGGAGATTAATTCACCTGACAAGAACATCATCACTATTGAAGACCCTGTGGAGTATCAGATAAAGGGGATCGGTCAGATGCAGGTCAATCCCAAGATTGAGCTTACGTTTGCAAAAGGACTGAGGTCAATACTGCGTCAGGACCCGGATGTCATCATGGTCGGCGAGATAAGGGACCTGGAGACATCAGAGATTGCCATACAGGCGTCACTGACCGGACATCTTGTCTTCAGCACACTCCACACGAATGACTCGGCCGGTGCGGTTACAAGGCTTATTGATATGGGCATTGAACCGTTTCTCGTATCATCCTCAGTGGTTGCCATAGCAGCTCAAAGACTCATAAGGCTCCTCTGCCCTTTCTGCAAAAAGGAATACACGCCTGCAATACCGGAACTTGAAGAGCTGGGGATAGAACCATCTAAGATATCGGGACGCCATATTTATGCCGCTGCAGGTTGTGATAAGTGTATGCACACCGGTTACAGGGGCCGCACAGGGATATACGAGATACTCCTTGTAAATGATGAGATCCGCGGACTGATACAGCAGAACGTCAATTCACAGATTATCAAGAATAAGGCCATCGAAGGAGGGATGGTAACCCTCAGGAAATACGGCGCTACTAAAGTACTTGCAGGCATTACAAGCATTGAAGAGGTATCGAGGGTGACGCAGGAGGATATAGTAGAATAATATAACATGCCTGTATTCGAATACAAAGGACTAACTACTGACGGCAGGGATACCCATGGCTTTATTGATGCAGAAAACAGCCAGGGGGCGAAGCTCAAGCTGAGAAAATCAGGTGTCTTTCCTACAGAGGTATCTGAGGAGTCAGCCAGGAGGGCGGAAGAGGGAACAGCAGTTTCACACCGCATACTGAGGAGGGTAAAGAAACAGGAGGTTACTGTATTTACCCGCCAGCTTGCCACCCTCCTTGCTGCAGGCCTTCCGCTTATGGAGGGATTGTCGGCAACTATTGATCATGTTGATGACCCTGTACTGAAAAGAACTATCACAAAAATACGTGAAGATGTACGGGAAGGGGAATCATTTGCCGGTGCCATGAGGAGCCATCCAAAGGTCTTTTCAGACTTATACACGAATATGATTCAGGCAGGTGAGGCAAGCGGTGCGCTTGATGTTGTCCTCGCGCGGCTTGCAGACTTTCAGGAAGGCCAGGTAAGGCTGAGAAACAAGATATGGGCGACAATGACCTATCCTGTAATGATGTTATTCATAGGGACAGCAGTACTTGGATTCCTCTTCAGCTATGTCATCCCTCAGGTAACAAAGGTGTTTGAAGATATTGGCCAGGCATTGCCGCTTCCTACAATTATCCTGATCGCAATGAGTAATTTTTTCAGGTCATACTGGTGGCTCCTTGCCGGTGGAATTTTCATAGTAATATTCTCGCTGGTAAAATATGTAAAGACACCCAAGGGGAGAAATGTATATGACAGGGTGATACTTCGGGCCCCGCTCTTTGGGAAATTGGTACGGCTCATAGCCATATCAAGGTTTTCGAGGACATTGAGCACACTCCTTGCCAGCGGCATACCCCTTATTAACTCAATGGATATCGTGAAGGCAGTAGTAAATAACACTGTATTGTCAAAGATAATAGAAGATGCAAAAGACCGGGTGAGGGAAGGGGAACCATTGTCAGAACCGCTCAGGAGAAGCGGGGCTTTCCCTTCTATGGTAATACAGATGATAACAGCCGGTGAAAAGAGCGGAGAGCTTGAGGGAATGCTTGCCAAGGTGTCGGATGCATATGATAATGAGGTAGACACAACCGTCTCAGGACTTACTGCTCTGCTCGAACCTATTATGGTACTGTTTATGGGGGTTGTTGTGCTCTTTGTAGTACTCTCGATACTGTTGCCTATTTTTGAAATGAGTCAGGTGGTGAGATAGGACAAGGGATAGTGAAAATCCCCCTTAATCCCCCTTTTGAAAAGGGGGGGAAGGGGGGATTTGAAACCGGATTTCCAGATACAAAGGAGACAGGATGAAAAGAATTATAAGAAGTAATAAGGGCTTTACGCTTATTGAAATCATGGTTGTGCTTATCATCATTGGCCTCCTTGCCGGCATTGTGGTGCCGAGACTCATGGGGCGTACTGAAGAGGCCAAACGTACAAAGACGGCTGTGCAGATAAAGAATCTCCAGTCAGCACTTGACCTCTATAAACTTGACAGCGGCAACTACCCCACTACAGACCAGGGGCTTCAGGCGCTGATAGAAAAACCTGCGATTGGAGAGATACCGAGAAACTGGAAAGAAGGCGGATATATGGACAAGATACCAAAGGATGCATGGGGCAATAATTATGTCTATATAAGCCCGGGTGTGCATGGGGATTTTGACCTTTATTCTTATGGTGCAGACGGTGAAGAGGGTGGAGAAGGGAAAAATGCCGATATTCAAAGCTGGAATATAGAATAATCAGTTGATGTGTATTACTCAGCGTAAATTTAACAGGGGCTATACCCTTATAGAGCTTTCTCTCATCATTCTGCTTATAGGTATCATCCTTGTATTTGTTCTGCCGAAACTTGATACCGTTGGAGATGCAAAGCTGCGCACCACGGCGCGACAATTGGCAGGGAAGATTCAGTCGCTCTATGACGAATCTGTTCTGAAAAAAACACCTTATCAGATCGTCTTCGATATAACAAACAGGACATACTCTTTTTCACAGATAAACGATGAAGAATCATCAGTCATCACGGATTCGGCACAGGAAACCGGTTTACCTGACAGGGTATATATTAAAGATATTGTAATGGAGACAGAAGGGAAGATTACGGAAGGAAAGGTAGTTATAAGATTTTATCCTGACGGATATGTTGAGAAAAACACAATCCATTTATCAGACGGGAAGAAGGACTTTACACTGGTAACTACGCCGCTTACAGGCAAGGTTAAGATCAGTGAAGGATATGTGGAAGTCAATGAGCAATGAGTGATGTAATAGTCATGAACCAGATACTCACAAAGGATGATGGAAATCCAGTGTGTCACCCAGTCATACGGATTAGGAGATCCCGAAACAAGTTCGGGATGACAGTGAGACCGGGTTTAGGAAACTCCGGCTTCACACTCCTTGAGGTCATGGTTGCGCTTCTTATTATAGCGACCTCGTTTGTGGTCCTTCTGCATACGCGTAACCAGAGTGTCACTGCTGCAGACTATGCAAAACGCACAACAGTGGCTACACTCCTTGCCTCTGAAAGGATGAGCGAAATAGAGCAGGAGGATTTTCCTGACACCGGAGAAGACAGCAGCAACTTTGGAGATGATTATCCGGAATACAGGTGGAAGACATCTGTATCAGATACTGCTTATGAGAATATCAGAGAGGTGAAGGTGGAGGTCCTGTGGGGCGAGGGAAGCTCGGAGAGGAGTATCGGATTAGTCAATTATGTCAGGAAGAAGGAGTAGATGAAACAGGTCAGAAACATTCATGGCTTTACGTTGATGGAGGTCCTTATCGCCACTGCTATCCTCGGCATCGTTATGGTGATCGTTTACGGAAGCTTTGTTCAAACCCGGCGTGTCATTGGAAGGACTGAGGTTGCTGTTGACGGACTAAGGGGCATACGTGCAGTATTCAGCAGGATTACAAATGACGTTGGCATGGCCTTTTTATCAACTGCAGGTGACAATAATGATATTACCTTTTTTGTAGGCACAGATGATTATGAGGCCGGTTATCCGAACGACCAGATTGATTTTACTTCTTTCTCACATGTAAGACGAACCAGTGAAGCAAAGGAATCTGATCAGATGGAGGTGGGATATTATCTGCGAAAAGACTTTGAGGGGGCATCCGTATTGATGAAGAGGGAAAAGCCGCGTATAGATGTCAATCCCATGTACGGCGGCAGGGCATATGAGTTGTGTGAAGATATCGCGGGGATTGATTTCAGGTATCTCGATGAAGGTACATGGCTTGAGAGCTGGGACTCGCGGGTCTCAAAGAAGTTACCTGAGGCTGTGGAGATAACTATAATCATAAAAGACGGCAGCGGAGCGGAGAGGTCATTCAGGACTATAACGGAGATACCGCTTAGCGGAAAATGAAAATCCAAAGAGATAACAAAGGTATTGCGCTTGTCATAACACTCCTTGTGCTGACACTCCTGATAGTCCTTATCCTCGAGTTTAATTCAGGCATGCGTGTTGAGGCGCGGGCGGCTGCAAATTTCAGAGACGATATAAAGGCATTCTATCTGGCGAAGTCAGGGGTTACCTTTGCAATTGCGGTTCTTGAGGATGATGACAAGACTGATCAGAACTTTGATGCACTCAATGAAAACTGGGCACAGAAACTTCCACCGATCCCATTTGGGGATGGTTTTGTTACTGTGGAGATAACAGATGAGAACAGCAGGATAAATGTGAATAAGATGTCCACAGGATTTGGTTCAGTTAACAGCGACAATATGCGTGCCCTGATGGGGCGTTTTCTAAAGCAGTTTGAACTGGAAGAGGACATTGCCAATGCCATAGCTGACTGGACTGACCAGGATGACTTTGAAAGGATGCCGGGCGGCGCCGAAGACAATTATTATGGAGGCCTCGAAGATTCTTATGAAGCAAAGAATAAGCCCTTTGACTCTTTGCAGGAATTGCGTCTTGTAAAAGGACTGGAGGGTGAGACTTACAACAAGCTGCATAAATTCATGACAGTGCACTCTGATGGATGGATAAATGTAAATACTGCCGGCAAAGAGGTTATAATCTCACTGTCTGATAATCTTTCCGCAGAGATTGCAGATGAGATTATTGCATTCAGGGCAGAGAATCCATTCCAGACTAAGCTGGATTTCAAGAATAATATTTCAATAAGTGAAGATGTGTATAATGAGATAGGGAAATTTATTGATGTTAAAAGTAACTATTTCTCTATCACCTCTTCAGGGAATGTAAATCAGAGTCAAAAAACTATAAGGGCTGAGATAATGCGGCAGAATAACAAGACAAAAATAGTCTACTGGCGTGTCGAATAATGAAAATTAAATGGACTGGCAGCCTAACAGTACTCCTGATCATCTTGCTCTTTGCCGCATACTTTGTTACTGCAAACGCTGCAGGCAGGAGTGACCTCAGGGATACTGATACAATATCGGGAGTTATTAAAGGCGAAGACAATACTCCGATAGGCAATGCTGAAATCAGTATCTTTGACGGCTTTACAATCCGAAGTATAAAGAGTGATCGTAACGGGGTGTATAATATATTACAATTGCCTGTCTCTGCTGACCTTCATGCAGTCCTTTTTATCACTAAAGACGGCTATATCCCGTCCATTATTAATGTAAAAAGAAGAGAAAAGGTTAAGGCTGATTATCCGGTGACTATGAAAAGGGCAGAGTCGGAAAAGAATGGTTATATCGCAGGGGTTGTCTATCAACCGATAAAGGGCGGTAAGATAAAATACCAAAGCGGTATTAACAGCTTCGGGCGGGGAAAACGCGTGTGGTTGGAAAATGAAGGTATAACTACAGAAACAAAGAGTAATCAGGACGGTCAATTTATCCTTGAGGTTCCGGCAGGAAGATATGTGCTCCATGCAGAAGGTTCAAGGGAGAAGCCGGTTGTTGAGATAACAGAGGGGAAGACTACGATAAGGAACATGAGGGCGGGGATTATACTTGTTGATTAAAAAGAAACGTAAAAATGTCACTCGTGTCACAACGTTTGTCATCCTGCTGCTTGTCTGCCTCTCCCCTGTTCATGCCGCGGCACGGCAATTAAACA
>Ga0209126_1000193_pt1 | contig 19952 bp, 14 predicted proteins | sample RifCSP19_1_FD_184024 | JGI IMG/M metagenome (GOLD analysis project Ga0209126, IMG submission 184024) | Soil microbial communities from Rifle, Colorado - Rifle CSP2_sed 19_1 (SPAdes) (version 2) | ecosystem: Environmental > Terrestrial > Deep subsurface > Rock core/Sediment | place: Rifle...
TTCGCGTTTTTGCTTGCCCTCTTAATCCGAGAAGAACAATGTTATGCCGGGATAAAATTGCAGTCTGAATATCGGGAATCACGGAATCGTCATAACCCAAAATTCCGTCGAAAGGATTATCACCATTCTTCAGAGAAAGAATTAAATTCTTCCTCAATTCATCTTTGATTGGTAATACTTTATAACCACTTTTTTTAAGCTCACCCAAAGTTTTAATTGATTTATAATTCATTATGTCTTTCTTAAATTTTTCTAAAATTTATTCGATTTTTATTCTTGCTGCTAAATAAGGAAAATAAGCTAATAAGGTTAATACACCTGCCTCTGATGCTGTTACTAAGGTTTTTAAATTTTAAATTAAATTCACCCTATGTTTTTTTAACCTTAGTAACTCTATATCATTAAACTTAATCTGATCTTATTACCTTATTCTTTATTTGGCTCAAATAGATAATCTGTGGTACGGTTTAATTTGATTCACTTTACTTTTCTTCTACGATTGCGGATGTAATCTTCAAAAATATATTCACCTAAACCTGAGAGACTGCTGTAAAAAGCTCTGCCGTTATTTGTTTGAGTGAATTCTCTAACAAACTTTTGCAAGTACGGATCACGAGCAATCATGAAAGTTGTAACAGTAATTCCCAATCTTCTGCATTTGGCAGCATAGTCCAGAGTCTTATTGACTATTTTTCTATCTAAACCAAAACTATTTTTATAATATTTTGCACCTTCTTTTAGACATGTTGGTTTACCATCAGTAATCATAAAAATTTGTTTATTGTTAGTTTTTCTTCTGCGCAAGATATCAACAGCTAAATCTAAACCCGCCACAGTGTTTGTGTGAAATGGTCCAACTTGAAGGAACGGAATATCTTTAATTTCAATTGGCCATGCATCATCGCCAAAAGCAATTAGGTCCAAAGTGTCTTTAGGATATTTACTTGTAATTAGTTCCGACAACGCCATAGCAACTTTTTTTGCAGGAGTGATTCTGTCTTCACCGTATAAAATCATCGAATGCGAAACATCAATCATTAAAACTGTAGATGTTAAAGCTTTAAAATCTTTTTCTTCCACTTCAAGATCTTTTTCAGTTAGCTTGAACTCATCAATGCCATGATTTATCTGAGCTTTCTTGATCGATTCTGTTAATGCTATTTGATCTAATGAATCGCCAAAATTAAATTCTCTTCTATCTGATGTTAGCTCATCACCTGAGCCGGAAAATGAAGTACGATGATTACCTCGCTTTGATTTTTTTAACTTACCGAAAATTTCTTCTAAAGATTGTCTGCGAATAGATTGCTCGGTCTTAGAGGTAATCACAAAAATATTTTTGTTTTCATCTTCTTTTAGATAATCTTTCTTTTTAAGGTCATCTATAAAGTCGCCAACACCGTATGAATCATCAGTCAGCTTGTATTGCTTATCGAGTTCGCTAAGCCAATTCAGTGCTTCAGATGCATCTCCCGATGTTATTGTAAGCAGTTCCAAAAACAATTTGAGAAGCTTATCAAAAGGCGTATTGCCTGTCAGATTCTCTATGTATTTAGTAAATCGTATTCCTATCATGGTCTGTGTTTTGTAAACTAAACGTTAAAATGATTACAATAGTTCAGTAATTCAAGGGAATTATTCAAATAACATTTTGAATGTGATTTAGAATCAGAAGGGATGAAGAAGAATATCGTTATTCATTCTCAATTTTTTTAATCATGTCATTTGCATACTTATTTTTAGAATCGAGATGGACAGCATTTCTAAAATTTCTCAAAGCCAAGCCCTTGTTGCCATCTTTATAATAAGCATCGGCTAGACCAACATAGTACTCAGCAAAATTATCTTTCTTGGAAATAAGATATTTGAAGTAGTAAATCGCGTCAGAATAATTTCCGGTGGCAATTAGATCATACCCGAATAGAATTATCTCATCCTCATCATTTTTATATGTGTTAGAAGAATCGCGAATTAGCTGTTCTGATTTCGTGATTGAAGAATCAATTGAATTTTCAAAGTAAATTCCAAGCAATCTATCAGCAAGAGATTTTTTGGGTTTGTCAAAATTATTATCAAGAACGATTGAGACAAATGACTTTGCCGGGTTTTCTAAGTTTCTATCTCTGATGTTTGTAAGATAAACTGCAGCTAAAGATTTCTCGGGATAAATTAAAAGTTCAGAAGTGTATCCATTCCATCCTCCTGCATGACCATAATATTTCCTCCCTTTTTGATCGATATCAAAATTTAATCCTAACCCGTAGTTAATGGTGTCATTGTTTTTCAACACAGTTGGTATCAACATCGTGTCCAGAGTTGATGATTTAACAAGTTTGTACGTCATTAATTTTTGTGCAAACTTTAAAAGATCTTCTGAGGTTGAAATCATGCCGCCACCAGCAAATTTAATGCTTAGATCAGCTAACGGAGCATTCTCAATTTTTCTGAAATTATTTTTGATATAAACCCTTGCTTTATTAAAAATTATCTTTGGTTGATATTCTAAATAAGTTGACGTCATTTCAACAGGCTGGAAAATATTCTTATTCAAATATTCTTCGAAGCTGACTCCAGAAACATATTCAATAATTCCCGCCAGTAAATTATAACCCAAAGTTGTGTATTGGCGTTTTGTTCCTGGCTCAGACTGAAGTGAATCATCCATCACGACACGAATCGCATCTTTAATAGATTTAAAAGACTCGGTGTTGCTAAATTCTTCATAGCGATAATTACGAATACCGGAAGTATGGTTAAGCAATTGACGAATTGTAAATTTCCATCTTTTTTTTGGAAAGTAGGGAAGATACGTCCTAACATCTTCATCCAATTTGATTTTATCTTGTTCAACGAGCTGCATTATCGCAACCGCAGTAATGGCTTTTGATATAGAAGCAGTTCTGTAAACAGTATTAGTTTTAGCAGGAACATTATTTTCAATATCAGCTAAACCAACAGCTTCAAGCCAAACAATCTTTCCATTTAAGCTCACTCCACCGGAAATGGATGGAATATCTTTGTTGGTTCTATATTCGTTCAGAAAATTGTTTAACTCGTTCTTATAATTTTGTGAGTACGTACGTTGAGAAGAACTGATGATCAAGAAAATTGTGAATAGAAAAGTGATCCTTGAAATTGCTTTTTTGAATAAGAGTGGTTTTGTCATATTTAGTTTGAAAAAATTCAATGGGCAGAGGTAAGTTAAATTAGAGGAAGGAAGATATGTGAAAATCTTCCTTCCGTTGAAAAATTAGTTTTTATCTAAGCTGGCACGTTTAATATAAATGTTATCTATTAAATTATACGTCTTTGCTTCTTCAGCAGTAAGAAAATAATCACGATCACAATCTTTAGTAATCTGTTGAATAGTTTTTCCCGAGTGATCAGCTAAAATATTGTACAGAGTATCACGCGTTTTAATCATTTCTTTCGCATGGATTTCGATATCAGAAGTTTGTCCTTGCAACCCGCCGACCCACGGTTGATGAATCAATATTTTTGCATTAGGTAAGGAATTCCGTTTTCCTTTTGCTCCGCCAGCTAAAAGCACAGCACCCATACTTGCAGCCATTCCTACGCAAATTGTTGCAACATCCGGTTTGATGTATTTCATCGTATCATAAATTGCAAGTCCAGCGGTTACACTTCCGCCTGGAGAATTGATGTACAGATAAATATCTTTCTCAGGATCTTCCGCTTCTAAAAAAATTAATTGTGCAACTGTTAAGCTAGCCACATGATCGTCAATCGCCGTTCCAAGAAAGACTATTCTCTCGCGCAAAAGGCGTGAGAAAATGTCCATTCCTCTTTCACCGCGACCTGTTTGTTCGATTACGTAAGGCACTAATTGGTTGAATATCTCAAATTTTTTGTTTGTCATTTACATTCCTTTTTATTTTTATGAAAGATTTTCCGGTGCAACTTTTACAATGTTATTTTTTTCTTTTAAAAAATCGAAAAGTTTTTTATCAACAAGCTTTTCAGTTATGTTTGACGACTTATAATAATTTATCAGCTTATCAATTGCTATACCAGTTTTCTCTGCATCCTTTTCAGCAAGTTCGTTTAGCTCATCAACTGAAAATTCCAGGTTTTCCTTTTTCTGAATTAAGTTTTTTATAAGATACCACTTAACTTCAAATTCGGCAGATGGTAAAAGTCTTTCCTTAAGAATATTTTTATCAACATTCTTCATTCCCATTCTTTTGCCATTTTCTTCTTCCTGTTTAATAAGTTCCTGGAGAACATTTTGAACTAAAGAGGGTGGAGGTGTGAATTCATTATTGCTTACAATTGAGCTCATTAATTTTCTGTGGGTGAATTCTTCGGTCCTCTGGTTATAATAATTTGTGAAGTCTTTTCTAATATCTTCTTTAAATTCTTCTGGAGAAGTTACTTTATCTTTAGTAATTTTTTTTACTAATTCTTCATTAAGCTCGGGCAGAACTATTTTCTTTATTTCTTTAAGCTCAACTTTATACAGAAATGATTCGGAAACTTTTTCTTCAGCACCTGCTTCGTTTTTCTTTGTATGCTCGTTATTAAAAGAAAATGTGAAGGTCTCGCCGACCTTTTTACCTTTGGCATTATCTCTAATTTCCCGCTGCACTCCATGATTAGATAGATCTATGTCCAATGTTTCAGGTTTACTTCCATCGTAAGGTTCACCTTTTTCCGTAATTCTTTGCAGATCAACTTTGATAATGAAGAACTCGTCATCTCCGACAGCATCAACATCTTCAGTTGTACTATTAGATTTTAGTATATGCTCCAACTCATGCTCAACTTCATGATCGGTAACAACATATTCGGGGATTTTTATTTCCAAACCGGTATAATCTTTCGGTTCAATCACCGGCATCATTTCAAACTTCACTTTGAAGTTTAAATCTTTACCAGGATTATATTGAATATCTGTGAGCACAGGTGTACCGATTGGCTTGAAGTCATTATCTTTAGCAACATTCCAAAATTGCTGTGTGGCTATTTTCTCTGATGCTTCATATTCCAAAGCATTGCCGAATCTGCTCTTTAAAAGATTAATAGGAACTTTTCCTTTTCTAAATCCCGGCAACTCAATTTTTTTTGCTTGCTTTTTTACTTCAGCGTCTAGCTCATCCTTGATTTCTTCATAAGAAAATTCAATGCTAATTTCTTTTTCTGATTGACTTAAGTCGTTTATAGTAAACTTCAAAACCACCTCAATGTTTGTAAAATTAATAGGACATAACGTGCGAGAACGGGGACTCGAACCCCGACACCGTGAGGTACTAGATCCTAAGTCTAGCGCGTCTGCCAATTCCGCCATTCTCGCAATACGGATTGATTTTTATTTGAGCAACAAATATAAAGGCGACGCTATTGTATCGCAAATTTTCGAAATATGAATCTTTTGGATATTGGAATAATCATGAATCCTAATTGGCACGAAATTAGTAATTATTTGAATCAATTGAGTTACAAGATTTAGTTTAAGCACTTAAATGCACGATAGTAAAATATTTCAATTCAAATCGGTAGAATTCTGCATGAACTATAGCTATTGTTCTGTATCTGAATACGGGAAAATTAGAAAACAAAATGAAGATTCCGTTGGAATTTTTCAGACACATTTTGGGCTTCTCATAATTATTTGCGATGGCTTAGGTGGCGGTTTGTCCGGTGAATTTGCTTCGAGATTAAGCGTGAATACAATTCACAGAACTTTTATAGAATCTGATGAATTAGATTTGCTCAAACGAATTCGAAAATCAATTGAGAAAGCCAATAAGTTTGTTTATGAAAAATCAAATGGCAACTTGAATTTTAAAGGAATGGCAACTACTTGCGAGGTTTTGCTGCTTAATGGTGTTAGTGCTTATTGGGGGCACATCGGTGATTCGAGAATTTATGCTCATAAGAACAGCAGAATTACCCAACTCACAAAAGATCACTCATTAATTCAAAAATTGATGGATGATGGAGAGTTGGCGGTAAAAGATTTTAAGAACCATCCTAAAAAAAGTGTGATTATAAAAGCAATTGGTGATGATAAGATCCCTGAAGTTGATACAAGTAAAATGCTTTTACCTCAGGATTCTCAATTAAAGTTTCTCATTTGTACCGATGGGGTTACTTGTGTAGTGAATGATAACGAATTAGAGAATCTGTTGGAGAATCAAGATTTAAATAAAATTTCCGATAAACTTAAGAAGCTAATCGAAAAGCGCGGCGCACCCGACAATTATTCCTATGTGATAGTTTCAAACTAATTTTAGTTCTTCCCTCGTTAAAATTGATTTTACCTGCTCTTATCTTTAATTTTCCCGCAGTTAAAAAACATTTCTTTTAGAATAAATCAATAAAATACTTTGGATAAATTCATAATAACCGGCGGGAAAAAATTAGCAGGAAAGATTCAAGTCAGCGGCGCAAAAAATGCTTCGCTCGCCTTGATGCCCGCAACGATTCTAGCCTATGGCAATTCAAAATTATTTAATACACCGGAGCTGAATGATGTTTTCACTATGATAAAATTACTCAAGCATCTTGGTGTTGAATCTACATTTTCCAATTCTGTTCTTGAATTGAACACAACCAACATCAACAATTACGTTGCGCCTTATGAACACGTTAAAAAAATGAGAGCTTCAGTTTATGTCCTTGGTCCTTTGTTGACAAGATTTGGCTATGCAAAAGTATCTCTACCCGGCGGCTGTGCTTGGGGACCTCGTCCAATTAATCTTCATCTTGAAGGATTAAAAAAAATGGGAGCCGATATTGAGCTTACTGAAGGATATATTATTGCAAAGGCAAAAAAACTAAAAGGGACAAAAATTAATTTTGATGTTTCATCAGTTGGGGCAACGGGAAATTTATTAATGGCTGCAGTTCTTGCTAAAGAAACTACTGTCATCAGTAATGCTGCATTGGAACCGGAAATTAACAACCTTGCGGAATTTCTTGTAAAAATGGGAGCGAAAATTGATGGCATTAACACTTCAACATTAACTATCGAAGGAGTTGATTCATTAAAAGCAGCGGATACAGAAACGATATCAGATAGAATAGAAGCCGGTACGATCTTAATTGCAGCAGCAATTACTAAAGGAAAAGTTACAATTGAAAAGATCAATCCAAAATATTTAAATGCTCTCATCTTAAAATTAGAAGACAGCGGATGCAAAGTAAAAATGTATAATCACTCAATTGAGGTTGATGCACAAAATATTGCGATCAATCCTACAAATGTTTCTACTGCACCATTTCCGGGATTTCCAACAGACATGCAAGCACAATGGACTGCTTATATGTCATTGGCAAATGGAGTCTCAACTGTTACCGATACAGTTTATCTTGATAGATTCATGCATGTGCCCGAGTTAGTTAGGTTAGGCGCAGACATAGTCGTTAAGGAGAATAATGCCGTGATTAAAGGTGTTGAAAAATTAAAGGGTGCAAAAGTTATGTCAACTGATTTGCGGGCGAGTGCCTGTCTCGTACTTGCCGGATTAGCAGCGCAAGGCAACACTGAAGTGTTGCGTGTTTACCATTTGGATCGCGGTTACCAGAGAATTGAGGAAAAACTTAAGAGCTTGGGTGCAAGCATTGAAAGAGTGGAGGGGAAAGAGTATTAGTATTTTCAAGAGATTTTTTTCGGCTTATAATTATTTATCAGTCTATCTTCTCGTCCTTATCATTTATAATGTAATATTATTAAATCTTCCCTTAACAAATTATCTGGGCTATGAGTTTTCGATCTTTAATTCAATCATAATAATTTTTCTCACCGGATTCTATTCCATCTTTTATCTAAAAAAAATTATTATCGGTGAAGAAGCGAAGAATAAAATATATAAAACCCTAGCATGTATATCCTTCATACTTCTACTCATACCATTTTTAATTTCGTTTTTCAGTTTATTTAAAGTGATAACATGTCCAATTAAAGATGGGATTTTATTTTATACTTTCTTAACAATTCCAGCACCCATAATTGGAATTGCTCTGGGCATTTTAAGTTTTAGTTTTTCGAAAAGATTCAGTTTAATACTTTTCATTCTATCAATTTTCATAATTGCACTCATTCCAGTTTTTGAAATTTATTTCAACCCACAAGTTTATTTTTACAATCCGATTGTTGGATTTTTTCCGGGAACTATTTATGATGAGGGTATCGAAGTTGATTTGAAATTAATGATCTACAGAATACTTGACCTTTTATTTTTTACCTCAATAATTTTTTTGGTACTGCGAGCATTGCTCTCTGCTTCGCGATATTCACTTAAAATTGCATGGATGTATTCAATCATAGTTCCGTTAGCTTTCATTATTTTATCCTCAGATTTCGGTTATTCAACTACGCCGTCACGTATTAAATCTGAATTGGATAAGACAATATCATCAGAACATTATGAAATACACTATTCATCTGCGATAAATGATACATTGATCAACGTAATTACACTGCATCACGAATTTTATTATTCGGAGCTGGAAAGGTTTTTTAATATAAAACCGAAGAAAAAAATTATTTCTCTGATTTTTAATAACAGGGAACAGAAAAAAAGGTTATTCGGAACTGCTAATGCCGATGTGGCTAAACCATGGATTCCGGAAATTTATATTTCGGTAGACAATTATGACAAAACTTTAAAACATGAAATAGCTCATTGCTTTGCCGGGGAATTTGGTTCACAAATTTTTAAGGTGGCTGACAATTTTAATCCTGCATTAATTGAAGGAGCAGCAATGGCGGCTGATCCCATTTATGATGAATTTGATCTTGATTACATGGCGGCTTTGGCTTTTAATAATGAATTTAAAATAGATGTAAACACGCTTTTCCAATTTTTTAATTTCTTTAAGCAGCCATTGGCTCTGGGATATATTGTTGCGGGTTCATTCATCAAATATTTAATTGACAACTATGGAATAGATCGGTTTAAAAATTTGTATACGGATTTAGATTTTCAAAAATATTATGGTAAGGAATTACCAGAGCTCGCATATGATTATGGAATTTATTTGAAAAATAAAATGTCTATTCCTTCAGATGTAATTAATCGAGCTAAATACTATTATGGGCGTAAATCAATATTTTATAAATTTTGTCCTCGTTATGTTGCAAAGAAAATAAATGAAGCCTGGAAATTGTATAATCAGAAAAAAATTGAGGATGCAAAAAAAATATTTGAGGAGCTGCTCAGCATAAGTGATAATTATTCACCATTCATCGGATTAGCTTACTGCTATGAAGAAATGGGTGAGAGGCAAAAAGCAATTGATTTATTGAAGGTTGGCTCCGCTAAATTTGAAAACACTTCGTATTGGTATGAAATGCAATTTATTCGTACTGATTTGCTTGCAAAGAATTTAAAGATTTCCGAAGCCGATTCGATTTACAAAATTCTGATTAAATTAAATCCTAATAGAACTTTGTACAGTCTTTCAAAATTGAGAACCGATTTGATTAATACAGATTCAATAGTGGTTAAATATCTCGATGGAGAAAATGAGGAAAAGTATCTAATTTTAAAGTCGCTTAATGAACCAAATTATAATTATAATGCTTTCCCATACTTATCTTCTTTAGCAAGATCGGCTAAGATTAATTATGGCGAATTCTTGACGAACTTTTCGAAACCACTTGCAGTAAACAATTATGAAGCTTGCTTCGGATTGTACAAGTTATCTTTGTTCATGTGCGAAAAGATGGATTTTGACAGAGCGAGAAAAATGGCTGCTCTTTCCTTAAGATATACTGGTGACATTAGTTTTAATTCTGTTTTGCAAAGTAATTTTGAGAAGATGGCTTGGTTTTATAAAAACAAAGAGATGATTTCTAATTTCTTTGTTTCGAAAAATTAGGAAAACAAAGCTTCAATTATTGCCACGAATTACACTAATTAAAAATATAAAAAGGTGATTTATTCGTGATTATTAGTGTAATTAGTAGCAATCTAAACAATGCTAATGGTAAGAAAAAATTATTGAATAACAGTCGTGAACTATAAAAATAAAATAGAACAATACTCATTTCTTAATTCTGCTTCCAAACTAGCTTCAATTATGAATGTTGAAGTTTATTTGGTTGGCGGCTTTGTTCGTGATTTAATTTTACAAAGGGAAAGTCATGAGATGGATTTTTTGGTTCTAGGCAATGGAATTGAGTTTGCAAATGAGTATGCTAAAGAGTTGGGAATCAAATCTGTTACTATTTATAAAACTTTTGGGACAGCTCACTTTAAATATGATGATTTCAGTTTAGAGTTTGTGGGTGCACGAAAAGAATCTTACAACAAAGACAGCCGCAAACCGGATGTGATTTCAGGTTCTTTTTTCGATGATATTAGCAGACGTGATTTTACGATCAACACGCTAGCAATTTCTTTGGATGAAAAAGATTTTGGGGAATTAATAGATCATTACGATGGAATGGGTGACATCAAAAATAAATTGATAAAGACCCCTGTTGATCCGCTTATCACTTTTGATGATGATCCCCTGAGAATTATGCGTGCATTTAGATTTGCTTCTCAATTAGATTTTAAAGTACACGATTCAATTTTAGCAGCCGCAAGTAAATTAAAGGAACGACTTAAAATTGTATCTCAAGAGAGAATTACCGATGAACTTTTAAAGATCATAGAGTCGCCAAAACCTTCCATCGGGCTTAAGCTTCTCCATAGTACTGAAGTTATGGAAATCATATTTCCCGAAATTTCAAATTTATCCGGAGTTGATCAACGAAAAGATTTTCATCACAAAGATGTTTTTCTCCACACATGCATTGTCGTGGATAATGTTGCTAAGGTCAGTAAAAATGTTTGGTTAAGATTAGCAGCTTTGCTTCATGACATTGCAAAACCTCAAACTAAAAAATTTGTGGAGGAGATTGGCTGGACTTTTCACGGTCATGATGAAATTGGTGCAAGAATGATGAAATATATTTTTAAGCGATTAAAATTGCCGTTGCATCATTTAGAGTATGTTGAAAATTTAGTACGTCTCCACCTAAGACCAATTGCACTTGCCAAAGAAGATGTTACAGACTCTGCAATCAGAAGATTGATCGTTGATGCAGCAGAAGATTTGGATGATCTAATTACTCTTTGCAGAGCGGATATTACGAGTAAGGATCCATATCGTGTTTCTAAATACCTTGATAATTATGAGAGAGTAATGAAAAAAGTTTTTGAGGTAAAAGAAAAAGATAAACTTAGGGCATTTCAATCTCCTGTGCGGGGTGAGGAAATAATGAGAGTGTGCAATCTGCAGCCTTCTAAAAAAGTCGGTGAAATTAAGAAGGCAATTGAGGAAGCAATTCTTGATGGAAAGATTGGAAATAATTATGAGGAAGCATTGCAATATCTGCGTGACATTAAAGATAAATACCTTTCTGACGATCCATAACTATTAAAATTCCTAAATATTTAAAGGATCAAATAAATGTTTTGTCAGTTATTTATCGAATCCGTCTAACATTAACTACCAATCAAATAATTATATTACCACTCATAATTAAAAACTCTTTGTTTTAACCAAATCAGTTATTTTCACTTTGAAATTTTTTGAAAATAATTGTGGTTTTGGCAAAAGTGTCACATTTAGAAAACAATCTCTCACAAAATTTTAATTAACTGGAGCAATATATGCGAACTTTACTCTCATTGTTATTGATTCTTGGCAATACAATGTTTTTATCAGCACAAAAGCAATTGAGTCTGGATGAAGCAATTAAAATTGCACTTCAAAAAAATTCAACCTTAAAGAAAACAGAAAATAATCTCGCCACCTATCATTCAAACGTTAAAGCAGCATATGGTGCTTTTCTGCCCTCGCTGGGTGCCAGCGGTTCAGCGAGTTGGAACCGCAATGAAGCAGCAGGCGGAGAAACATTTGTTTATCAAGGTACAACTTTTACATCCGAACCCGTAACAACTGAAACTAGAAACTATTCTGTTGGAGCCGGAGCGAGCATAGATTTATTTGACGGACTCTCAAACTTTGCAAATTTATCTCAAACAAAAAACGATTTGGAATCTGCCGAACTTTTTTTTGAGAGAGTGAAGCAAGATATAGTTTTCAACACAATAAATCTTTATTACGCTGTTGTAAATAATCAGCAGCTATTAAAAGTAAAAGAAGAAGATGTGAAGTGGAACCAAAAAAATTTGGAAACCATAACTGAAAGAAATAAGCTTGGCGCTGTTACTCTTGCAGATGTCTATGCCCAGCAAGTAAGGTTTGGAAATGCTGAACTGGAAGTGGTTAGAACAAGCAATATTCTCGAAAGCTCAAAAGCGGATTTGCTTGACTATTTGGGTTTAGATGTGTTAAATCAATATCAATTTTCGGATTCTCTATCTACTCAAGAACTTTCAGTGTTAGAAAAAAACTTTTCTGAAGAATATGAAAATATTTCGAAGATTGTTGAAGAAGCTCTAGATAAAAGACCTGATTACAGAAGTGTTCTTTTAGATCTTGAAAGTGCTAATGATGGAATTACAAAAGCGTGGTCAGGTTATCTGCCAAGATTGACCGGCAGTGCTAATTTTAGCACTTTTGCTAATAAGGTGGATGAGTTATTTAAATCGCGAAGCTATTCTCTTGGCTTAACTTTAAGCATACCAATCTTTTCAAATTTTAATACAGAAAACCAGGTTGAGTTTGCAAAAGTTAATGAAATGAATAAAAAAATTGTGGTAAGTGACCTTGAAAGACAAATAAAAAAGAATTTGCGAAGTACTTTTCTTAATCTGCAGGCTGCAGAAAAAGCATTGGAAGTTGGTAAAAGAAATATAGTTGCTGCACAAGAAAATCTTAAAATTGAATCTGAAAAATACTCGCTTGGTGCCGGAACTTTATTAAATGTTCTCGTAGCCAATTCAGAATTCACAAATGCACAAACAAATTTTATTAATGCGCAATTTTCCTACATAACATTGAGTGAACAGCTCAAATATTATTTGGGAGTAATTGAGTATAAAAATTACGAATGAGAGATTCAGAAATTGAACAAGTAAATTATTTATTGATATTAAATCTTAGGAGTTAATTATAATGGCTAATGGAAAACAAAAAAAATCGAAGAAAAAACTATTCATCTTTGGAGGAATTGGAGTTCTTTTAGTTGCGCTGATTCTTTTCGCTTTGCTCGGCGGAAGTAAAGAAGAAATTATCCAGGTACAAACTGAAAAAGCAGAGAAAAGAGATATAACTCAAAAGGTTTCGACAACTGGAAAGATCGAACCTGAGTTTAAGGTCATAATCACTCCTGAAGTAACCGGCGAAATTGTTGCACTTCCTGTTAAAGAAGGTGATAAGGTAAAAAAAGGTGATCTGCTAATAAAGATTAATGCTAAGCAATATCTTGCAGATAGAGAGAGTGCAGACGCCACGTTGTTATCTTCAAAATCATCATTGGCTATGCGAAAAGCTGAGCTTGATAGAATAACATTGGAATATGAACGCACAAAAGGATTACATAAAAAGGGACTGGCAAGTGATGCCGAAATTGAAACAACCAAAAGTAATTTTGAATCTATAAAGGCGAGTTATGATGGAGCAAGTGCGGACGTTCTTAGAACTGAAGCGGCATTAAGAAGAGCTATCGAGCAGCTTTATAAAACATCCATCTATTCACCAATGGATGGTACAGTAAACGCATTAAATGTTGAACTTGGTGAAAGAGTTCTTGGAAGCGGATTCAGTCAGGGAACAAATATTATGACGGTTTCCGATTTAAATAATATGGAAGCAAGTGTGGAAGTGGATGAAAACGATGTGGTTCTTATAGCAATAGGAGATACAGCAAGAATTAAAGTTGATGCTTTTGGTGATAAAGTTTTTAAAGGGGTTGTCTCTGAACTTGGAAATAGTGCAATAAGCAGCGGATTAGGAACTCAAGACCAAGTTGTTAATTTCAATGTGAAATTAAAACTGATTGACCTTGATAAAGGATTACGGCCTGGAATGTCCTGCAATGCTGATATAGAAACTGAAACAATTAAAAATGTAATAACCGTTCCTATACAAAGTGTTACAGCGCGCGGCAATGAAATGGTGAAAAAAGAGGGAGATGATGAAGAGAATAATCCCGCTCCAACAAAAAAAGTAAATGGTAACAACAAACCGAAAGAAATAGTATTTCTGGTTAAAGATGGAAAAGCTAAATCTGTGGAAGTAGAAACCGGAATTAGCGACGATAACTATATTTATATAAAATCCGGACTTTCGGGTGGAGAGCAAGTGGTTTCCGGAAGTTACAAAGCTATTTCACGAGATCTGAATGATGGTTCAACAGTGCGGGTTGAAGAAAAGAAAAAATATTTTAAAGATAAAAAATGATGATATGGAATTAGAATGAACATAATAAATATTGAACATATTTCGAAAGTATACCAAGTCGGGACTGAAGAAGTTCACGCTTTAAGCGATATATCTATCAGTATTGATAAAAACGAATATGTCGCTATCATGGGTCCTTCAGGTTCCGGGAAATCAACATTGATGAATGTGCTTGGCTGTCTTGATACTCCCACTGCAGGTAAGTATGAATTCAACACGAATAATGTTAGTGAAATGAATGACAATGATCTGGCGAAAATTAGAAATAAGGAAATTGGTTTCGTCTTTCAAACATTTAACCTGCTTCCAAGATCAGATGCGCTTCATAATGTTGAACTGCCGCTAATTTATGCAGGTGTTCCTACATCTGAAAGAAGAGAGCGGGCAAGACAAGCACTGATTGATGTTGGTTTGGAAAATAGAATTCACCATAAACCAAATGAATTATCCGGTGGTCAAAGACAAAGAGTCGCTGTAGCCAGAGCATTGGTGACAAGACCATCCATAATTCTTGCTGATGAACCGACTGGAAATTTGGATTCCAAAACCGGTGAGGAGATTATGCTCTTGTTCAATGAAATCTATGATAAAGGTAATACAATAATTTTAGTAACGCATGAGGAGTATATTGCAGAACATGCGGCAAGAATTGTTCGATTAAAAGATGGACTTGTCGAAAGTGACCAAAGAGTTGAGAAAAGATATATCCCGAAATTAAATTCGGCAGCAGTAAAATAGTAATTGGTTATGTCAGAAGATATAAAATGTTATGCTGTGCTGATCATTCGTATAGATGTCAACTTAGTAAATATGTTTTGCAAATAAAATTGATTCGATTGTATTGGGCTTAAAACAAGATAAAAGGTTTATATATCATCCTTCCGGGATTAAGAATTTCTATTCCCGATAGGGAATAAATATTTGTAGCACAAAATAATACCGTGGATTTAGAATCTCTTTAGGGATGATATAATTGAAATTTCAGAATACATATTAATCTAAAAAAATATTAATTATGTTCAATATTAATGAAATAGAATTTGTTTATAGAAACTCATTAACTAAATAATGTGTGAATAAATTATGTACACAATACTTTTTGAAATTCGCGAAAGCTTGTTAATTGCATTACATGCAATTCGAGCGAACAAGATGAGATCTATCCTCACCATGCTTGGCATTTTCATCGGAGTGACTGTTGTTGTATTAATGTCAACAGCAATAAAAGGAATAGATAATTCATTCCAAACCGGAATGAGTGCTCTCGGGTCAGATGTTTTGTACATTGATAAATGGTCATGGTTTGAAGGCGGTGAATGGTGGAAAATGAGAAACAGAAGAAGAATTGATATGGATGATTACAATAATTTCAAAGAGCAAGCAAAACTTCCCTTGGCTACTGCGCCTGTAATTAACTCAAGACAAACAGTAAAATTTGGTGACAATAGGATAGATAATGTTTTTCTAAACGGATCAACTACGGATTATCTTCAAACCACAAATTTCACATTTTCATTGGGAAGATTCTATTCTGAGACTGAGAGTAATGCTGCCAGATATGTGGCTGTTGTCGGCAGTGATGTTGCAAATACCTTATTCCCGCGAGGCGATGCGTTAGATAAAGAAATAAAAATTGGCGGAGTTAATTTCAAAGTGATTGGTGTTCTTGATGAACAGGGAAGTTGGATTCTTGGAAGCTTTAATCCTGATAAGCAAGTGTTTATACCAATAGGAACAATATTTAAAAATTTTCTTAATGAATCGCATGGTACTGTAACAATAAATGTTCGAGCATCTAATCCATTGATGGTGGAAGAAACTAAAATTGAAGCGGAAGGAGTAATGAGAAAGATTAGAGGATTAACATATAATGAAGAAAATGATTTTTCTATTAATCAGCAGGAAGGATTAGCCAATCAGATTGATTCGCTTGTTGGTGTTATTCGATTTGTAGGATTTTTTATAACAGGTCTTTCACTTTTCGTGGGAGCAGTTGGAATTATGAATATTATGTTCGTATCTGTAAAAGAAAGAACGAAGGAAATAGGAATTAGAAAAGCAATCGGGGCAAAACGAAGAACAATCTTAGGACAATTTCTTTTCGAATCTTCTGTCATTTGTTTAGTCGGCGGCTTATTTGGATTATTAGCCGCAGTATTGCTAAGTAAGTTAGTCAATCAATTTTTACCAACATCAATTCAGTGGGATGCGGTAGTGATCGCAATACTTGTTTCATTAATAACCGGTTTGGTCGCGGGGTTAGCTCCTGCTTATACCGCTGCCAAGTTGGATCCTGTAGAAGCTTTGAGGTATGAATAATTATGAAAATTAGACAAACCTTAGCCATTGCGCTTCAATCTCTAAGAACCAATAAGTTAAGAACAATGCTTACAATCTTAGGGGTTGTGGTTGGAATATTTTCCATAATCGTTGTCATGACTGTGATCACTATGCTTCAGAATAGCATCGAGAATGGAGTTTCTCAGCTTGCTAAAAACACATTTCAAATTCAAAAATTTCCAGTAATCATGGGTGGTGGACCTGGTTCTCGAGATAAATACAGAAATAGAAAAGATTTAACTCTTGAAGAATTTGATGAGCTTTCAAAAAGGTTAACGCAAGCTAAATATATGGGTGCTGAAATGTGGAATTTTGGAAGCGTTGTTAAATATGGAAACAAAGAAACTAATCCGAATATTCAGGTTGCGGGTATTACGTTAGGTGCAATGCGGACAAATGACTGGAAGGTTGCTTACGGAAGAGAATTTCGTGAAAATGATATTCAATACTCAAATGATATTTGTCTGTTGGGAAGCGAGATTGTTACAAAATTATTCGCTTCGATAAATCCAGTTGGACAAGTTATTCGTGTTGATGGAAAACCTAAGCTTGTTGTTGGAGTTCTGGAACAGCAGCCGCAGCTTTTTGGACAAAGCCAGGATAATTACATGGTACTTCCCATCACTACCTGGCAAAGTATGTTCGGGAAAAGAAAGCGAAGTGTTAACATTACGGTTATGTCCTACAGCAAAGAAGATTATAATCCTACAATTGAAGCCGCAATTGGGCACATGAGAGCAATTAGAAAAGTCAAACCGGGTGAAGAAAATGATTTCGACATTTTCAGCAATGAATCTATCATCGGGCAAATTAATGACATTACAAGTGGAGTTAAAATTGGGGCTTTAGTTGTTTCCATCATTGCGTTAATCGCTGCAGGAGTTGGTATAATGAATATTATGCTCGTTTCAGTAACTGAAAGAACAAAAGAAATTGGAATTCGTAAAGCATTAGGTGCGCGAAAGAAAAATATTTTGCTTCAGTTTTTAATTGAAGCAGTGGTTTTATGCATTATCGGTGGAGTAATTGGAATCTTCATTGGTGTCAGTATCGGAAATTTAGCAGGCGGTTTTATTAATGCACAATCAGCAGTTCCTTATGATTGGGTCATAATTGGTATTTCACTCTGCATTTTTGTTGGGGTGCTCTTTGGAACATATCCCGCTTACAAAGCTGCAAACCTCGATCCGATTGAAGCATTGAGGTACGAGTAGGGAACGACCTCCTGGTCGTTCCGAAAGAAATACGTAATAGGCGGAACTGCCAGGACCTGACCGACTCTGGCGGTGGCAATTCCCTACAAAAATGTATTCTTTATCACATCTCTAAATTTTTCTTTTCCCAAGTAATAATTCTTCTTGACAATTATAAGTACAATAATGAAATTATAACAGGTTCTTTAAGAACTTTTCCACTTTGAGAGGAAGGTTGCCTAATATGGTCCTTCTGCTAATTTCGTTAACTACGGAACTACAATTTTCCCCGCAAGGCGTGACAGCAAATTTATTCTTTAACAATTGGAGAATAGAATGTTTGTGATCGCCAATTTAATTCCCACTTAAATTTTCCAGCGCATAATTATACCTTTAGGCGAGACAAGCTTATCTATTAATATTTTTTAAAGTGTTATAAGGCATTTAGAGTGTTCATTCATTCTGACAACACTCGCGACTGAACACTTTGTTAATTAATCATCATTAACTTATTGGAGATGAATATGAAGATTATTCGGGTAATTATTAAAAACTTTTCTTTAATCGTTTTCGTTTTGTCATTCAGCTTAGTGGGCTGCAGACAAGAACTTAAAAAGCAAATTACTGAGGAAGAGGCAAAAGTTCTCATGGACAGCTATATGCAAGCCACAAGCGAAGCCAATTTGGTTTTATTGAGTGAAATATGTGCTCCGGAATTTATTTTACATACCCCCATTTCAGCAGAACCAATAATTGGTATAGAAGGTTACAAGACTTTTGTTACAAATACATCAAATATATTTCCCGATTTTAGAATTAGAATTAGTGAAGTACTTGTTAAAGATGACAGCATATGGTCTCACTTTACTTTTACGGGGACAAATAAAGGTCCTATGGGAGAATTACCAGCCACTGGTAAGCAGATCAAAATATCTGGGCTGGCAATAACTCGTGTGAAAAACGGAAAAGTAGTGGAAGATCAGACTTTTTGGAACGTGCTTCAATTATATCAACAGCTTGGTTTTACACTAACTGCTCCCAAAGTAAATGCTGAATAATATTTCGAACTGATGAATTTATTGAAAAAAAAAGGATTTTGTGCAGATAAGTTATTTCTGCAAGGAAAGACTGGGTTATTTCCATATCTAAGCTAAAACATTTAGAGTGTTCAATCATTCTGAAAATACTCACGACTGAACACCCTGTTAAATAATCATCATTAATTTATTAGGAGGTTCTTATGAAACTACAAATTCATTCGTTATGCGGTTTATTTTGTGCTGTGCTAGTAACTATTTTCCTGTCTTCATGCTCAACGAAGGAAAAGGAAATGCCAATTACAACTTCGTCGGATGAAGCAAAGCAGCTTTTCATACAAGGCAGAGAAGATTTATTTAATGCAGAAACTGAAAAAGCAGCTCAACTGTTTGAAGATGCAATAAATAAAGACAGCACATTTGCATTAGCCTATCTCCTCCGGGCTTTTAGTGGTGGTGGACGAGAGGTTCTTAAAAGTAATCTTGAGAAAGCCGTCTTGCTATCCGACAAAGTAACTGAAGGTGAACAGCTTCTTATCAAAGCTAACAAAGCATCTAATATAGATAATGATAGAAATCTTGCCGGAGAATATTTGAAAAAGCTTCTAACAATGTTTCCAGGAGATAAGTTTGCACATTTTTCTTATGCCCTGTCTTTCTTCAACCAGGGGGAAAATGATTCGGCAATCACTTATCTGAAAAATACAATTGAACTAGATGCAGTATTTGCTCCAGCTCATAATATTCTTGGTTATGCTTATATGAGCAAGGGAGAAAATGAAGAAGCGGAGAAAGAATTTAAAGAGTATATCCGTTTAGCTCCGGAAAGACCAAATCCTTATGATTCATATGGTGAATTCCTTCTTAAAGTTGGAAGATATGATGAATCAATTGAAAATTATCTAAAGTCAAATGAGATCGATCCATCATTCACTACTGCATTTTTAGCAGCTGGCGACAATTATACTTTTAAAGGTGACTATGCAAAAGCCAGAGACCACTATCAGAAATATTTCGATAATTCAAAAACTGTAACAGCTAAGCTAGATGC
>Ga0209126_1000195_pt1 | contig 19864 bp, 17 predicted proteins | sample RifCSP19_1_FD_184024 | JGI IMG/M metagenome (GOLD analysis project Ga0209126, IMG submission 184024) | Soil microbial communities from Rifle, Colorado - Rifle CSP2_sed 19_1 (SPAdes) (version 2) | ecosystem: Environmental > Terrestrial > Deep subsurface > Rock core/Sediment | place: Rifle...
GGGCCATCATGGCCCCCAAGCACTTCAAGGGGAAGGATAAGGTCTTCGCCGACCGCAACCCGGTGGGGACGGGACCGTACAAGTTCGTCCGGTGGGCCAAGGACGAGCAGATCGTGCTGGAGGCCAACCCGCAGTGGTGGGGGGGCGCGCCCAAGGTGAAGACGCTGATCTTCCGTCCCATTCCGGAGCACGCGGTGCGCGTGGCCGCGCTGCAGGCGGGCGAGGTGGACATCGCGGTGAACATCCCGCCCCACCTGGTGTCGATCATCGACAAGCACCCCAGCCTCTACGTCTCCAAGGCGCCGAGCGTGCGGACCATCTTCATTCCCATCTACACCTACCAGTTCGACACGGCCAACAAGCCGGTGGGGCCGGTGGAGGGCCCGACGAAGGACAAGCGGGTGCGCCAGGCGATCATCGCGGCGGTGAACCCGGACGAGATCATCAAGAACGTGCTGGAAGGGCAGGCCATCCGCGTGGCCACGCCGCTGACGCCCCAGCATTTCGGCTTCGACCGGACCCTGCAGCCCGTGAAGGCGGACCCGGACCGCGTGAAGAAGCTCCTGACCGAGGCCGGCTTCCCCGGTGGGATCGACCTCACGCTCAACTCGCCCGACGGGCGCTATCTGAAGGATAAGGAAGTGTCGGAGGCCGTGGGGGGGCAGCTCACGAAGGCCGGCATCCGCGCCCGCGTCCGCACCTTCGAGTGGACGACGTACCTGAACCAGATGGTGTACGTCCACAAGGCCAACCCCATGTACCTGATCGGGTGGGGGAACACCACGTGGGACGCGGACGGAACCCTCGGACCGCTCTGGCGGACGGGGAACCCGCTCGGCAACCACCACAACCAGGACTTCGACGGGATGATCGACGAGGCCCAGACCTCCGTGGACCCGAAGCGGCGGCTGGAGATCTACTCCCGGGCGCTCAAGTCCATGCTGGATGAGGGCGCGGTCCTGCCGCTCTACCAGCAGATGGATCTCTACGGCGTCAACAAGCGGGTGGATTTCTTTGCGCTCTCCTCCGAGCAGATCGTCGGAGCCTGGATCGGCCTCAAGGCCGGGAAGTAGCGCCGGTTCGAACGCACCCCCTCACCTTTCTCCTCTCCCCCAGCGGGGGAGAGGGTGGGGTGAGGGGGAGCCACTAGCGGAGCTGCTGCACCAGCGCGAGGAGGGCGAGGGCGAGGAAGAAGAGGCCGCCGAGCGCGAGGCCAATCTCTTGCCAGCGGGACGGGCGCAGCGCGGGCGGCAGGAATTTCCGGTTCACGACCAGGGTGTGGAAGGAAAGGATGGCGAGGTTCACCGCCGCCACGTTGGCGCCGATCAGGATCAGCGTCAGCGGGTCGGCGAGGGCGATCGCCGCGCACCCCGCGAGCGTGAAGACCAGGAGCGCCCGGTAGTACACCGTCCGCACATCGCCGCCCCGCCACCCCCGGACCCTTCCGCTCGCCGTCCAGAGGATCTCGGTGCTGACGCGCGCGAACCCGCCGGCGGTAGCCACCTGGGTCGAGAAGAGAATCCAGAAGCCGGTCAGGAGGGTCAGAAACCACAGCATGGGGCCGAACCGCTCGGCCAGCGCCAGTGCGGGATGGGCGGCGATGCCGTATTCGCTCAGCGTCGTGCCGGCAGGGATGAAGCCGGCCGCGATCAGGGCGGGGAGCCCCATCCCGATCAGCGACCCCGGGACCCAGATCCCCCACTGGTCGGCCCGCAGATACCGCCACCAGCCGCGCCAGCGCCTCAGGTTGTCCTCCGTTGGCGGGAACGCGACGCCGGGATGCGAGACCTCCACCTTCTGCCCGCCGATGAGGGCCGGGATGGAAGCGACGGTCCCGCTCATCCCGAACCCCTTGTCGCGGAGCCAGTAGGTGAGCGTGGCATTCAGCGTGCCGCCCGCCCCCGAGTAGGCGGCGAGGCCGGCGAGGAGAAACCAATCAACGCCTGCCGGAAGGGGCGGCGATCCCGTGAGCGGGGCGACGAACCCCCCCGCCACCGCCACCCAGGCGGTGGATGGGACGAGGAAGAGGCCGGTCAGGACGAGGAAAACCAGGATCCAGCCGTTCATGAACCACTCGGCGTGCTCGAGGGTCTTCTCGATCCGCTCTCCGAGGAGGACGAGGAGGACCGAGACCAGGAACGCGAGGTAGCCCAAGTAGAGCACCACGACCCGGTCCCCCTCATCAGGGAGCCGGCCCAGGAAGAGGGCGCTCACGGCCGTGGCCGCGGCCAGGGCCCAGCCGGGCCAGCCGATCTGAAGGAAGTGGAGCCACGCGTAGGCCCATCCCCAGAACGCCGGGCCCGGGGCGGTCCGCATGAACCCCGTGAAGATCGGCTCGCCCGTGTAGAGCGTGTAGCGCGCCATCTCGGTGTTCAGGAGCGCCTGGAGCACGACCGAGACGGTGGTGATCCACAGGATCGCGGTCCCGTAGCGCGCGATGGCGGCGGGGCCGAGCAGCCATTCCCCCGCGCCCACGGAGACCGCCAGCAGGACGGCGCCCGGGCCGATCACCCGGAGGACGTTCCGCCACGGCGCCGGCGGCGGCTCGGGGAGATTGCCCGTTCCCCAGGCGGGAAGTGGCTCCATGCCTACCTCGTGAAGGCTCGGTAGAAATAGAAGACGACGAGCGCGACGACGAGGGCCAGGACGACGGCGGCAAGGATGACCATGCCTTACCTCTCGAGGCGGCGCCGGCGCCGCCATGCCCAGAGCCCGAGCCACGCGAGCGGCACGCTGACAACGAGCCAGCGGACTGGCGCCCCCACCCCGAGATAGAGGAGGAGCAGGAGCGAGCCGCCCGCCGCGGCGAACCAGAGGAGCGCGCCCGTGAGCTCCTCGGCCGCGCGCCGCCCTCCCCACGCGGCGAGCAGCAGCGCCGCGCCGCCGCCGGCGGCGTCCAGCACGACGTCCAGCACGCTGGCGCCGCGGCTGCCGGTCCACCCCTGGTGGAGCTCATCGGTGATCGCGTAGGCGACTGTGAGTGCGAAGGCGGCAAGCGAGCGAGGGCCGCGCCCCGGGCGTGAGAGCGCGCGATGCCAGAGCCACGCCAGGATCGCGTACTCCGTCACGTGGGCCGTCTTCCGCCCCAGCCAGTGAATGAATTCCAACTGCGGCAGAGTCGCCCAGGGCAAGAGCGCCTTGAGGAGCGGGAGGATCCACCCCCCGGTCTCCTCGGCGGCGAAGCTCCGGGTGGAGAGCCAGAAGATGACCCCCATCCAGACCACGGGGGGGACGAAGGGGCCAACGCGCATCCTCTATAAGTACACCATTTGCCCCCGAAGGTTGACATTCGCCCGCGCGCACACCTAAGATGGGGAAAACCTTCGGAGGGCTGGGTGGCGCTGAAGTCCCTGCGGGAGCTCCTCGATGAGTTCCTGACGTCCCTCGACACCGGTTCCTGCATCACCGCTACCCGTCACTTCCCCTCCAAGCCGCCGCGCTGGGCGCCGTTCCCGTCGTCGCTCGACCCCCGCCTCATCGACGCGCTCAAGGGACGCGGGGTCCACCAGCTCTACTCCCACCAGCACCGGGCCTTCGAGCTTGCCGAGAAGGGGCATCACCTGGTCGTGGTCACGCCGGCGGCGTCGGGGAAGACCCTCTGCTTCAACCTCCCCACGCTCCAGAGCCTTCTCCAGCAGGGGGAATCGCGCGTGCTCTACCTCTTCCCGACCAAGGCGCTCGCCCAGGACCAGCTGGCCGAGCTGGAGGAGCTGGCCAAGGCGCTGCCCGACCTCCGCATGTTCACCTACGACGGCGACACTCCCCAGGACGCGCGGCGCGCGGTGCGGGCCCGCGCCAACCTGGTCCTCACCAACCCGGACATGCTCCACTCGGGGATCCTCCCCCACCACACCAAGTGGGTGAACCTCTTCCAGAACCTCCGCTACGTCGTGATCGACGAGCTCCACGCCTACCGCGGGGTGTTCGGGAGCCACCTCGCCAACGTGCTCCGCCGGCTCAAGCGGATCTGCCGCCACTACGGCTCCACCCCGCAATTCATCATGGCCTCCGCCACCATCGCCAACCCGAGGGAGCTCGCCGAGCGCCTCACGGGCGAGAGCGTGGAGGAGATCGCCGAGAGCGGGGCGCCCACCGGTGACAAGCTCTTCCTCTGCTACAACCCGCCGGTGGTCAACCCCGAGCTCGGCATCCGGGCGCCCTACCTCGGGGAGGCGGCGCGCTTCGCGACGCGCTTCCTGAAAGAGAAGATCGCCACGATCGTCTTCGCCCAGAGCCGGCTGGCCACCGAGGTGCTGCTCTCCACGATCAAGGGCGCCGTCCGGGACAAGGTCGGCAACTCGGGGATCGTCAGGGGCTACCGGGGCGGCTACCTCCCCAACCGCCGGCGCGAGGTCGAGCGGGGTCTCCGCTCGGGAGACGTGCTCGGGGTGGTCTCCACCAACGCCCTCGAGCTGGGGATCGACATCGGTCACCTGGACGCAGCCGTGCTGGCCGGCTATCCGGGGACGATCGCGTCACTCTGGCAGCAGGCCGGGCGGGCGGGGCGGCGGAGCGGGGAGTCGGCGGCGCTCTTCGTGGCCACGAGCGCGCCGCTGGACCAGTTCATGGTCACGCACCCCGACTATCTCTTCGGCACGCCGCCCGAGCGCGCCCTCATCAATCCGGAGAACCCGTTCATCCTGGTGAATCACCTCAAGTGCGCGGTCTTCGAGCTCCCCTTCGTGGACGGCGAGCCGTTCGGCGGCGTTTCCGTCGAGCCGTACCTCAGCCAGCTCGAGACCGAAGGGCTGTTTCACCACGCGGGAGACCGCTGGCACTGGACCTCCGAGACCTATCCCGCCGACCACATCTCGCTCCGTACGGTGACCTCCGACAACTTCGTGGTGATGGACACGACGGCGCGGGACGAGAAGCAGGCCAAGCGACGGCAGATCATCGCCGAGGTGGACTGGAAGAGCGCCTTCGCCATGATCTACCCCAAGGCCATCTACATGGTCGAGGGCGAGCCCTTCGAGGTTCAGGAGCTCCATTACCGCGAGGACGAGGAGAAGGTCGCGTACGTCAAGCGCGTCCAGGTGGACTACTTCACCGACGCGATCAGCGCCAAGGGCGTGTGGATCCTCCGGCGCCTGGCCGACCAGGCCTCGGCGGGGCTCCTGGCCGAGCACGGCGAGGTGCTCGTGGCCGAGAAGGTGGTGGGCTTCAAGAAGATCAAGTTCGGGACGCTGGAGAACGTGGGCTCGGGCGAGGTGGAGCTGCCCCAGCAAGAGATTCAGACCACGGCCGCATGGCTCGCCGTGGCTCCGGCCCTTTTGGCCCGGGTGTCGTCGAGCCGGGACGAGCTGGTGGACGGCCTCCGAGGCCTCGCCTACCTCCTCCACCACCTGGCGCCGATCTTCCTCCTCTGCGACGTCCGGGACCTCGGCTCCTGGCTCGGCGACCAGACGCCGGCGGGCGAGGGCGTCGTCGCCACGTATCCGGGCGCGCGGGCCCGGCTCCTCCAGGCCGAGCAGTTCAACCCGACGATCTACCTCTACGACAGCGCGCCGGGCGGCATCGGGCTGGCGGAGGGGCTCTTCCAGATCCTGCCGGCGCTGCTCGCTCGGGGGCTCGAGACGCTCCAGGCCTGTCCCTGCCGCTGGGGCTGCCCCTCCTGCGTCGGCCCCGTCAACGAGATCGGGCGCCGGGCCAAAGCCATCGCCACGACTCTCCTGCGTCACCTCACGGCGTAGATGGCGTTGTCGGTTGCCGAGCTGGTGGGAGGCCGGGAGGAGGTCACTTCTCACGGGCGCCTCCTCGTCGCGCGGCGCGAATACCAGCTCCATGTGAGGCACGGCGAGCTTCCTCTGAGATCGGCGCTCGAAGCGCCGCCCGACGTGCTCAAGCTCCTGAGCCGTCAGCCCCAGCCCGAGCCGGCTCCCAGGCGCCTCCTCTACCTGGACACGGAGACCACGGGCCTGGCTGGCGGCACGGGGACCTACGCCTTTCTCGTCGGGGCGGGCTTCTTCGATGGGGATCGGTTCGTGCTCGCCCAGTACTTCATGCGCGATCTCGACGAGGAGCCGGCGCTGATCTCCGCCATGGCCGCGCTGCTGGCCGACTTCGACGGCGTGGTGACCTACAACGGCCGCGGGTTCGACCTCCCGCTCCTCGAGACCCGCTTCGTCCTCTCCCGCCGTCCCTGGCCCCAGCATCTCTCGCACCTGGATCTCCTGCCTCCGGCCCGCCGGCTCTGGTCGTCCCGCCTTCCCGACTGCCGCCTCGGAACGATCGAGGCGCGCGTCCTGGGTCTCGAGCGCGTTGACGATGTGCCGGGCGCCCTGATCCCCTCCCTCTACTTCCACTATCTCAGGAGCCGCCGTGCCGAAGCGCTCCAGCCCGTCTTCGAGCATAACCGGCTGGACGTCCTGTCCCTCGTCACGCTGACGGGCTGGGTGGCACGGGCTCTCGCCGACCCGGAGGGGCTCGATCTCACCCCGGAGGAGTACGTCGGGCTCGGCCGCCTCTGGGAGGGCGCCGACGAGGAGCGCGGCGCTCAGTTTTATCACGAGGCCTTACGGCAGGGCCTCCCAAGTCCGCACAGAGAGCGGCTCCTGCTGAGGCTGGGCCGCCGCGCCAAGCGCGAAGGCCGCTGGCCCGAAGCTCTGGCGTTCTGGAACGAAGCGATTGCCTCCGCCTCGGGCTTCGATCTGCGGCCGTGGGAGGAGATCGCCAAGTACCACGAGCACTGGCGCCGGGATCTCGCCGCGGCTCACGGGGTGGCGGCTCGGGCCCTCGCCCTGGCCGAGGCCGAGGGCGCTCAGGAAGCCGCCCAGGCCTCTCTCGCTCACCGCCTGAGCCGGCTCACCCGCCGCTCGGGCCTGGCCATTCGGTAACACAACTCGGCACCGGAGTGTTCCAAACGGGCACTTGCTCCCCCTGAGCGACCCCACATTCTCACCCTCGGCCGGATAACTAGTCGTTATTTTACCCATAAATAGAGGAAGCCGGGCCCGTTGGCCGGTATTGGTTTTCCATTTGCAAGACCTGAGGGGCCCGGTGCTGACGGGGGCGGCAGGCGTGCGTCCGCAGGCGGCCTTGCAGGTCATCGGAAGGGAGAGCATTCTAGGAGGTACCGGAGCATGTTCATGGCATCCCTTGAGCTGATCCGCCGGCTGGAGTTCAACGTCGCCCGGGCCCTCGTGGGCAAGCCCGAGGTAGTGCGGCTGGCGGTGATCGGGCTGCTGGCCAGGGGACACCTTCTGATCGAGGACGTGCCCGGAGTGGGCAAGACGACGCTGGCCCACGCCCTGGCCAAGTCCCTCGGGGTCAGCTTCCAGCGTATCCAGTTCACCTCCGACCTGCTGCCGTCCGACATCCTCGGCGTCTCCATCTACGACGGGAAGACCGGGGAGTTCGTCTTCAAGCCGGGCCCGCTCTTCAGCAACATCGTTCTCGCGGACGAGATCAACCGGACCACCCCCAAGACTCAGTCGAGCCTCCTCGAGGCGATGAACGAGTACCAGGTCTCGCTGGACCACCACACGTACCCGCTGCCGCGCCCCTTCATGGTGCTGGCCACGCAGAATCCCCTGGAGTATCAGGGGACCCATCCGCTCCCCGAGTCCCAGCTGGATCGGTTCCTCCTCAAGATCCGGATCGGCTACCCGGACCGGAACGACGAGAAGGAGATCCTGAAGGGAGCGGGCGCCACGGCCCTGGAGCAGATCGAGCCCGTGCTCTCGGCCCAGGAGGTGACCGACCTCCAGGCGGCGACGGAGAAAGTGCGCGTGGAGGAATCGCTCCTCGATTACGTGATGGCGATCGTAGGGGCCACGCGCGGCTCGCCGCTGCTGGCTCTCGGGGTGAGCCCGCGGGGGGCGCTCGCCCTGCTCCGGGCGTCGCAGGCCAGGGCGCTGGTGGACGGCCGGGAGTATGTGGTCCCTGACGATATCAAACGGCTGGCCGTGCCGGCCCTGGCCCACCGCGTCCTGGTGAGAGCGCGGCTCGAGCGCGCCGCCGGGAGCGAGCTGGAGGCCGACGCCATCGTCGACGCTCTCCTCCAGGAAATTCCCGTCCCTCGGTAGCGCCGTGCCGATAGCCGTCGCATCCCGGCGTTCTCAGTCGTCGGGCATCCTCAACGTACAACCGCGTACGCCTCCGGTGCCCTCCTCCCTCGGGCCTTGGGCTGCTCGGCTCTCGGCCCGGCGCGAGGGCTAGCGGATCCGGATGGGCAGGTTCTTTCGCTGGTGGCGGATGCTCCGGCCGCCGCGCACGATCCGCCCGACGAAAGAGGGGTGGTGGTTCCTCTTCGCCACCCTCGGGCTCGGCTTCGCCGCCATCAACACCGGCAACAACCTCCTCTACCTCCTCCTCTCGATGCTGCTCGGCACCATCGTGGTGTCGGGGATCCTGTCGGAGCAGTGCCTCAAGCGGCTCAGGCTCTACCGCGCGGCACCGCGCGAGATCTTTGCCGGGACTCCGGCCGCCGTCGGCTGCCTGCTACACAACAGCAAGCGCATCCTCGCCTCGTACTCGCTGATCGTGGAGCTCCCGGCGCCGACCGGGGGGGCCCTTCGCCGCTTCTTCGCGCCGAAGCTCGACGCCGGCCAGCAGCGCCTGTTCTCCTGGGAGGAGACCTTTCCCCGGCGGGGCCGCCACCAGTTGCCGGCCGCGCGGGTGATGACGCGCTTTCCCTTCGGGCTCTTCCTGAAGGCCACGCATCCGATCACGCTCGACGAGTTCCTGGTCTTCCCGGCCGTGCGTCCGCTCGCTCCCGAGGATGTGCGGGATCTCGGGGGGTCGGGCGGCGAGCGGGAGCCGCGCCCGGGCCGCGGCACGGACCTCTACAACCTCCGCGAATATCGCTGGGGGGACGATCCCCGCCTGATCCACTGGAAGAGCACGGCCAAATCCGGCGCGGTGATGGTGCGCGAGCTCGAAGCCGAGGCGGCGTTGAGGGTGCGGTTGGTCTTGGAGGATCCCCCGCCCGCCGTCGACGCCGACCGGCTGGAGGCGGACGTCTCCTGGGCGGCCTCCCTGGCCGCCCACCTGATCGGTCAGGGGTCCCAGGTGGAGCTGACAGGGACCGGCCTGTTTGTTCCGCTGGGGACCGGCCCAGCCCAGCTCCGGCGCATCCTGGAAGCGCTTGCGCTCTACGAGCCCCCTCACCTTACTCCTCTCCCCCCCTCACCCTACCTCTCCCCACTGGGGCGAGGAGAAAAGGTGAGGGGCGTTCGAGTGGGGAAGGGTGAGGGGGTGGCGTCGGCTCCGAGTGGAACGCCGTCGCTCCGCGAGATTCGAATTCCGCTGGGCGCGCGGAGGGCCGCGTAGCCATGTCGGTCAGGCTGGCGTTTCAGCTCTGCACGTACCTCCTGATCGTGGACGGCCTGGCGGCGCTCGCGCTGGCCGGGCTGCTCGAGCCGGCCTGGTGGCCGTTCATCATCCTGGTGGTGATGGCGAGCTGGCTCCACGAGGCGGTCCGCGCCCGGGTCAGCGCCGTCGTCCAGCACCGTCACCTCATCACGATCCTCGCCGTCGGCTTCTTCGCCCTGGACCTGCTCTATCTGGCGGAGTCGCTCCTGGACGGCTTCGTCCACCTCCTGCTCTTCGCGCTCTTGTACAAGCTCTACACGCGGCGCACCCTCCGGGATTCCCGCGACCTTCTCCTCCTGTCGTTCTTCATGCTCGTCGCGGCCTCCGCCCTCACCGTGAGCGTGGGCTTCCTCCTCATCCTCGTCCTGTTCCTCCTGCTCGGGACGTGGACCTTCGTCCTCTACCACGTGATGTGGGAGGCAGAGAAGAACGCGCCCGATCAGGCCGCGGCCCTCATCGAGTCCCGGGATCTGGTCACGCCTTCCCTCCTGGGGCTGTCCGTGGCGGCGGCCGTGGCGTCCTTGCTCTTGACGGCGCTGTTCTTCGTCGTCATCCCGCGGGTTGGGCAGGCGGCCCTGCCGCTCCGGGCGCGGCTCGGCCAGATGGTCACGGGGTTCTCCGACCGGGTGGAGCTGGGCTCCTTCGGGACGATCCAGACGGACGCGTCGGTCGTGATGCGGGTCGAGCTGCCCGACGGCCCGGCCGATCCCGAGGGGCTGGAGAGCCTCCGCTGGCGCGGCGTCGCCTTCGATCATTTCAGCGGACGGGAATGGAGCGTCACGAACGTGGAGCGCCGGATGCTGCCGCGGAATCCCGGCGGCCAGATCCCCCTCGCGCGCCCGCGCGGGACAGGGTACCTGATCACCCAGGAGATCTACCTCGAGCCGATCGGGACCGAGGTGCTCTTCGCGGCGCCCCGGCTCCTCGGGGTGACGGTGTCGAGCGGCCCCGTCTGGGTGGACGCGCTCGACGGTGTGACTTCACCCGTTCCCCGGGCGCGGCTCCGCTATCGCGCCCTCTCCGAGCTCGAGCTGCCCGCCCGGCGGCCGACCGGAGCGGGGCGCCCCCTGTCCGACGAGGAGCGCGCCCGGTATCTCCAGCTGCCGCTCCTGTCCCCTCGCGTCCGCGCGCTGGCGCGCGAGGTGACCCGCCAGAGCCCCGAGCCGTGGCCGGCGGCGCTCCGCCTCACCCATTACCTCCAGACGACGCTCCGCTACAGCCTCGAGCTCCAGCGGACGCCCGGCGTCGATCCGCTGGAGGACTTTCTCTTCGTGAGCCGGTCGGGCAACTGCGAGTACTTCGCGACCAGCCTGGCCGTCCTCCTCCGGACCCTCGACATCCCCGCGCGGGTCGTCAACGGCTTCCAGCGCGGCGAGTGGAATCCCTACGGGGGCTACTTCACCGTCCGCCAGTGGGACGCCCACTCGTGGGTGGAGGCGTGGATTCCCGGGCGCGGGTGGGTGACGCTCGACCCCTCCCCCCGGGCGGACTTCGATTCCGCGCGGGCGTCGAGCACGAATTTCCAGTACCTCGACGCCCTCCGGATGCGCTGGCACCGCTACGTCGTCAACTGGAGCCTCGGCGACCAACTCCGGGCGTCCTTGACGGTGCGGCAGCAGGCCCTCGCCTGGCGGCGCGCGTTCTTCGCGGGCGGGCTTTCCTTCCCGGGCGGGAAGCGCGGCGCGGCGATCGCCGTGGGAGCCGTGCTCGGGCTGGCGGCGGCGCTCTTCCTCTGGCGCCGGGGCGTCGCCCTGGCGCCCCTCCCCGTGCGACGCCCGGCGACGGTGTGGGTGTATGAGCGGATGCTCAGGCGCCTGGCCCGCCTCGGGCTCCGGCCGGGGCGCGGGGAGACGGCGCGGGAGTTCTGCCTGCGCGTGGCGGCCGGCCTCCCCGAGGTAAGGGCCACCGTCGAGGAGATCACCCGGGTCTACGAGGCGGTGCGCTTCGGAGGAGCGGCGGTCGCCGCGGACGAGCTGGCGCGGCTCGGGCGGCTGGCGGCTACTTGCGGAGTACCTCGGGGTTGACGGGGGTCGGGGGTGTCTTCCCCTCCAGCACGGCCACGCAGTTTTCCACAGCCAGGGTCGCCATCCTGAGCCGCGTCTCGCGGGAGGCGCTGGCGATGTGGGGGGCCAGAACCACGTTGGGGAGCGACAGGAGCCCCGGGTGGACCTTCGGCTCTTCCTCGTACACGTCCAGCGCGGCACCCGCGATCCAGCCTTCCTTCAGAGCCTGGACGAGTTCGGCCTCGTTGACGCACGGGCCGCGGGAGGCGTTGATCAGGTAGGCGGTTCGCTTCATCTGCCGGAGCTCCGTGGCCCCGATCAGGTGGCGCGTCTCGGGCGAGAGCAGAGTGTGCAGGGTGACGAAGTCCGATTCCTTGAGGAGCGTGGTCTTGTCCACGTAGGTCGCCCCGAGCTCCCGCTCCGCGGCGGCGTCGGCCCTGACGGTGTCGTGATAGAGGATGCGCATCCCGAAGCCGCGGGCCCGGCGCGCCACGGCCTTGCCGATCCGGCCGAACCCGAAGATGCCCAGGGTCTTGCCGTGGACGTCGGCTCCCCAGAGGAGTTCCCACTCCCACCGGCCGAACTTCCCCGCGCGGACGTACCCGTCGCCCTCCACCACGCGGCGGGCCACCGCCATCAGGAGGGCCCAGGTGAAGTCGGCGGTGGTCTCCGTCAGCACCTCCGGGGTGTTGGTGACAACGATGCCGCGGGTCGTCGCCGCCGCCACGTCGATGTTGTTGTAGCCCACCGCCACATTGGCCACCACTTTGAGCTCGGGGGCGCCGCTCAGGACCTCGGCGTCGATGGTGTCGGTGATGAGACAGACCAGCCCAGCCTTGTCCTTGAGCCGGGCGATGAGATCGGCCCGCGGGAGGGAGTGGGGGCCAGGGTGGAGGTCCACGGCGGCCCGGGCCTGGGCCAGGGACATGGCCTCGGGGGGGAGGCTTCGTGTGATCAGAATCCTGGGCGGCATGGGATATCTCCTAAGGGGCTAAAAATACGACACTTTTTAAATTTCGAGACCTCTTGACAGGTTCCCGAGGCTGGGCTATATTAGCACTCGCCTCGGTTGAGTGCTAATGCTCCTATGAGGGCGAGTGCTCCTGGAAGACAGACCAAAAGTAAACCAAAGGGAGGCGAGCGTACTATGAAGATTCGTCCGCTGCATGACCGGATCCTCGTGAAGCGCGAGGACGAGGAAGAGGGGAAGCACGGCAGCATCATCATCCCGGACACGGCCAAGGAGAAGCCCCAGCGGGGCAAGGTCGTGGCCGTCGGCAACGGCAAGATCACCGAGGAAGGCAAGAAGATCCCGCTCGACGTCAAGGCCGGCGACCGCATCCTGTTCAGCAAGTACTCCGGCAGCGAGGTCAAGATCGACAACGAGGACTACCTGATCTTCCGCGAGGAGGACGTGCTCGCCATTCTCGAATAGCGAGTAACTTTCCAAGGAGGGAAGCGTATGCCGAAGCAGCTTCTGTTCAGTGATGAGGCCCGGGCGGCGCTGCTCCGCGGGGTCAACATCATGTCCCACGCGGTCAAGGCCACCCTGGGGCCCAAGGGCCGCAACGTCGTCATCGACAAGAAGTTCGGCAGCCCGACGATCACCAAGGACGGCGTGACCGTCGCCAAGGAGATCGAGCTGAAGGATAACAACGAGGACATGGGGGCGCAGATGATCAAGGAGGTCGCCTCCAAGACCTCGGATGTGGCGGGCGATGGCACGACCACCGCCACGGTCCTCGCCCAGGCCATCTTCCGGGAAGGCCTGAAGAACGTCACGGCCGGCGCCAACCCCATGGGGCTCAAGCGCGGCATCGAGAAGGCCGTGGCGGCGGTGGTGGAGGATCTGAAGAGGCTGTCCAAGTCCACCAAGGACAAGAAGGAGATCTCGCAGGTCGCAACCATCGCCTCCAACAACGACAAGACCATCGGCACTCTGATCGCCGAGGCCATGGAGAAGGTCGGCAAGGACGGCGTGATCACGGTGGAGGAGTCCAAGTCCTCCGAGACGATCCTGGACGTGGTGGAGGGGATGCAGTTCGACCGGGGGTACCTCTCCCCCTACTTCGTGACGGACGCCGAGCGGATGGAGGTCGTCATCGAGGACGCCGCGATCCTGATCCACGAGAAGAAGATCAGCGTGATGAAGGACATGCTGCCCCTCCTGGAGCAGGTGGCGCGCTCGGGCAAGCCGCTCCTGGTCATCGCCGAGGACGTCGAGGGTGAGGCGCTCGCCACGATGGTGGTCAACAAGCTGCGCGGTACGCTCGCGTGCGCGGCCGTGAAGGCGCCCGGCTTTGGCGACCGGCGGAAGGCCATGCTGGAAGACATCGCCGTGCTGACGGGCGGCAAGGCCATCACCGAGGACCTGGGGATCAAGCTCGAGAACATCAAGCTGGAGGACCTGGGCCGGGCCAAGAAGGTGGTGGTGGACAAGGACAACACCACCCTCGTCGAGGGGGCCGGCAAGTCCTCGGCCATCGAGGGGCGGATCAAGCAGATCCGGACCCAGATCGATGACACCACGTCGGACTACGACAAGGAGAAGTTGCAGGAGCGCCTGGCCAAGCTGGCCGGCGGCGTCGCCGTCATCAAGGTGGGCGCGGCCACGGAGACGGCCATGAAGGAGAAGAAGGCGCGGGTGGAAGACGCGCTGAACGCCACCCGGGCGGCCGTCGAAGAGGGCATCGTGCCCGGCGGCGGGGTCGCGCTGCTCCGGTGCGCGAAGGCCATCGAGAAGCTGAAGCTCGAGGGCGACGAGGCCGTTGGCGCCAATATCGTCCGGCGGGCGCTCGAGGAGCCGATCCGCCAGATCGTGGAGAACGCGGGCCTCGAAGGATCCGTGGTGGTCGAGAAGGTCAAGGCGGCCCAGGTGCCGACCTACGGCTTCGACGCCGAGAGCATGGACTATGTGGACATGTTCCAGGCGGGGATCATCGACCCGACGAAGGTGGAGCGCATCGCCCTGGAGAACGCCGCCTCCATCGCCTCGCTGCTGCTGACCACGGAGGCGCTGATTACCGACCTCCCGGAGGAGAAGGAGAAGGCGCCGCCGATGCCGCACGGCGACATGTACTAAATCCGAGACGCCCGGCGCCGCTCCGGTGTCGCGCGTTTGACACGGCCCCCGCCCCGACCGGGCGGGGGCCGCGTTTTTTCGGAGAGGCCTTGACGGGAGCCCATTCCCTCTGGTGTACTAATGGGAAAAATTTCGTGAGTCCGTATGCCTGCCACTGAGCGCGTTGAGCGGATCCAGTCCGGCGAAGACCGACGGCGCGGAATTCTGAGCGTGCTGCGGCGGTCGGGATCGCCGGTAGTCGGATCCGACCTCGCCCGGCGCCTGGACGTGTCGCGGCAGGTGATCGTGCAGGACATCGCGCTCCTCCGGGCCCGCGGCCACAAGATTCTCGCCACGCCGCGCGGGTACCTGATGCTCGACGCCGGGCCGCGCGCCAGCACCCAGGTAGCGTGCCGGCACACCAGCTTCGAGGAGATGGAGGACGAGCTGTCCACCATCGTGGGGCTGGGCGGAACGGCCATCGATGTGGTGGTGGAGCATCCGCTCTACGGGGAGATCCGCGGGCTGCTGATGCTGAAGACACAGGAAGACGTGTTGAGCTTCGTGGCCCGGATGCGGGGGAGCGGCGCCGAGCCGCTCTCCCGGTTGACCAAGGGGGTGCATCTCCATACCCTGGGAGCCCCCGACGAGGCGATCCTCCAGAAGATCCGGGAGGCGCTCCGCGCGAAAGGGTACTTGCTGGAAGGTCAGGAGGGGGGTGAGGCGTCTGCGCCCGTATGAAGTGCTGGTGATTATCGATCCGCGCCCCACCGACGAGGAGGTGGCTCAGCTGCTGACCCGTCTCCAGGACAACCTCAAAGAGCTCGGCGCCGAAGTCATCCGGGTCGAGAACTGGGGGAAGCGCCGGCTGGCGCACGACATCAAGAAGCAGCGCGAGGGGACGTACGCGGTCCTGGAGGTGTCCGCCGAGCCGCCCATGGTCAAGGAGTTCGAGCGGCAGCTCAAGCTGAACGAGAACATCCTGCGATTTCTCTCCACCCGGGTGCCGGTGCGGAAGAAGGCCCGGCCTGCCCCGACCGGGGAGGTGCTCGAGGAGGTCCGTTGATGGCGAGCCTGAACAAAGTCTTCCTCATGGGGAATCTCACGCGACCGCCCGAGCTCCGCTATACTCCCAGCGGAACGCCGGTGGCCGACCTCCGGCTGGCGGTGAACCGGGCCTACACGACGCAGAGCGGGGAGAAGCGGCAGGATTCCTGCTTCCTCACCGTGGTGGTCTGGGGGCGGCAGGCGGAGAGCTGCGGCGAATACCTCGACAAGGGGAGCCCCATCCTCGTGGAGGGGCGGCTCCAGACGCGGGACTGGGAGACCAAGGACGGCCAGCGGCGGAACGTGGTGGAGGTGGTGGCCGACCGGGTCCAGTTCATGGGGCGGGGGAAGGCGGCGGTGGCCGCCGAGGGGGGCGAGCCCGTGGAGGAGACCCAGACCCCGCCCGGCGACGAAGAAGTTCCTTTCTAAGATAAGGAGGCAGCCATTCCGACAGCAGGAGCAAGACCAGTCAAGCGGCGCCGCTTCGGGCGGCGCAAGGTGTGCAAGTTCTGCGTGGACAAGGTGGACCTGGTGGACTACAAGGACATCCGGCGCCTCCGGGGCTTCGTCTCCGAGCGGGGCAAGATCGTCCCCCGGCGGATCTCCGGGAGCTGCGCCCGGCATCAGCGCCAGTTGACCCGCGCCATCAGGCGGGCCCGTTCGATGGCGCTGGTACCCTACACGGCGGAATAGCCAGCGGGGACGATCATGAAGGTGATCCTGCTGGACGACATCCCGAAGCTGGGCCGGCGGGGGGAAGTGCGGGACGTGGCGGAAGGCTACGCCCGGAATTATTTGTTGCCGCACCGATTGGTGCTCCCCGCCAGCCCGCAGAACCTCAAGCAGATCGAGCAGATCAAGCAGCACCAGGAAGTCCGCTCGCAGCGGGCCAAGGCCGAGGCCGAAGAGGTGGCCAAGCGCATCGAGACCCTCAGCATCGCCGAGGCCCGCCAGGCCTCCGAGGAGGGGCGGCTCTACGGATCCGTCGGCGTTTCTGACGTGGCAGCCTTCCTCGCCAAGAACGGGATCAGCGTGGAGAAGCGGCGCATCGGCCTCGACGAGCCGATCAAGGCCCTGGGGGAGTACACGGTGCCGATCCGCCTCCACCACGAGGTGACCGCCTACCTGAAAGTCAGCGTCTCCCGCGGGTAGGCCGTGGCCACCCTCACGGAGTTCCTGACCTCCAAGATCCCCCCCCACAGCCTGGAGGCGGAACGGGCCGTCTTGGGCGCCATCCTGCTCGAGCGGGAAAGCCTCCCCAAGGCCGTCGAGATCCTGAAGCCCGCCGATTTCTACAAGGAGGGCCACCGGAGGATCTTCGCCACCATGCTCGGCCTCTTCGAGCGTTCCGAGCCGGTGGACCTCCTGACGCTCTCGGAAGAGCTCCGGCGCTCCGGCGAGCTCGACGAAGTGGGAGGCCCCGCGGCGCTCGCCTCGCTGGTCGAGGAGGCGGCCACCGCCGCCCACCTGCTCTCGTACGCCGCCATCGTCCGAGAAAAAGCGCTTCTGAGAGACCTGATCCGGATCGCCACCGAGATCGTCGGGCAGAGCTACGAGGCCAAGGAGGACGTGGACAGCCTCCTGGACCAGGCCGAGACGCAGATCTTCCAGCTTTCCGAGCGCCGCATGCAGGGCACGGCGGTCCAGGTCCGCACCATCCTCAAGGAGACCTTCGAGTACATCGAGCGGCTGTACGAGCGGAAGGAGCACGTCACCGGCCTGGCCACCGGATTCGACCGGCTCGACAAGTTGACCTCGGGGCTCCAGCCGTCGGACTTCATCCTCGTGGCGGGACGCCCCTCCATGGGGAAGACGGCCTTCGCGCTCAACGTCGCCAAGTACGCGGGGATCGAGCTCAAGAAGAAGGTGCTGGTCCTGAGCCTGGAAATGTCCCGGGAGCAGGTGGTGCAGCGGCTCCTCTGCGCGGAGGCGCGCGTGGATTCGCACCGCGTCCGGACCGGCTACCTCGAGCCCAAGGACTGGCCGCGCCTGACGAACGCGGCCGGGCGGCTGGCCGAGGCGCCGATCTTCATCGACGACACGGCGGGGCTCACCGTCCTGGAGGCGCGGGCCAAGGCCCGCCGGATGAAGGCGGAGCACGGGCTGGACCTGGTGCTCATCGACTACATCCAGCTCATGCGCGGGCGGGCGAGCATGGAGAACCGCCAGCAGGAGATCTCCGAGATCTCGCGCGCGCTCAAGGCGATGGCGAAGGAGCTCCGCGTCCCCGTCGTCGGCCTGTCGCAGCTCTCACGGGCCGTGGAGACCCGGCCCACGCGGGAGCACCGGCCCCAGCTCTCCGACCTTCGTGAATCGGGCGCGCTTGAGCAGGATGCAGATCTCATCATCTTTCTCTACCGGCCGGAGCGCTACAAGGAGACGAGCGAGATCCCACCCGACCAGCAGAACCTGGCGGAGGTCATCGTCGGCAAGCAGCGCAACGGCCCGACCGACACCGTCCGCCTCACCTTCATCCCCCAGTACGCCAGCTTCGAGAACCGCGTGGAGTCGGACCGCCAGCCCTACTGAGGGCGCCCACCCGCGAGCCTTCGGCGTCTTTCCAGGTTCCCTATGCGGCTCTACTCGCTCAAGCGCCTCTTGGTGGGCTCCCCCCTCCCCACAGCCCAGGCCCGGCACGAGCGCCTGGGGAAGGTGACGGGGCTCGCCGTCTTCGCCTCCGACAACCTCTCCTCCGTCGCCTATGCCACGGAAGAGATCCTCCGGGTCCTGATCGTGGCGGGCCCGGCGGCGCTCATCTATTCGGTTCCCATCGCCATGGTCATCGGGGTGGTCACCGCCATCGTCATCAGCTCGTACCGCCAGACCGTCGTCGCCTACCCCCAGGGCGCCAGCGATTACATCGTGGCCAAGGACAACCTCGGGACCCCGGCGGGGCTCACCGCGGGCGCCGCGCTGCTGATCGACTACACGCTGACGGTGGCGGTGAGCGTCTCCGCCGGGGTGGCGGCCCTGACCTCGGCCGCCCCGCCGCTCTACCCCTATCGCGTCGTCCTCGGGGTCGCCCTGGTGGGGATGGTCGCCGTCGCCAACCTGCGGGGCGTCCGCGAGTCCGGCCGCCTCTTCGCGGTGCCGACCTACCTCTTCATCGGCGGCTTCTTCCTGATGCTGGCCATCGGGTTTCCGCGCGTCCTGGTGGGCGGGATGCCCGCCGCCGCGGCGCCGGGGCCACCGGGCGAGGCCCTGGCCGGGCTCGGCCTCCTCCTGCTCCTGCGGGCCTTCTCCTCCGGCGCGGTGGCCCTGACCGGCATCGAGGCCGTCGCCGACGGCGTCACCGCCTTCAAGCCGCCCGAGGTCAAGAACGCGCGGATCGTGCTCCTGTGGCTCGGGGCGATCATGGTCACCCTTTTCGTCGGCATCACGGTGCTGGCGGCGCTCCACGGGATCGTCCCGAAGGACGAGGAGACGGTCGTTTCCCAACTCGCGTGGCGGGTCTTCGGCGGCGGGCCCCTCTACTACTTTGTTCAGGCGGTTTCGATGCTGATCCTGGTGCTGGCCGCCAACACGGCCTTCGCCGACTTCCCGCGGCTCGCCTTCTTCATGGCCCGGGACGGCTTTCTCCCCCGGCAGTTCGGCAGCCGGGGCGACCGGCTGGTGTTCTCCAACGGCGTCATCATCCTGGGGCTGGCCGCAGCCCTGCTGATCACGATCTTCGGGGGGAGCACGCACGCGCTGATCCCGCTCTACGCGGTCGGCGTCTTCACGTCCTTCACGCTCTCCCAGTTTGGCATGGTCCGCCGGTGGCTCCACCAGCGGCCGCGCCGGTGGTGGTGGCGGGCCGCGGTCAACGCGGTCGGCGCGTCCACCACCGCGCTGGTGGCGGCGATCGTCCTGACGAGCAAGTTCGCCGCGGGGGCGTGGATCGTGGCCGTCCTGATCCTGCTCCTCATCGCCCACTTCCTCACGATCAATCGTCACTACCGCGCAGTGGCGGGGCAGCTCTCACTGGAGCACGTGGTCGAGGAACCGGCGCTGACCAACACGGTCCTGGTGTTGGTGGGTGACCTCCACGCCGGAGTGGTTCGCGCCCTCCGCTACGCCCAGAGCCTCTCCCCGGCGGCCAAGGCGGTGTACGTCGAGACGGACCCCGACAAGACGCGGAAGCTGGAGGAGAAGTGGGGCAAGTGGGGGTGCGGGGTGCCGCTGGTGGTGCTGACCTCGCCCTACCGGTCGCTCCTGGGGCCATTTCTGGAATATCTGGACCACATCCAGGCCCAGGGGGAAAACCACATAGTGACCATCGTGTTGCCGGAGTTCATCCCGGCGCGGTGGTGGCAGCAACTGCTCCACAACCAGACGGCGCTGCTCATCAAGGGGTCGCTGCTCTTCCGGAAGAACGTCGTCGTCACCGACGTCCCCTACCACCTCGCCCGCTAGCGACCCCCCCCACCCTGCCCTCTCCCCCTCAGGGGGAGAGGAT
>Ga0209126_1000200_pt1 | contig 19519 bp, 18 predicted proteins | sample RifCSP19_1_FD_184024 | JGI IMG/M metagenome (GOLD analysis project Ga0209126, IMG submission 184024) | Soil microbial communities from Rifle, Colorado - Rifle CSP2_sed 19_1 (SPAdes) (version 2) | ecosystem: Environmental > Terrestrial > Deep subsurface > Rock core/Sediment | place: Rifle...
CAGATCATATTTTATTTTTGTATATGTTGTTTTGATTTTTACTCCACTCAGTCATAAATATTATTTTTAATTTGTACATCTTCAACCAGTCGTGAAAATTAAAGATCAGCAAAACTTATCAGAAGAATTTTTTACTAAGCTTGTAGAAATATCCGCCGGTTATTTACCATCTGAAACGTTTGATAAGCTGACTGAACTACTTCAATCCGAAATTTCCAATCATTACTTTACACGTTCTTCAGAATCGAATCTGCTGAGAATAATTTCCGCGATGTATGATAAATATTCTTTTCTAACCGATTGTATAAAATATCCGCATTACGTTGAAATCATTATTGCAATCTCCGCTAACAGTAACTACTTGACCGATATTCTTGTTCGCAACCCAGAATATTTTTATTGGATTGTAAATCCTTCAAATTTAGAGCCGAAATTAGACCCGGAAGATTTCGAAAAAAACGTTGATTCTTCATTAAGTTTCTATAAATCCTTCTCCTCTAAGGTTAATTTTTTCCGTGGTCTAAAGCGAAAAGAAATTCTAAGAATTGGTCTGAAAGACATTCTTAGTTTCGCTCCATTGGAAGTTATCACTGAAGAGTTGTCAATACTTGCAAAAGTACTTTCCGCAAAATTATTTGAGCTTTGCTTGGAGGAAATTAAATCAAAGTATCAAATAAAAGGTTTAAGCAGCAGCTATTGCTTAATTGGACTTGGAAAACTTGGCGGCAATGAATTAAACTACAGCTCGGATATTGACTTAATTATTTTTTACAATGAAGATATTACGATTAAAAATAAAAGCTATCATGAAATCTTAACCGAAGCAATTTACTTGTTCATTGAAAGTGCCTCCTCAGTTACATCTACAGGATTTATGTTCAGAATTGATTTTCGATTACGACCCGATGGCAGAAACTCGCCGTTATGCCGGAGTATTAACGAATATTTAAATTATTATGAGAGCAGAGGTGAAGATTGGGAAAGACAGATGCTAATCAAAGCAGGGTATATTGGTGGAAATCTTAATTTGTACAATCAATTTGTAAATTATCTTTCACCATTCATTTTTCCGGCAAGCTTTTCAACTTCACCAATCGAACAAATAAGAAAACTGAAAAGTAACATAGAAAGAAATTTGGGAAGTGAAGAAAATATAAAATTGCTTCCAGGTGGAATTCGAGATATTGAATTTTCCGTTCAAGCACTTCAATTAATTAATGGTGGAAGATGGATAGAATTACGCACTGGAAACACATTGAAAGGTATCGATGCTCTTGAAGCAAAAAACCTCCTAACCAATAATGAAGCCAACATCTTTAAAAATGCTTATACATTATACAGGAAGATAGAACACTATCTTCAGCTTATGAATGATAAGCAAACACACACAATTCCCGCTGATCCTGAAATGCTATGCAAAATTAGTGCTTATCTTGGATTCGATAACTCGAAAAAATTTAAAGTAGCACTGAAAGTAAATCGTGAGAATGTTTTAAAAATTTATCGGTCTATAATCGGTAAAGAAATTAAAGTGAAAGAGACAAGAGATATTTCAGAAATTAATTTCGAGAATAGAAAGAAAGCTTTGCAAGATTTTACTTTTCTTCGTGAAGGCAAAGGTTTATTAGGTCAAAAGGAATTTGATGAAAGAACGAGTACGGTATTTCAAATCATTGAACCGGCAATTATCAATTATCTTAAAAATGCAATCAATCCCGATGCTGCACTTCAAAATTTTGTTAGAATAATCAAACATTCGAACATTCCTTTTATTTGGTACAGAGAGTTGACGGATAAGAAATTCTTGAAATCATTTTTAACGGTTTGTGAATTTTCTCAACGTTCAATTAATATGTTTGCAGAAGACGATGAGCTGATCGAGATTTTTCTAAACAGGAAAGTATTTGAAAGAATCAATGCCGAAACACTAAATCAATTTTCACCAAAGAAAATAATCTTCACATTGACAGTTCAATTTATTCTTGGAATTATAGATCATGAAAAGGTATCGAAAACTCTTTCTGCATTTTACAAGCAGGAAATCAGCCGAATGTTCAATGAATCGTTTCAGAATAAATATCCTTCCTTGAAATATTTTGTTGCCGGGTTAGGAAGCTTCGGTACAGATGAAATGACCTTTAACTCCGATATTGATTTGGTTTTTGTGGTTAATGATCTAAAAGTAATTCCGAATGCAGAAAAGACATTTCAAAACATACTTTCGCAAATCAGAAAGTCACTTTCACCTGTCGAAGTAGATTGCCGATTACGGCCGGAAGGAAAGAGCAGCATTTTAGTTTGGGATATAAATAGTTATGATCTCTACATCCAGAAAAGATTAAGAATTTGGGAATTGCAGGCATTTACAAAAATTTCTTTTGTATGCGGTGATAAAAAACTATTTAACATTTTCATAAAATCACTTATAACCAGGTTGGGATTAGAGAAGGAAGGTGTAATCAAATCTGAAATAAAAGAAATGAGGAGGAAGCTTTACCCCGCTAATTTGCAAGGCAATCTCAGCATCATCAATCTTAAGAAAAGTCCCGGTGGAATAATTGACGTTGAGTTTATCCTTCAATACTTAGCCATTACTTCTCCGAATAACTTTACAAAAATTGCAGGCAAGGGAGTGCACGTTCTGTATATATTGCCTGATGATAGAATCAGCACAGATGATTGTACAACTCTCGTAAATAATTTTTCATTCCTAAAAAGATTAGATTTTCTTAATCAAGTAATCTTCAACGCAACGACAGCTTTGCTTCCAGGTGATAAGAAAAAATTGAAGATGCTTTCCCGGCAAATGAATTTTGATGATCAGGAAAAATTCCAGCTTAATGTGAATGAGGTTATGAAATCAAATAAATTAATTTTCCAAAAATGCCTGGCAAAAAATTGAACATCTTAAAAAAATACTTAGCACTATTCATCAGTGCGGCTGCATTCATTATTTATCTGTTCACGCTTGCACCTTCGGTAGTTCAGATTGATTCAGGAGAATTAGCCGCTTTACAAATTACGCTGGGAATTGCTCATCCAACAGGTTATCCGCTTTACACGATATTAGGTTATTTGTTTTCTTTAATTCCGTTACCTTTCACAGAGATTTACCAGATGAATCTGCTGGCAGCGATTTATTGTGCCGCCGCAGTTGGATTCTTTGTCCAGTCCGTAAAATTAACGCTTGATAATCTCCAGAGCTTCAATCCGAAAAGTTTGATCGAAACAAAAAAGCAAAAAAAGAAAAACCGGAAAGAAAAAGGAGAAAACATTGAGAATAAAAACATCCAAGAAGAATTATCTGGCACAGTCAAAATTATTGCTTCTGCTTTTAGCGGACTTCTTCTCGCTTTCAGCAAGACATTTTGGTTTCAAAGCACTTCAGTGGAAGTTTACTCACTCCATCTGCTCTTAATCTGCATAATAATTTTTGTTTTGTTAAAAGCTTACCTGCAAAATACTTTATCCAATAAATTTTATCTGGATTATTGGTTCATTCTGGCCATCGTACTTGCATTGGGATTCAGTAATCACATGACGACATTGTTAGTTCTTCCGGCTATTGCATATTTATTTTTTAACAAGTTTGGATTTAATAAATCAAGCATTAAGAAAATGCTTTTGATGATTGTATTTTTCCTTCCGCTGCTCGTAATCATTTATTCCTATCTGCCAATTCGAGCTTCACAGCAACCTATACTGAACTGGGGAAACCCCACTGATATTGAAAGAATTCTCAGACACATTTCAGGAAAACAATACCAGGTTTGGCTTTTCTCGTCAATGGAAGTGGCGAAAAAACAATTTGGATATTTTTTTGCATCATTAACTGATGAATTTAATATTGCATTGATACCAATTATAATTGTTTTTTTATTTTCATACTCATTCAGCAAAAGGATTTTTGTTTTTTTAGTGATTCTATTCACGTCCACAGTTCTATACTCTATAAATTATGATATCGTGGATATTGATTCATACTTCTTGCTTGCTTATACAGCGCTGGCATTTTTCTCGGTATTTGGAATTCTAAAATTTCACTCAATGCTAAAACTTTCGAATCATAATAATTTAGTCTTAGCTGCTGTTCCGCTTATCTTCATAATAATTTTTGCATCATTTAATTTTAAGAAAGTTGATCAATCAAGCACTAAAATATTTGAAGATTATACAAAATCTCTTTTGAACAGTATGAACAAAAAATCAATTGTGTTGAGCTATCAATGGGATTTTTTCATTTCAGCTTCTTACTACTTTCAGAATGTCGAAAGTTTTAGAAAAGATATTACGGTTGTTGACAAAGAATTACTTAGGCGTTCATGGTATTTCAATCAGCTTGAACGAAATCATCCCGATCTGCTTTTGGGTGTTAAGAATGAAGTGAGAATGTTTCTCGACGCACTAAAGCCATTTGAAAGAAGTGAAAACTACAATGCACAATCGCTTGAAAGTCTTTACGGGCAAATCATGACTAAACTTGTTACAACCAGCATTAATAAGTACAGCATTTATATTGCACCTGAGTTGGTTGATAATGAAATGCAGAAAGGCGAATTTGCTTTACCGCGAGATTATTATTTAGTGCCAGACTTATTTCTTTTTAAAGTTATGAGGACAAAAGAATATGTTCCTGCTCAGGAACCCAACTTCAATATTCAAATACCTGAGCGAAGAAATTATTATGTAAATTTTATTGAAGACAAGGTTGGTTCGATGCTTGCAAGACGAGCTACTTATGAAATGCAAAACAATAAGTCGGATAGAGCTAGTGTTTACTTAAATAAAATTAAAAGTGATTTACCTGAGTACAAACTATCTCCCGAATTAATGCGATTGATTAAGTAATAAATGCAGCTAAAGCCATTCTGGAATTTTATTCTTTTCAATCATCTAATCCGCCTTAGGTGGATGACTGCAATAGATATTCCGCTAATCCTCAACCGCATCCAGCAAATCTTCTTTCCTATCTGCGGAAAGTTCACTCTCAGTCATAAAGGATTGCAGAATTACATCTACTTGCTGGATCAAGTTTCGCTTATAATATTTTGGTGCATAGATCGAACCATCAATCATATACAGGCGTTTAGTTTTCTCATCATAAAAAGTATAGTTTATAAATGGTCCGCCCATTCCTTTTGTATTCAGTTCCCACAAACCCTGTGTTAGAATAGCATATCTTCCTTTAAAATTAACTTCATTGGTAGTGAGATATTCTTCCCCAATTACAACATAGGATTGATTGTCTGATGTTTGATAATACTTCTGAGTAATTTTATTTCTAATTGTTCTGATGGAGTCGGCATTTAAATATTCCGGTGTTGCATTTTCAATCCAATTAACAAAAATCCATCTTTCCATATCGCTGTTGGGCGATCTTCTGAGCCACACAAAATTATCTTCGGGTTTATTCATAGCTAAGTTAAAGTCAGCTTGAACATAGACAACCCAGCCATATTGCTTAAGAATCTTTCCTTCAATATTTTTTTGTTCATAAGGTGCACTATATAAGCTTTCGGAAAGTCTTTCATCAGAAATTTTTTGGAATGCATAGAGCAGATCATCACTTTTCTTTAAAATATTAAACTCCAATTCCTGCATATCCGGGGCAGTTATAACAACAACTAATTGATGCTTTGCCCAAAGATTATATTTCATAACCTGGGACATTTGGTTTGACATAATTTTGGATTTTACTGCAGTATCAACTATAGCTTTAATAAACTGGGATGCTATAGAATTTGAATTCATTGGTGCAACAATGATAATATTTTTACGCGTTTTATATTTTTCAATTTCATTCGGCGAAACTCTATTAAGTGTGAAAAGTTTTTCCGGCTGAGGTGTATAAATCACTTTTTCAAAAGTTGATTCTAATGCCAGTCTCAGTTCTTCATACTCCAAAGAATCCGCAACAACATATATTTCATCCTCTTTACCTTTTGCCGGTTTATTTGTGGTGTCGCATGCCGATAGAAAGATCAGTGCAAAAGAAATTAATATCGAAAAAATAATTTTCATCCTTACCTCGGAACGTTTTGAAGAACTAAGTTTAATTCTGGTAGAAACAGCAGATACAATAACCACATGGCAATTCCTATTGAGATCGGAATTACGAGATTATCATCAGCCAATCCGAATGATACATTTTCTATTAGTGCACCAAAAGCCGCAGCGATAATTCCAATCATATATTCAGTAAAATGGTATTCAATTTTGGGAGATAGCAAAACAACGACTATTCCACTCAGGAAAAAAGCTAAAGTTCCCTCAAGACTTTTGAAAAGAAATTTATGTTTTCCGTAACGACGTCCAATCAATGCAGCCATGGTATCGCTAATTATTAAAACAGCAAATGCGGTTACAACAATTACTTTAGGGAAAATTAGAACGCAGATAAATGCCGACAGCAATACATAAGTAGCTCCATTGAGGTTACGTTTTTTATGATCAACCTCATGCTGCCTTAGTAAAAAACCGAAAAACTTATAAAATATTTTGCCAATTGTTGGAGAAAGGTAACGACCAAGATCAAAGAATAATGCAATTGCAGCCATTATTCCCAAAATAACTAAGGTAGTATTCCTCGGTATGAAATAATAAACGATGGGAATCGAAAGTGAGCAGAGATGAATTAGCTTACGAAAAATTTCATCTCTGTAGTGAATAGTTCCGTTATCAACCTGCGTCATCTTTGGAGATTGATTCTTTCGGTTTCCTCTGTTCAATTAATTTTTTTACATGATCGGGAACTTCAGTTTCGGCGCCGTTTTCAGAGCTTCCATTTCTTTTTATCGGCGGCAATTCCTCACCGCGAACAATTGCATCTATTTCTTCGCCATCAAGAATTTCTCTCTCAAGTAATTCCTTTGAAAGCTTATGAAGCAAATCCATATTGTCCTTTAATATATTTTCAGCTCTGTTCATGGCCGCACTCACAATTGATCTAATTTCATCATCAATTTCAATCGCAGTGCGTTCGCTATAATCTCTGTGCTTTTGAATTTCTCTTCCTAAAAAGATTTCTTCCTCTTTTGCACCGTAACTTACCGGACCAAGCTTTTCGCTCATGCCCCATTCACAAACCATCTTTCGTGCAATGCCTGTCGCTTTTTCAATATCGTTTCCTGCGCCGGTCGTATAATGCTTGAAGACTAATTTTTCTGCGGCTCTTCCACCAAGTGCGTAAGTAATTATAGATTCCAAATACACTTTGGAATACGTATGCTTTTCATCAATTGGAAGATAACTGGTTACTCCTAAAGCTCTTCCGCGTGGAATTATGGTTACTTTGTGAACAGGATCAGCTTCGGGAAGCATTCTTGCAACGAGAACGTGTCCAATTTCGTGGTAAGAAGTAATCTTTTTTTCTTCCTCCGAAATGATTAAACTCTTTCTTTCCATTCCCATCATAACTTTATCCTTAGCTTCCTCAAAATCAATCATTTCAACTTTTTTCTTATTTTTTCTTGCAGCTAAAAGTGCAGCTTCATTAACCAAATTAGCAAGATCCGCGCCTGAGAGACCGGGCGTTCCTTTGGCTAATACATCAATCTTAACAGCCGGATCAAGAGGAATATTTCGCGTATGGACTTTTAAAATTCCTTCTCGACCTTTAACATCAGGTCTATCTACCACAACCTGACGATCAAATCTTCCGGGTCGAAGTAAAGCAGGATCTAAAACATCGGGGCGATTTGTTGCAGCAATAATTATCACACCGCTGTTTTGTTCAAATCCATCCATTTCAACTAATAGCTGATTGAGAGTTTGCTCTCGTTCATCATGACCGCCGCCTAAGCCTGCACCACGATGGCGTCCGACAGCATCAATCTCATCAATGAAGATTATGCAAGGAGCATTTTTCTTCCCCTGGTCAAAAAGATCTCTAACGCGGCTGGCACCAACACCAACAAACATTTCGACAAAATCTGCTCCGCTTATTGAGAAAAATGGCACACCAGCTTCACCGGCAACTGCTCGAGCCATGAGAGTTTTTCCAGTTCCGGGAGGTCCTAATAACAACACTCCTCTTGGAATTTTTCCACCGAGTTTTTGAAATTTTGTCGGTTCTTTTAAGAATTCAATAATTTCTTGAAGTTCCATTTTTGCTTCATCAGCCCCGGCAACATCTTTAAATGTTACTCTACTACCTGACTGTGTTATCAATTTTGCTTTGCTTTTACCAAAAGAAAAAATCCCTCTTGTTCCGCCGGTAGAACCTTGCATTCTTCTCATAATAAGTAGCCAAACTGCAATGATTATCACCCAAGGAATGAAACCAAGAATAACATTTAACCATTCGTTAGATTCTTTATCGAATGAGTAGTTAATCCCTTTCATTTTCCAAATTGCTTCTTGATCTCTTATTATTGGTTCAGGCAAATAGACAGAAATTTCTTTTACCGAAACTTCTTTTTTATTAATAATTATTTTTTCTTCGGAGCGAAGTTCTGCTTTAAAGGAATAGTCATTTATATCCGATTTGGTAATTGTGGCTTTTAAGATTTTATCTTCTGAAAGAAGTTTTTCGTACTGCGGATACGGAATTTCGGTGTAGCTAACAGTATTAGTCCGGAAAATTTGCATAACTATTACGGCAGCAACGATTACTGCACCCCAGCCAAAAACTAATTTTATTACTTTGGACCAGTCAAAATTATCATCACTTTTATTAGAACCACCGGGTTTAAACGGCGAGTTCTTATTGCTTTTATTATCAGCCATATTTTTAAATCATTTTCCTAAGAATCTGAATGAAATCATTAACTTAACATGTAAATTGAACGTAAATTCCGATACTTTTGCGCATAATCAAGCCCAAATCCTATTACAAATTTGCTCGGAATTTCGAAACCAATATAATCAATTTTTACTTTATATCTAAGACTATTGGGCTTAACCAGCAGACTCACAACCCTCATGCTCGTTGGGTGATGATGACTTATTAGCTCTTCAATAAATTTAATGGATAAGCCGGAATCTACTATATCCTCAACAATAATTAGGTCTCTTCCGTTCACATCGCAGTTTAGTTCCTTTAATAAAGTTACCTTGCCCGAAGAGATTTTTTCATCTCCATAGCTGGACAATTTAAAGAAATCTATCTCACAATCTATACCAACATTTTTCACAAGATCCGACATAAAAATAAAAGATCCGTTCAGCACCCCAATGAAAACCGGAATTTTATCTTTATAATCTTTTGAAATTATTTCAGCTAATTCCTTAATGCGAGATTGAATCGTCTTCTCACTTAAATATTCAGTAAAGACATCTTTACCCACTAGAATTTTATCCCGGCTTATTTCAGGCATAGTTGTAAAACCTTTCGCGTTTTGTCCGTGATTTTGAATCTGTTATCAATTCTGTGACCGACGACCCAAACAATTTTTTTATTATTTGTAAGAACTAACTGCTTCCTTTTTTCGAATGCTGAAACTTTTTGGTCATTTAAAAAATCGGATACTTTTTTCGAGCCATTTAATCCCAACGGATAAAACCTGTCACCATCTTTCCAGAATCTAAGAATAAATTTATCGGTGACCTTGTCGGCATTAATATATTCAATGTTTTTGTTACTTGAATAAGCGGCAAGATTTTTATCAGCATAATTAATCATGATTTCTTTATGATTAATTTGTCCACTACCGCCAATTTTAATTGCAACGTTATCTGATTTCTTCTGTTTTCTTTTAATATAGACTAAAACTTTACCTCTCTCGCGGAGAGCAGATAATCCATTGGAGATACTTATACTTTTCCCGATTTGATTTGAGAATAGAGAAATAACTTCATTGCAGTCATTAGACGAAAGCTTAGCTGAGAAGTTTCTTTCAATGGAAAATTTTATGACATCACCCCACAGACTCTTATCAATTACGCCAAGCTCGTAAATATTTATTTCGAGCTTATCCTTTTCCCTGGTAACAACATGGTTGCTAATAATTTTTATTGCCGAATTAAGAACTGCTGATTGTTTCTTTAAAATTAATGAGGATTTGAATAACGTCTGCTCAATCTTAGGATTTAAATGCTTTTTAACTTGTGGAAACATTTTATTTCTGATAAAGTTGCGTTCATAAACATTTGAAAAATTTGTTTTGTCAATTAAATATTGAACATTATTCTTTTTCAAATATTCTAAAATTTCATCCTTTGTGATTGATAAAATAGGGCGGATAATGTTTTCCCTTTTTATTGGAATTCCGGATAATCCTTTTAGACCTGTTCCTTTAATCAAATTAAGGAAAACCGTTTCCGCATTGTCGCTGCAATTGTGTGCGGTTGCAATTTTATCATAACCAAATTTCTTCATGACCTTTTCTAATTCTCTATATCGTATTTCTCTTGCTGCTTCTTCAATAGAGATTTTATTCGCTTTTGCAAGAGATGGTACATTTCTTTTTACAGTGTGATAATCAACTCCTAACTGCGAACATAATTTCTTGCAAAATTTTTCATCGTTATCAGCTTCTTTACCGCGAATCATGTGGTTGACATGCATTGCCCCAATTTCGATTCCATATTTTCTTCGGTACTTCAATAAAAAATTAAGAAGAAAAACTGAATCCGGTCCGCCACTGAGAGCAATTAAAATTCTATCTCCTCGTTGGATAAGTTCATACTCTTCAATAAAACGAATTATTTTTTCGTCAATCTTTTTCATTCTTAAGCAATGATATTCTTATTTACCATTTAAGACTCTGATTTGGTCGACATGATTCTCTCAACATATTTTCCTAGCACATCGAACTCAAGATTGACAGTATCACCAACTTTTTTATTGGAAAAAATTGTTTCCTGCCAGGTGAATGGAATTATTCCCACAGAAAAAGTATTCCCTTCAAGCTGTGCGACTGTCATGCTGACTCCATCAATAGATATCGAACCAACATATATTAAATATTTTTTAAACTCTTCCGGATAACCAATCGTAAGAAAGTGACTATTTGATAATTCTTTTATTTCCAAAACTTCACCCTTCGTATCAACATGACCCAAAACAAAATGACCTCCAAGGCGTGCATCAGCTTTCAATGGTCTTTCCAAATTCACTTTATTTCCTGCTACCAGGGCACCGAGGTTTGTCTTCTTCAATGTTTCTTCAATAGTATCCACCGAAAAAGTGCTGACTTCTCTTTTTACGACCGTTAAACAGCATCCATTAACGCTTATGCTGCTTCCGATGTTAAGGTCTTCCATAATTTTAGATGCCTTAATCACAAGCCGATATCCATCTCCAGTTTTTAGTTTTTGAAGTAACTCTCCTTTTTCTTCAACAAGTCCGGTAAACATTTTATGTTCCTTAATGATGTGTAAACAAATTTCAAATTGATTTATAAAAATAGCAATTAGCTGTGAATGATAAGCGGGAATTTTTAGTACGTTATCTTTCTTTTTTATTTGCAGAATGAAGAACTGATTTAGTACTCAGGGTAAATTGAACCACTCGTTACCACAACTTACTTAGATAACTCAACGTACAAATCTTCATCAATTGTTTCAACATTTACAATCTTAACTTTTAGAGCATTCTTTATTGTACTTTTTCCAAAATCAATTACAAAAGGAAGACCGGGTCCTAAAATTTTCGGGCTGATGAATAAAACAATATCGTCAAAGAGATTTTCACGTAGGAAAGAAGTATAAATTTCGCTCCCTCCCTCTACAAGTATTGATGCTATCTGGTGTTTTGCTAATTCAACCAATGCTGCCTTCAAGTTTATCAATCCATTTTCATTTTCCTTAACGAAAAGAACCTTCGCTCCCAAAGTATTTAGCTTGTTAACCCGTCTCTTCTTGTTAATACTTTTTTTCGATGTGACTACAATCAAATTCGTATCGTTATTATTTGTAAAAATTTTATAGTCTGTAGCCAAATCAAGATTGGAATCGAGGATAACCCTTTTAGGATTTCTTCCTTCAGTTAACCTAACTGTTAATCTTGGATCATCAGCTTTGACTGTTCCTGCACCGACGAGAACAGCATCATATTTTGATCTAAGTGAATGAACACGGCGGCGAGAGGCAGCCGATGAAATCCACTTTGAATTACCGGTTGTATCTGCAATTTTTCCATCAATTGTTTGGGCTGCTTTCAAAGTCACATAGGGAATTTTTTTTGTTATGTACTTGAAGAAAAATTTATTCAGTTCAACACATTCTTTTTCCAACAAACCAACTTTGACATCTATTCCCGCAGATTTTAATTTTTTTACTCCGGCACCGCTCACCAAGGGATTCATATCCAAAGTGCCGATTACTACACGTTTGAATTTATTCTTAATAATTTTATCAACACAAGGAGGAGTTTTTCCATGATGACTGCACGGTTCAAGATTTATGTAGAGTGTTGCGCCGTCTAAACTTTCTCTTGCACTGTTTATTGCATTTACTTCGGCGTGATTTCCCCCAAATTTTTCATGGTAACCCGCCCCGATAATTCTTTCATCTTTAATTATAACACATCCAACAAGCGGATTCGGGCTTACCTTTCCCATTCCTTTTTTGGCTAGTTCTATAGAAAGCTTTATGTAAGATTCGTCTGTCAATTGAGTGTGTTTTATTTAATTGACAATATCTCAAATTCCATTAGACCTGCAGGTGCTATAACTTTTACCTTATCGCCGACTTTATTACCAAGAAGCCCCTGCCCGACCGGAGATGTAACCGAAATTTTTCCTGCTTGAAAGTCAGCTTCTTCCGGTGATACAAGAGTATATTCAAAAGGTTTTTTTGTCTTTAAATTTTTAATTGAAACAATTGATAAGATGTGAACTTGATCGCTCTTAAATTGTGATGTGTCAATAATTCTTGCACGGGATAATACATTTTCAAGCTTGCTTATCTTCAACTCAAATAAGCCCTGCTCTTCCCTGGCAGCATCATATTCAGCATTTTCAGACAGATCTCCATGTGCACGTGCTTCGGCAATCTTTGCAGCGATTGCTTTTCTCCCGTTTGTTTTCAGGCCTTGAAGCTCTCTTTCAAGTTCTACAAGACGCTCTTTTGTTAAGTAAACAAAATTATTATCAGTCATAATTCTTTCTTATCCATTATGAATAAATCAATAATTTAAAAAAAAATTACCACGGCTTAGCCAGTGGCACATGAAACATAAAAAAATAAAATTAGCTTGTCAAGAATCTACATTGCTTCGCGGCTATGAATATCATATTTGAAATCATATTTTCTCAATCAGATAATTTATTAGTCTGAGGGCTTAACCACTATAAGTTCAATATGATGATTGAAAATTCTTAAAATTAATAAGAAAACCAAACCGACTAGACCCATGAAACTTTCTGTATCCTATATATCGCTCTAAAATTACAATATTGGCAAACTTTTACTTCTCTGTCTTCAAGTATGGATAGTGAAACTTCCCTTCCTGAATTGCTGTAACATCTATTTCAACTGACGCAAGAAAATTTTAATCGACTCTTCATTCACCTCTAGTTCTTTTACTGCTGAAGTTTTTTTCCTACTAAGCTTAATTGATTGGCGTACATGTTGTTCTTCGGCTTGAGGTTGACCCGTTTTAATATCACAGGCGTGTTTTATCTCACATTTTACGTTTGACTTTTACAACTTGTAAACATAGGTTTTACTTGTACTGAGAATTTAATTCCATAATTAATCTAGTTTAATTCACTAAATAAAGGAGTCATTATGAAAACTGCCCCCAGTTACGTGGCAGGGGGAATATTGATCTACTTCTTATTTTCATTCAACCTCAATGCGCAGGATTGGAAAAACATCAATCCAAAAATGAACAATATCTTGGTGGATACCACCCTCTTACGAGCAACAGTAGTTTCAATGGAACCTGGACAAAAGAGTGATACCCATTCTCATCCAGCACATTTCTTTTATGCCCTAACAGATGGAAAACTTATTATTCACTACACAGACGGTAAAAATGAAACATTTGATCTTAAAGCCGGCGATTCAGGGTTCAGTATACCCGAACGCCCGCACATAACCGAAAATGCAGGAACAAAACAGGTAAAGTTCCTTATAGTAGAATTGAAAGAACATCCTTACAAGGCTCCTAAGAAAAGCCACTAAGTTTATCCTTTATCAATCAATTAATAGTTTAAATATTTTTAAGGAGGTCCTCATGAGTAAACTAAGAATAATTCAGTTCTGTATGGTAACACTCTCTGTTGTTCTGCTGTCGTGCAAACAGCCACCCAATATTGAAGAAGTCAGAAAGGAAGTCGAAGAAGCAGACGCTCGGCAGAATAAGGCTTTTGCGACAAAAGACATTGCAGGTATGACTGCAAACTACGCAGATGATGCTACCATTCTTCCGCAGCATAGTCCCATAATAACTGGTCAAAAAAATATCGAGGCATCCTTTAAAGAGATGTCAAGTATGATGAATGAATTCAATTTCTCCATGACCAGTTTCGATGTCAGCGGTGATTTAGCTTATGAAATTGGTACATTCACTGGAGTTTTTGGAACCGTAGCCGATACGGGAAAATATGTTACTGTATGGAAACGACAGGATAATGGAAAATGGATGATCGTAGCAGATATATTTAATACTAGTCTGCCTCCAACATTGATGACAGTTCCCGAAACAAAGAAAAAATGAGTTGTTTCAGACTGTGATTTTGACCGAGTGTGGAAAAAAGGTAGGGAGAATAATATTGTTTTGAAACAAAATATCAGTAGAGAGCAGTACATCATCATTAACCAATAATTAAAAGGAGTAAACCATGGTAACACCAGTTGCAGTAAGCAATTTTCAATCGAAGTCCCACAACTCGCCCGACGAAGTTCGTACACCGGATAAAACCCGTGTAGAGATCGTTAGACTTGAGGGCTTCACCATCGGTCGTTTCACTTTCGAACCTGGATGGCGTTGGTCTGATTGTATCAAACCAGTTGTCAAAACAGATCAATGTCAATTATCCCATGTGGGATATGCTATTTCCGGGCGGCTTACTGTGCGTCTCAAGGATGGAACAAATAAAACCATTGGAGCGGGTGAATCATATACAATACCGCCAGGTCACGATGCCTGGGTTGAAGGAAACGAACGCTTCGTTGGAATTGAAGTGATGACCGCTGATCAGTATGCGAAACCGTGATTATAAGGATACCCTTAGTTAGCAATAAATATTCTTAATAATCATTGTACATTATGCAGTACAACGGGCTTCACCGCTATCAAGGAGATTTCAAAGATAGATCTTAATAGCATTGCTATCGTTGCTTATGCTTTTGATCTAACAGTTGAAACCGTTTAACTCATAGTCAATATTAGTAAGTCACACTAATCTAAAAGGAGTGCTTTATGCCGAAATACAACATTGAACGCAACATTCCAGGAGCTAGCAAGCTGTCCCAGCAAGAGCTTCAAGCCATCTCACAGAAATCATGTGGTGTACTCAACAAGATGGGGCCACAGATAAATTGGGTTCACAGTTACGTTGCTGGAGACAAAATTTATTGTGTTTACATCGCACCAAACGAGGCTATGGTTCGCGAACATGCACAACAAGACGGCTTCCCGGCTAATGTAGTATCTGAAGTTAAATCCATCATTGATCCTACAACTGGTGGCGCTTGACTGAAGCAAAAATATTTTAATACAGTTCTACAGCTTCACCTAACACAGACTAACACTAATATTAAGGAAGATTTTTTATGCGATATGGCATATTTTTTATGTTTATAATCTTGACTGGTTTTCTGGTTTTCAATGTGCGAAACGGAAATACGAACTATGGTGAACATTCACAAAAGGAGATGACAAATATGTTTATAACGATAACGTCAAGTAAAGTTGACTCAATGCAATCAGAAAAAGTGGAAAAATTTCTTGCTGAATTCTTGCCACGATTTCAGAAACAACCAGGTGTAAAATCCATCTATCATTTTGACCGGCCTGACAAAGGGGACGAAGTTACGGTTGTTGTTTGGGAAAGTGCAGATGCTGTTAAAGCATATCGCCAAAGCGAACTAATTAAGGAAGCTATTGAATTTGAGAAAGCAAATAATTTACCCGCAACAAGAGAAGGCTATCCCTTAAAGTACAAGTTCTAAATTGCAAGGCGCGACTGATGTTAGACAATCTTGAAGACATTCCTGCAACTTCACTTAACAACCAAAAGCACGAAGCTCCCGTTGTTGATAGCGAATTGTAGTGGTCGCTAACACAGTTTGCCGTGAGAAAATGAGTCATTCATAGCTGTAAAAACAAATGGCGTTGTTGGGCGAAATTGTTAGGCGATATTGTTCTTAATTATATTTTTGGATTCAGTTGGTTTCCTGTATCCTGCAAATCGCTCTAAAATTACAGTACTGGCAAACTTTAGTTTCTCTATCTTCAAGCATTGATAGGTGAAACTTCCCTTCCTGTAGAGTTGCCACATATTTTTCAACTGCTTAAAAACAAATTTTTATTAGTTCCTCGTTCAGCCTCACTTCTTCTTCTACCAGAAGTTTTTTTTCTGCTTAGCTTAATTTGTTGGTGCCAAAATTTTTCTTCGGTTTGAGGTTAACACGTTTTAATATGACATGCGTGTTTTATCTCACATATTCTATTTGACTTTCATAATTTGAGAGTATAAGTTTTAAGCGAGTTGATTACTGAAATTTGAACACTATAACTGTCAACCAGCTGAATGATTTTAATAAAAAAATAAACTGTAGTTAGTATAGTTTATTTATAGCCCTAATTCATTAATAAATTATCGGAGGATAAATTGAAAAACTTCTTTTTAATTCTTTTTTCTTTTGTAATTGCTTTGATGTTCATGACGAGCATCCAGGCACAAGATAATAGCAAAGGAAAAATTGTGATTAAACGCTATCTTGTCGAACGCAGCTTTCCTAAGGGACTTGATATTCCCGTGAATATGGAGGGAAGCAAAATATGTCTTAACGTAGTGTCAACAAACGCTGAAGATAATGTTACCTGGATTCATTCATATGTAACTATGGACAAGAAAAAGACTTTTTGTATTTACGATGCACCTTCACCGGAAGCAATAAGAAAAGCAGCCGGAAAGAATGGCTTACCCGTGGATAATATTACTGAGGTAAGTGTTTTAGATCCATATTTTTATAAATGATTTCCTTAAACCCACATTTCAATAATTGAGTGTGCGTTTTTATTTTCAAAACTGTACAGCGGATATTCTTCCACATGGGTCTCTAAAATTATTGAGGATGATTTTATAGAAACTAAGAAGATGTTGCTGATGATCTAATTTTTACTTCTACAATAAGTGTTGATAGGATTGTTTGATTTTAATAAAATAATTGTGAGTATCCACCATAACTGAAATGATATACTTTCATATGGGTCTTTATAATAGTTATGTGCAATATCCCACGCTCAATTACAAATTTAGTATCACAGAAAGTAGAGTCTCTATGATCCACATACCATACGTTTTGTCGAGGCGATGGTGGCTTCCTACTGTTTTCTGTATTCTCATTGGCGCCCCAGCCTGCCAACAAGAGAAACCACCACCTCAGGAAAAAGTCGCCCAACAACAAGAACAGTTTCAGGAAACAAGTCCACAACAGCAACCCAGTAACAAGGAGGATTCAACCATGGCTTTTTATTTAACGCGGTTCAGTTATACCCCGGAAACTTGGGCTCGATTGATGAAGAACCCCGAGGACCGTCGCGTGGCTGCACGCAAGTACATCGAGTCAGTCGGCGGGAAACTGCATGGCTTCTGGTACGCGTTCGGCACGTACGACGGCTACTGCCTCTGGGAAGCCCCTGACAATGTCTCGATGGCCGCAGTGGGGATCGCTATCACCGGCGGCAGCGCATTGTCGAAATTCGAGACAACACCGCTGCTCACAGTCGAGGAAACCCTAGACGCCCTTCGTCGTGCACAGAAGATCGCCTATCGGCCACCCGGAGAGTAGTCAAGCGGCAACTGTTTCTGTTAGCGGCCTTGGCATTGTGGTGATTCAACAATGTCGGGTACTGCGCATAGCAAGTAAATGCACGTACGTTCACGTCATCGCTAAGGCGATATTGATGCAATATTCGGATTCAAGTATAGAGTTCGCTCAATCTCACTTTCTGTGGCACGCGATAAATGTAGTTTTGTAAATTGCGGTAAGCAAGGCGGCGTGATTTGGTGGACGATAAGCACAATAGGCGTCATTGAATAAGAGTAGTAAGAATGCGGCGAAGAACATCTTCTGTCCACTTTGCCGAATGAGTTCTTTACTAAGTTCAATAAAAGTTGTTTGATCGGATTTAAAACTTAGTTTGAAAAAAGAAGAAGAGTATTATTCTAAAACCAAATATCAAAGGAGTAAAACATGGCAACACCAGTTGCAGTAAGCAATTTCGAATCGAAGTCCCACAGTTCGCCCGACGAAGTTCGTACACCGGATAAAACCCGTGTCGAGATCGTTCGACTTGAGGGCTTCACCATCGGTCGTTTCACCTTCGAACCAGGATGGCGATGGTCGAATTGTATCAAACCGGTCGTCAAGACCCACGTTTGCCAATTATCTCATGTGGGATATGCCGTTTCGGGACGCTTGATTGTGCGTTTGGAGGATGGAACACAGAAATCCATTGTTGCAGGTGATTCTTATACAATACCGCCAGGTCATGATGCCTGGGTAGATGGAAATGAATCCTTCGTAGGAATTGAAGTGATGACTGCTGATCAGTACGCAAAACCGTGATTACAAGGTCGCACACTAACTAGTACTGCATGTTGTTAATAATCATTGTACCCAATGCAGTAAACTGGACTTCATCGTTATCGAGGAGAATTTTGAACTGCTTTTATGTCGAGAAAGTTGGCATGAAGACACTATAGGAGAAAAAACAGTATTTGAAAATGAGAGCAAATTGTATCTGTCATCTCATCATAAAAATCTAAAGAAAGGATCACCAAAATGAAAGCATCTAAATCAATGCGTGTATGGTTCGCCTTTTTCGGAGCAATAATTTGGTTTGGGATTTATCTCACAGGATTCTCAAATGTGCACTGGCTGCTATTTATACCACCAGCAGGAATGATCTTTGCTGCCATCACAGGTATATGCCCGAGTCAAATAGCTGTCTTCAAAATATTAGGATCAAAATAGAAAGCACAAGTGACGATAACAATCTAACTACCGGCTTTCCTGACAAAAACACAAGTTAATCCCGCTAACAGCGGAGTCATAAATTTTATTGATACGAAATTGAAAATGTTATTGAAGTAAATTGACTTTAATTTGAAACTTTAATATTGTTGTTATGCTTCTCGTTTAGTTACGAGTCAAGCAGATAGCATGCCTAAGCTTTTGCCCCCCTCCGGCAAAGGCATTTTTATTTTTCTTATACCATTTGGTTTTCACATCGCTGTTTATACTTTTTAAGATTTAAAATAACAATCCGAATCTATTTTCGCTTCGACTCTTGACCTCCTCAAAAAAATTACATAAGTTTTAAGTAAGCCCAGATTAGTCATTAGCCAAAAATCTCTAATGACCGCCATTAGAAAAAAGTCGAGCTAAATTATTT
>Ga0209126_1000206_pt1 | contig 19177 bp, 12 predicted proteins | sample RifCSP19_1_FD_184024 | JGI IMG/M metagenome (GOLD analysis project Ga0209126, IMG submission 184024) | Soil microbial communities from Rifle, Colorado - Rifle CSP2_sed 19_1 (SPAdes) (version 2) | ecosystem: Environmental > Terrestrial > Deep subsurface > Rock core/Sediment | place: Rifle...
GACGACCCGCCGGTGGCGGAAGCGGATCCCGACGCCGACGCGGTGAACGTGCTCACCGTACACAAGGCGAAGGGGCTGGAGTTCCCGGTGGTCTTCCTGGTCTCCTGCGTTTCCCACCGCTTCCCGACCCAGAACCGGGGGGAGCCGATTCCGCTGCCGGATCCCCTGGTGAAGGACGTCCTGCCGTCCGGCGACTTTCACCTGCAGGAGGAGCGGCGGCTGTTCTACGTCGGCATGACGCGGGCCCGGCAGGAGCTCTTCCTCACCAGCGCCCGCGACTACGGCGGTGCGCGACCGCGCAAGGTGAGCCGGTTCGTCCTGGAGGCGCTGGACCGTCCGGCGCCGGAGGGGGCGGCCTTCAAAGCCTCGCCGGTAGAGACGATCCACCGGCACGCTCCGCCAACGGAAGGGCAGCAGACGCTGGCCGGGGTGATCCCGGAGGAGCAGCCGATCATCCTCTCCTTCCGCCAGGTGGACGACTACGACACCTGCCCGCTGAAGTACAAGTACACGCACCTCCTGCGCGTCCCGCTGCTGCGCGACCACCGCGTGGTCTACGGCACGGCGATCCACGAAGCGGTGCGCGAATACAACCGGCGCAAGGCGCGCGGCCAGCCGGTCACCTCCGCCGACCTCCTGGCGACCTTCGAGCGCGCCTGGGTCAACGAGGGTTTCATCAGCCGGGAGCACGAGGACCAGCGGATGGAGGAGGGGCGGCAGGTCCTCCGGCGGTTCCTCGACTTCCAGGAGAGCCTGGGGCTGCGCCCGACTTTCGTGGAGGCGCCCTTCTCCTTCCAACTGGGGATGACCCGGGTGAAGGGGCGCTGGGACCGAGTGGACCTGCGGGGCGGCGAGAGCGTCGTCATCGACTTCAAGACGAGCGACGTGCGCACGCAGAAGGACGCCAACCGCCGCGCCCGAGAGAGCCTGCAGCTGGCCGTGTACGCGCTGGCCTACCGGGAGGTCTACGGGCAGCTCCCCGCGCGCATGGAGCTGCACTTCCTCGGCCCGCAGCAGGTGCTGGTGGGGGTGGCCGAGCCGGAGGAGGACCTGCTCACGGACGCGCAGGAGGTCATCGGGAACGTCTCCCGCGGCATCCGCGCGCAGAACTTCATCGCTACACCCGAGTACTATCGGGCCTGCCGCTACTGCGCCTTCAACTCGATCTGCCCGTACACGGCCACAGGTGATCCCCTCATTCCGGAGCCGGGCGAGTGATTTCCCTCTTGCACACGGCGGACGTCCATTTGGGGATGGGCTTTCCCGGCCTGGGGGAGAAGGGGCGCGACCACCGGGAGCAACTGAAGCGGACCTTCGCCCGGATCGTCGACCTGGCGCTGGCAGAGCGCGTCAGCCTGGTACTCATTGCCGGAGACCTGTTCGACTCGCACCGGCAGAGCGAGCCGACCCTGACGTTTGTGCGCGAGCAGTTCCTCCGCCTGCGAGAGGGCCGCATCCGCGTGGCGCTGCTGGCCGGTAATCATGACCCTCTCGGCGAGGGCAGCGTGTGGACGCGAGCGCGGTTCGAATCGACATGCGATAACGTGACGTTCTTCGGACCGGAACCGCAGGTCGTCGTCTTCCAGGATCTGGACCTGACCGTGATTGGCCAGTCGGTGGGACCCGACGGGCCGCAGACCTTGAGCCCCTGGCCCCGTGATCGAGCCACGCGCTTCGCCGTCGGCGTAGCGCACGGCAGCGCCTATCGCGAGGGGGTCGTGGAGGCGGGGACGATCCACCCCGCCGACATCCGCCGCCTCGGCCTGGATTATCTGGCGCTGGGAGACTGGCACTCTGCGCAGGCCGTCACCGGGCCGCCGACGCCCGCCTGGTACGCCGGCGCGCCGGAGTTCCTGGCGATGGATCAGGTGGCTGGGCAGGTCCTGCTGGTCAAGATTCCGACCCCCGGGCAGGCGGAGGTCCGCGCGGAACGGGTCGGGCGGCGGCGCTACCGGCGCGTGGGGATCGACGTCACCGGCCTGGATGCGGAGCGCGTCCGCGCGCGGGTCACGGCGGAAGTCGATCTCGACACCGTGCTCGACGTCGTGCTGACGGGGGCGGCCGCGCCGCAGATGCTGATCGATGTGCGGGAACTGGAGGAGGCGATTCAGGACGCCTGCTTCCGTGCCCGGGTGCGCAACCAGAGCACGATCTGGCTGGAGGAGGAGGCGCTGGAAGCCTTTCCCGAGCGCACGCTGGTGGGGCGCTACATTCGGCTGCTGCGGGAGCAGACCGCGGCCGCGCCGCCGGAGGAGCGGCCAATCCTGGAAGAGGCGCTGCAGGTGGGCGTGAACATGCTGCTGGGGGCCGAGGGGTCCTAGTGCGCCTGCTCGGGCTGCGCATCCGCCACTTCCGCCGCTTCCAGGACGCCGTCTACACCTTCGACCCGCGCCTCAACGTGCTGGTCGGGCCCAACGAGGCGGGGAAGTCCACGCTGCGGCACGCCATCCTCACCGCGTTTTTCGTCAACCCCGCCACCACGTCCAAAAAGGTGGCGGAGTGGCGCCCCTGGGGCAGCGAGAGCCTGGGCTCGATCGCCCTGGAATTCGAGATGGACGGCCGGCGCTACGAACTGCGCAAGGACTTCGAGCGGCGGCGGGCGGAGTTGCGCGACCTGCACCACGGGCTCACCTGGGAGGGCGTGCGCGCCCAGGAGAAGGTGCTGCAGGCGCTGGGACTCTCCACAGAGGGGCTCTACCGGGCGACGGCGATGATCGAGCAGGCGGAGATCGCCACGCTCCGCGTGGGCTCCGCGGATATCGGCACGCGCCTGTCCCGCGTCGTTCAGGCCGGACCGGGCGACCAGGAAGCGGGCGCCGTGATCAAACGTCTGGAGAAGGAAATCGCCGAGTTGGAGCGAGGTCTCGAGCGCCCGGTGAAGAATCCCGGAACGATCCGCCGCCTGCAAAACGAGGTCGAGACCCTCCAGGCGCAGCAGGCCGACCTGCAGCGCCGCATCGCCCGCCTGGACACGCAGCGGGAGGAACTGCGCCGGATCAGGGGCGAGTACGAGGCGGGGGCGAGGGAACTGCGGGACAAAGAGGCGCTGCTCCGCGAGAACCAGGACTTTCTGGCGATGGAGGCGCAGTTAAAGCCGCTCCGTGAGCAGGAACGCGGGCTGGCCGAGCGCATCGCCGCGATCGAGAAGGGGTACGCCGGATTGCAGGCGCTCGGCCGCGACCTGGAAGCGCTGCAGGCGCAAGGCGTCCCCGACGATGTGGCCATCGCGCGACTGCACGGCGCCCGGGGAGCGGTACAGAACCAGCGGCGGGAGGTGGAACGGCAGCAGGAGGCGATCCGCGCCGCGGCGGCCCGGATCGACGCCCTCTCGGCCGCTCCTGCGGCGAGTCCCTGGATCAGGGCGTTCCTGCCCGCGGGAGTCGTGCTGCTGGTGGCCGGTCTGGCCGCGGGCGTTGCGGGGGCACTGGGGCGCGCCGGTGCGGCGCTGTTTGCGGTGGCCCTTACGCTACTGGCGGGCGGCCTCGCGCTGGTCTATGCTGCCTACCGCCATCGCCGCCGGCTCGCCGAGCTCCGGCTGGAGCGGGAGTCCGCGGCGCTGCGCCGGGACGAGATGCGGGAGACCCTGCGGGCGGCCCAGGACGCGCTGGCTCAGGAAGAGGCCGCGCTGCGGGCGGCCGTGGCGGCGACGGGGAGCGCCACGGTCGAAGAGGCGGTTTCACGCCACGCGCGGCTGCGCAACCTCGTGCAGGAGCGGATGGCCGTGCAGAGCCAGGTGGAGGCGCACCTGGGTGGCGGCAAGATCGAGGATTTGCGTGAGGAACTCGACCGGCTGCGCGCCGACATCGCCGGACGGGAGGCCGTCCTGATGCGCCCGGAGGCCCAGGCTAAGCGGCTAACCCCATTGCAGGTCCAGCAGCTGGAACACGACGTCAAGGATCTGACCCAGAAGGTGCACCGGCTGCAGGCGCGGCAGGACCACCTGGAGCGGGAGACGGCTGAGGGCGCGCCCGACTACGAGGCGCTCGTCACCCTTCAGGAGGAGCTGGCCGACCGCCAGGAGGCGCTGGAGGCGGCCCGGCGGAAGGCGCGGGTCTACCGGGCGGCGGGGGAAGGGCTGCAGACCGCCCGGCAGCAGACCCTCATCCCGGCACGGCGCCTGGTGGAAGAGCGGGCGGGGGAGTACCTGAGCGTGCTGACATTGGGTGCCTACGACAAGGTGCAGATTGAAGAGCCGCCGCTGCGGGTGGCGGTCTGGGTCCCGCAGGCCGACGCCTGGATGGAACCGGCGGAGCCCGCGCTCTCCCGGGGCACCGCCGACCAGATCTACCTGGCCGTCCGGCTGGCGCTGGTAGAGGTGCTGGCGGAGGGGAACCACCCACCGCTGCTGCTGGACGATCCCTTCGGCACCTTTGACCCGGAGCGGTTGCGGGCGGCGATGGCCCTCCTGCGGAAGGTGAGTGTGGCGCACCAGGTCCTGCTCTTCACGTGCCGGCCGGAGTACGAGCCCTTCGCCGACCGCGTCATCGCCCTCTCGGACCAGCCGCCACCCCCCGAACTGCCCGGTCCGCTCTGGCAGCCGCCGCCGCAGACGCATTGACGCCCAAATCCCGGCAGGACTACAATGACTGAAAGTGCTTCGCGTTCATTTCCGCTCGATTGGCAGGTGATGCGCGCGGCGTTCTAAGCAGGGACAGCGATCGTCGCCCCGCCGGGGCGACGTCATATTTCCCGGCACCCCGCGATCACAGGGTGTCCGGCAGGGAGGTGACCACCCATCGACCCCCTCGTCGTTGGCATCGTTATCGGGGTGGGTACGATCGCGTTCCTCCTTGGATTCCTCCTGCGTAAGAGCGTCGCCGAGGCGCGGATTCAGTCCGCCGAGACCGCCGCGAAGAAGATCCTGGATGAGGCGGTCCGAGAGACAGAAGCACGGAAGCGGGAAGCCGTTGTTGAGGCCAAAGATGAGGCTTTCCGCATCAAGCGTGAGGCCGAACGTGAAAATCGCGAGCAGCGGGCCGAACTGCAGCGCCTCGAGCGGCGTCTGGTACAGCGTGAAGAGAATCTCGAGCGCAAGGGAGAGCTCCAAGAGAAGCGCGAGAGACTGATCGGCGAGAAGGAACAGGAGGTCCAGAAGGCACGCGAGGACGTTGAAGCGCTCCGCGATCAGCAGAAGGCCGAGCTGGAACGCATCTCCAGCCTGACCGCGGATCAGGCCCGCGAGCAGTTGCTGCGGCAGGTCGCCGAGGAAGTCAAGAGCGACGCCGCCGCCCTGATCAAGAAGATCGAGTCCACCGCCCGCGAGGAAGCCGACCGGCGGGCGCGGGAAATCGTCGCCCTGGCCGTGCAGCGGGTCGCCGCCGACCATACGGCCGAGGTGACCGTGTCGGTCGTCCCCCTGCCCAACGAAGAGATGAAGGGCCGCGTCATCGGCCGGGAGGGGCGGAACATCCGCACCCTGGAGAGCCTCACCGGCGTGGACGTAATCATCGACGACACGCCGGAGGCGGTGACGCTCTCCTCCTTCGACCCGGTGCGGCGGGAAGTGGCCAAGCTGGCGCTGGAAAAACTCATCGCCGACGGCCGCATCCATCCCGCCCGCATCGAGGAGATGGTGGAGAAGTCGCAGCGGGAACTGGAGCAGCGCATCCGGGAGGAGGGAGAGCGGGCCGCCTTTGAGGCCAGCGTGCACGGCCTGCATCCCGAAGAGATCAAGATCCTGGGGCGGTTGAAGTTCCGCCACTCCTACGGGCAGAACCTCCTGCAGCACTCCGTAGAGGTGTCCCTGCTGGCGGGACTGCTGGCCACCTACCTGGACGCGGACGCGGCGCTGGCCCGCCGCGCCGGCCTGCTGCACGACATCGGCAAGGCCCTCACCCACGAGGTGGACGGCACACACAGCACGATCGGCGTGGACATCTGCCGGCGCTACCACGAGCCGCCGGGGGTGATCAACGCCATCGAGTACCACCACGGCGATGCCGAGGCCACCTGCGTGGAGGCGGTGCTTGTCGCCGCTGCGGACGCCATCTCCGCCAGTCGCCCCGGCGCGCGCAAGGAGACGGTGGAGATGTACATCAAGCGGCTGGAGAATCTGGAGCGGTTGGCCACCTCCTTCCCGGGGGTGGAGAAGGCCTACGCCATCCAGGCCGGCCGGGAGATCCGCGTCCTGGTCAAGCCACAGGAGATCGACGACCTCACCGCCGCCGCGCTGGCGCGGGACCTGGCGAAGAAGATCGAGAGCGACCTGGAGTATCCGGGACAGATCAAGGTCACCGTCCTCCGGGAGACCCGGGCTATCGAGTACGCGCGGTAAGTGGGCCGCGCGAAGACCTCGGCCCGGGCGTCCATGAAGATCCTGATGATCGGCGACATCTGCGGTCGCCCGGGACGGCGCATTGTGAAGGACCTGCTGCCCGGGCTGCGCCGGGAGCACGGGGCGAGTCTGGTGATCGCCAACGGGGAGAACGCCGCGGGCGGCGTGGGGATCACCGAGGACACGGCGGAGGAAATCTTCGCCGCGGGCGTCGACGTCATCACCGGCGGCAACCACACCTGGCACAACCGGGACGCCTACACGCTGCTGGACGCGCATCCCCGGCTCCTGCGGCCGGCCAACTATCCGCCGGGCGCGCCGGGACGTGGCGCGCTGACCGTAGAGACGCCGGCAGGCCTGGTGGCGGTGCTCAACCTGCAGGGCCGCATCTTCATGGGCGAACTCGACGACCCCTTTCGCGCAGCCGAGCAGTGGGTGGAGGAGTTGCGGAAGACGACTCCGCTGATCATCGTGGACTTTCACGCCGAGGCCACCTCGGAGAAGGTGGCGCTGGGCTGGTACCTGGACGGGAAGGTCAGCGCGCTGATCGGCACGCATACCCACGTACAGACCGCCGACGAGCGCATCCTGCCGCAAGGCACCGCCTACATCACCGACGTGGGGATGACCGGTCCGCGCGACGGCGTCATCGGCATGGATCGCAAGGCGATCCTCGAGCACTTCCTCAGCGGTCTACCCACCCGGTTCACCGTGGCCCGGGGCGCGACGCAGTTGAACGGTGTCGCCCTGGAGGTCGACGGCGACGGGCGGGCGCGCAGCGTCACGCGGATTCAGGTTCTGCGCGAGGACGCCGACTAGAGCACCATGCGCATCGACCTGCACACGCACACCGTGGCTTCCGACGGGCTCCTCGACGCCGCGCAGTTGATCCGGCTGGCGGGGGAGGCGGGCGTAAGTGTCCTCGCCGTCACCGACCACGACTCCACCGAGAGTGTGGAGGCGGCGATGCGATCGGGGCGCGAGGCCGGGATCGACGTAGTTCCGGCGGTCGAGCTCAACACCGACGTGCCGGGTGCCGAGGTGCACATCCTCGGCTACTTCATCGACCACCGCCTGGAGTGGCTGCAGGCGCTGCTGCGCCGGCTACGCGACGGCCGGCTGCACCGCGCCGAACGCATGGTGGAGAAGCTGGCGGCGCTCGGCGTCCCCATTCAGATGGAGCGGGTCCTGGCGTTTGCCGGCGGCGGCGCCGTGGGGCGGCCGCACGTGGCCCGGGCCCTCGTGGAGGCCGGGTACGTCACCGAGACCGCGGAGGCGTTCACCAAGTACATCGGCCGCAACGGCCCGGCGTATGTGGAGCGGCTGAAGGTCACCCCGGCGCAGGCCGTGGAGATCATCCGCCGCGCCGGGGGCATCCCGGTGCTGGCGCACCCGGGGTGGCTGGGCGACGATGGGATGGTGGACGGCCTCCTGGCTGCGGGGCTGGAGGGGATCGAAGCGTATTATCCGGACCACACGCCGGCCATGGTGGAGCGCTACCTGGAAGTCGCGCGGCGCTTCAACCTGCTGGTCACCGGCGGCACAGACTTCCACGGCGGGGATCTGGCCACCCGGGTGCCGCTGGGGAGCCAGTACGTGCCGCCCGAGGTGGTGGATCGCCTGCGCGCCCGGGCAGATGGGCGCCGGCCGGAGCCCGCGCCGCCCGCACTCGAGTTCACGGAGGAGTAGGAGGGTCCACGTGACGGCCTCCCAGGATCCCCGGCTGCGACAACTCCCATCGGTGGAACGCGTCCTGCAGCAGCTAGAGGCCGGCGGCCACTTGAACGGGATCCCGCGGCCGCTGGCCGCGCGCGCCGTGCGGCAGGTCGTCGAGGGAGCGCGGCGGCGGCTGATCGACGGCACCGCCCCTGCGGAATGGTCTCCCGCCCTGGTGATTGAGGAAAGTACCCGCGCCGTCGCCTGGTCCGGGCACTCCCGGCTCACGCGCGCCGTCAACGCCACCGGGATCATCATCCACACCAATCTGGGCCGCGCCCCCCTGAGCCAGGCGGCGCAGGAGGCCGTGCGCGCGGCGCTGGCCGGATACACGCTTCTGGAGATCGATCCGGAGACCGGCGACCGCGGCTCCCGCCAGACGCACGTCGAGGGGCTGCTGGAGATCACCACCGGCGGAGAAGCCGGTTTCGCTGTCAACAACAATGCCGCGGCCGTGCTGCTCGGTCTGGCTGCGCTGGCCGCCGGCCGCGAAGTCATCGTCTCCCGCGGGGAACTGGTGGAGATCGGCGGGGCGTTCCGCATGCCGGACGTGATGGCCCAGAGCGGCGCCCGCCTGGTCGAGGTGGGGACGACCAACAAGACCTACCGGCACGACTACGAGCGCGCCATCACCCCGAACACCGCCATGCTGCTAAAAGTTCACCGCAGCAACTTCTCCATGACCGGGTTCGTGCACGAGGTAGAGGTGCGCGACCTGGTGGGGCTAGGCGCGGCGCGGGGCATCCCGGTGATGTACGACCTGGGCAGCGGCGCGCTGGTAGACGTGCGAACGCGGGGGCTGCCGGCGGAACCGACCGTGCAGGAGGCAGTCGCCGCGGGCTGTGCGCTGGTCACCTTCAGCGGCGACAAGTTGCTCGGCGGCCCGCAGGCGGGGATCATCGTCGGCCGGGCGGAGGCGGTAGACCGCTGCCGCCGCCACCCGCTGGCCCGCGCGGTGCGGATCGACCGCCTCGACCTCGCGGCCCTGGCCGCCACCCTCCGCCACTACCTCACTCCTGACGAGGCCTGGGCGGAGGTCCCCGTGCTGCGCATGCTGGCCGCCGACGCCCACGAACTGACCGACCGCGCGCTGTGGCTGACGCACCAACTCCGGAACGTCCTGGAAGACCGTGCCGTCGCCACCTGTATCTCCGCCGACGCGCAGGTGGGTGGAGGCGCCTTGCCGGGTGCGGTGCTGCCCTCGGCTGCGGTCCTGGTGCAGCCCGGCGACGGCGCCCCGGAGGCCTGGGCGGCGCGCCTGCGCGAACGCCGTCCGGCCGTCATCGTGCGGATTCAGGACGGCGGGCTTCTGCTCAACCTTCGCACCATCCTGCCTGACGAACTGGACGCCGTCGTCGACGCGTTCCGGTGACCACCTCGTCCAATCCCGCCCCACTCGCTTCGTCTAACCCCGCCCACCCACCCCCGCCGGCCGCTTCTTTCGTCATCGGCACGGCCGGGCACATCGATCACGGGAAGAGCGCCCTCGTGAAGGCGCTCACCGGCATCGATCCCGATCGCCTGGAGGAAGAGAAGCGCCGGGGGATGACCATCGACCTCGGCTTCGCGCACCTGGATCTGCCCAGCGGACGCCGCGTGGGCATCGTCGACGTGCCCGGCCACGAGCGGTTGATCAAGAATATGCTGGCCGGCGCGGGCGGCATCGACCTGGTTCTGCTGGTGATCGCGGCGGATGAAGGCGTGATGCCGCAGACCCGCGAGCACCTCGACATCCTGCGCTTCCTGAATCTCCGGCAGGGCCTGGTCGTCCTGAACAAGATCGACTTGGTGGAGGACCCAGGCTGGCTGCTCCTGGTGGAGGAAGACATCGCCCGCCTGACGGCGGGGACGTTCCTGGAAGGCGCGCCGATCGTGCCCGCCTCCGCGAAGACCGGGCAGGGACTGGACCGTCTGATCGCGGAGATCGATCGGCGACTGGACGGGGTCTTGCCGCGCCCTGTTGATGGCCCCATGCGGTTGCCGATCGACCGCGTCTTCATCATGCCGGGGTTCGGCACGGTCGTCACCGGGACGCTGTGGAGCGGTCGCGTGCGGCCCGGTGACACGCTCGAAGTACTTCCGGCGGGCCTGACGGTGCGCGTGCGCCAGGTGGAGCAGCACGGTCAGCGGGTGGAGGGAGTCACCGCGGGTTCACGCACCGCCCTCAACCTGGCGGGCGTCGAGCGGGAGGCCCTGGATCGCGGCATGGTGCTGGCCAGCCCCGGCACGTTGCAGCCGGCGGCGCTGCTGGATGTGCGCGTGCGCACGGTGCCCGGAGCACCGTCCCTGGCGCACCTGACGCGGGTGCGCCTCTACTTGGGTGCCGCGGAGGTCTTCTGCCGGCTGGCCCTGCTCGATCGCGAAAGGCTGGCGCCGGGGGAGGAAGCGCTCGCCCAGGTTCGCCTGGAGCGGCCGCTGGTCGCGGTGCGCGGCGACCGGTTCGTGCTGCGCCGGTATTCCCCGCTGGCCACGCTGGGCGGCGGCGAGGTCATCACCGTCAACCCGCCGCGCCGGCGCCGCGGGGAGCAGGCCGTGGCCGTCGTAGCATCGCTGCTCACGGCCGACGCAAGCACTCTCGTGCAGACTGCCGTCGCGGAGCGCGGCCTGGCCGGTGTCACTATCGAGGCGCTGGCACCGGCGGTGGCCCAGCGGCCGGAGGCCCTGGCAGAGGTCGCCGCGCGTCTGGTCGCAGACGGAAAAGTGCTGCAGGTCCGCGAGCGCCTGTTCGACGCCGGCGCGGTTGAGCGGGCGACCGCCCGGATGACGGAGTTGCTCACAGAGGCGCACCGGCAGGCCCCGTGGCGTCTCGGGGTGCCGCGCGTGGAGGTCAAGACGCGCGCCTTCCCCGGAGCCGACGACCGGCTCTTTGCCGCGGTCCTGGAGCGGCTCGCGGGGACGGGGGCCGTGGGCGTCACCCGTGGCTTCATTCACCTGGGGACGCACCAATCGAGCCACACCCCGGAGGAGCAGAGCACGCGGGCGGCGATCCGGCGGGCGATTGCCGACGGCCGGTTCACGCCTCCCCCGCTCGAGGAGGTCGCTGCGCGGCTCGGCGCGGGGCCGGTCTCTGCGCGAATGGTGCAGGCGCTCCTGGAGGATGGAACCCTCGTCGAAGTGGCGCCGGGGATCGTCTTTGCGGCGGAGGTACTCGATGATGTCGCTCGGCGGGTCGCCGCGCAGATTGAGGCCAGCGGGGAGATCACCGTCGCCCAGCTGCGCGACACGTTGGGGACGAGCCGGAAGTTTGCGCTGGCCCTGCTGGAGTACTTCGACGGGATCCGCCTGACGCGGCGCGTGGGTGACCGCCGGGTGCTGGCGGCGGTCCGTCCTCCCGGCGGATAGCCCTGTCAGGACTTCTTCGGAGCCTCCACCTTCGCGGAGACGATGCGCCAGGTCGCGGACCAGTCCGTCCCCCGGAAGCCGGGGCAGGGACCTTCGTTCTGTAGTTCGATCGGGACTTCGACACGCACGTTCGGCTCAATGACGGCGACCCGCACCGTGCCCTGCCGCCGGTCGGTGAAGGTGAAAAGGGTGCCGCCGGCCAGCTCATTGCGGCACGTGCGGGTCATTTCCAGGGTCAGCACCAGCCCGGTGATCCGCAGCTCGCTGCGGTTGGTGATCGCCACCATGGTGCCGCTGGGACGATCCAGCCCCGCGCCCAGCACGGTGACCTCCAGCAGACGGTCGAGGAGCCCGGCGAACTGTTCGACGTCTTTGACCTCTTCCGTCTTCTCGGCGAGCGCCTGCGTGGGACGGTTCATCGACCGCACGGTGACGACGAGCCGCGCGACAACGTCGCCGACGGGGATCCGTTCTTCGAACGTGCCCTGCCGCCCACCGCCCACCGGGTTGGGGTAGAGGGGTGCCGTTGTCTCCGCCAAGCGACGACCGTCGCCCGCCAGCAGGACGATCTGCACGTAGAGGGCGACCGGCGTCCCGCTGTTGCTGACAGAGCCGGAGACCACGAAGCTGGTGCCCTCCATCTTGCCGGTAAGGGACCGGATGACCACCCCCTCCGCCGCGGAGCCCGGGGCAGGTGTGGCGTGCGCCAGCGCGGCGGCGACGGGCAGCACCTCCGCGCGGAAGACTTCAATTAGTGAGACCTTCCCGCCGGTCAGCACAAACTCAATACCGTTGAAGGGCAGCACCAGACGGATCAGTGCCCCGGAGCCGGCGCGCAGCATGCCGACAGCGCGGTCGTACGCGGCCCGCACCCTTGCCTCGCCGTCCCCGATACGCACACCCGCCGCCGTGACGCAGGACCCGTGCCGGGTGGCCAACCGCCGGACCTGACCACCCACCACCGTAATCTGGCTGAGGGGCCCAGCGAAGACGTAAATCGTCTCCTGCCGCTGCCCACCCGCAACCTGCCCGATGGGGGAGCCCATCAGGCGCAGCATCTCCGGAAGGTCCATGCCGAGGCGGACCGCGCCGATGGCCTGTCCTTCTTGCACGAGGCAGGAGGGGGAAGCGGCTCCGGCTGGGAGGGACGGGAAAACCGATGCCAGCAGGCCGAACAACAGGCCGGCGAGGATGAGCGGGACAGCAGGTCGCATTGCAGTCCTCCGTCGCGTGTCGTGAACAGCGGCCCGCGCCAGCACTTCCGTCATCATAACATACCCAAACTGCGCCCGCGGCCGCCGGTGCAGGCCGGGTGAAACCTTCCTAGAATAGGGTTCACGGAGGGCAATGTTCGCTGGTGCGGGCTCCGGTCTTCAAAACCGGTGGGAGGCCAGGCGGTCTCCGGTGGGTTCGATTCCCACGGCCCTCCGCCACAGTAGGGGACGGGAATGCACAAGCGGGCGCGAGGATTCACCGCGCGCCCGCTTGTGCATTCAGATGGGTACTTCAGATCCGGACGTCAATAATCGCGGAGACGCCGACCCCGACGACCCGGCGCAGGCGCTTCCACGGCTCCAGGCTGTCCACGGGAATGAGAGCCTTGATCTGCCAGACCCCGGAGAAGTTGGCGTCGATGGCCGCCACAGCCTGGACTTTCTCCACCGCGCTCTTCGGACCGGCCACCTGGGCGGCGCCGACCGTCGCCCTGCCCGGCGCGCCGATGCCGATGGAGATGCTCAGGATGGGCACGACCTTGGTGGTCGCCTTAGTCTCCGCATCGCGGGCCTGCAGGAGGTTGTTGATGAAGGTGTTGATCTGCGGGGCGAAAGTCTTCACGGCTACGCCGATGCCGAGCGTCACGATGATGCTCCGCACATCCTGAGCGTGGGCGCCGGCGGCTCCGCCCAGAAGGAGCGCGGCGAGCAGTAGGGCCACGAGCCTGGAACGCGACACGGACATCCCTCCTTTAGCCTGTCGCTACAGATACGATGCCGGACGGGAGCGCGGTTCCCGCCCGCAGTGTTCTCGGGAGGCCCGGGCGCGGGCGTCCCCTGTACTTTCCTGGGGGTGGCTCCGTTTTCCCTGCCGGCCCGCTACGCGGAGACGTTCGCGGGCTCGCGGCCTAGCCCGGGTACCACTTCCTCAGCCAGCCGCGCAGCATCGTCACTTCCAGGCCCTCCACGCGGACGATCTCCTGCGCCATGGCCCGCAGTTCCGGACGGTGCGCCTTCGTCGCCGCCAGGCGGGAGAGTGCCACGCTGCGATCCAGGTGCGAGGCCATCATCGGGACGTAGGCGCGCTCGAGCGCCCCGCCCTTGAGGCCGCGCAGCTTCTTGACGGCCGGAGTGGCTACACCGACGTTGCGCTGGGCGGGCGACGCGCCGGCCTCGCGCAGCCACGTGAGCATCTGGCGGACCTGGGCGTTTTTGCGCTCTACCATGCGCTGGTTCCACTTCAAGAGTTCGATGTGGTCGGCGGTAAGGGTGGCGGCCATCGCGATCTCGACGGCCTCCTCGTGCACCGGGATGAGCGTCCGCAGGTACGCGGTGTCAAACGCCGGACCGCTCAGAGCGGCCAGCGACGCGACGGCGGGATCGGGGGCGGGGGAGGGGGCCGCGGTGAGCGGGGAGGCGATGGTCAGCAAGAGCAGCGCTGCGACGACGATCCGCATGAGGGCACCTCGCTTGGGGGATGTGTGGGGCGTTTCGGGGCCGCTCCATCTCCTATATGCCCAGTTTGCGGCAGGATTCCCCATCCAGAGATCAGAAGTCACGGGGGAAGTCGCCGAGGCACCGGTCGATGACCTTCCACGATCTCACCCCCATGATGCGGCAGTACCATGAGTTGAAGACCCGCCTGCCCGGTACGCTGCTCCTCTTCCGCCTGGGCGATTTCTACGAACTGTTCTACGAGGACGCGGAGATCGCCGCCCGGGAACTGGAGATCGTCCTCACCTCGCGGGAGGTGGGCAAGGGGCGGCGCATCCCGATGTGCGGGGTTCCCTACCACGCGGTGATGGGCCACGTCGCCCGCCTGGTGGAGCGCGGCCACCGCGTAGCGCTGTGCGACCAGGTCGAGGATCCCAAACGGGCCACGGGGCTGGTGCGGCGCGAGGTCACCCGGATCATCACCCCGGGGACGGTGATGGATGAGTCACTCCTGCCGCTGCGGGGCAGCATGTATCTGGCCGCACTAGCCCGCGGTGAAGGGCGGTGGGGGCTGGCCGCGGCGGACCTCTCTACGGGAGAGTTTCTCGTCACGGAAGTGGCCGGGGAGCAGTGGGCCCGTCTGCATGAGGAGATCACCCGGCTCGAGCCGCGGGAGATTCTGGTCAGCGCCGAAGAGATGGAAGCGTTGCGCCAGACCCTGGCGCCGGCGCACCTGACGCCGGTCGAGGACTGGCGCTGGGATCCCGCCGTCGCGCGACGCACGCTGCTGGAGCACTTCCGGGTGCAAAGTCTGGACGGCTTCGGCTGCGCCGACCTTCCCGCAGCGACAAGTGCCGCGGGCGTCCTGGTGCAGTACCTGCAGCAGACCCAGTTGAGCCCGCTGGATCACCTGCGCGGTATCCGCACGTACTTCCTCGATGCGTACCTCATTCTGGACGAGGGGACGCGGCGGCACCTGGAGATCCTGCGAAACCAGCGAGACGGGACCACACGCTACACTCTGCTCGAAGTCCTGGACCGCACCGGCACCTCCATGGGCGGACGCCTGCTGCGCGGGTGGTTGGGGCAGCCGCCGCGGGACATCGTCGCCATCAACGCGCGGCTGGACGCGGTGGACGAGTTGGTCCGGCGGCCCGCGCTGCGCAGCGACGTCCGCGGCGCGCTGAAGTCCATCGCCGACCTGCCCCGTCTGATCGGGCGCATCGGTCACGCCTCGGCCAGCCCGCGCGACCTGGTCGCGCTGCGGTTCTCTCTGGAACGCCTGCCCGCGCTGCGTGAAGTCATGGCGGAGGCGGGATCGGAGCGGCTGCGCGCCCTGACCACGCAGGTCGAAGTCCACCGCGACGTTGCCGAATTGATTGGCCGGGCCATCGTGGACGACCCACCGCCTGCGGGCCGAGAGGGTGGGATCATCCGCGAAGGGTACGACCCCGACCTGGACGGACTGCGGCGGGCGGCGCGCGAGGGGAAACGCTGGATCGCCGACCTCGAATCGACGGAACGAACGCGCACCGGGATCAAATCCCTGCGGGTGGGCTTCAACAAAGTCTTCGGCTACTACATCGAGGTCAGCAAGCCCAACCTCAAGCTGGTCCCGGCCGACTACATCCGCAAGCAGACCCTGACCAACGCGGAGCGCTTCATCACCGCGGAGATGAAGGAACGCGAGGCGCAGATTCTCGGGGCGGAGGAGCGGATGACCGAGATGGAGGCGCGCCTGTTGGGAGTGATCCGAGACGCGGTGGCGCAGCACGCCGCCACAATCCAGCGTACGGCGGCGGCGCTGGCGGAGTGGGACGTGCTGGCCGCGCTGGCAGAGGGCGCAGCCGCGCGGGGCTATGTACGGCCGGCGCTGACCGAGGAGGCGATGCTGCGCGTCCGCGCGGGGCGCCATCCGGTGGTGGAGACCGCGCTCCCGGCCGGGGCGTTCGTGCCCAACGACCTGGACATGGACGTCGAGGACCGGGGCATCCTCATCGTCACCGGGCCGAACATGGCCGGCAAGAGCGTCTACTGCCGCCAGGCGGCGCTGCTCGTGATCATGGCCCAGATCGGGTCCTTCGTTCCCGCGGAGAGCGCAGTGGTCGGGATTGCCGACCGGATCTTCGCCCGCGTGGGCGCCACCGACGACACCGCGCGAGGGCGCAGCACCTTCCTGGTGGAGATGCAGGAGACGGCGCAGATCCTGCACAACGCCACCCGCCGCAGCCTGATCATCCTGGATGAGGTGGGGCGAGGGACCAGCACGTACGACGGCATGAGCATCGCCTGGGCGGTGGTGGAGTACCTGCACGACCAGATCGGCGGACGCACCCTCTTCGCCACGCACTTCCACGAACTGACCGAATTGGCCTCGCTCCTGCCGCGGGTGCACAACGTGAACGTCCTCGTACAGGAAGAAGGGGATGAGGTGGTCTTCCTGCACCGCGTTGCGGCGGGCGCCGCGGACCGCTCCTACGGGATCCACGTGGCCCGCCTAGCGGGCGTTCCGCCCGCCGTGATCGAGCAGGCCCGCCGGGTGCTGGCCCACCTCGAGGCGGCCTCGGTCGGGCCGGCGGTGGACACGCTGCTGGCGCCCCTGCCGGGCCGCGCCCGGGGCGCTCTGCAGATTCCGCTGCCGCTGAGTACGACATCTCCCCTAGAAGAAGAGCTGCTGGCCCTGTCCGTGGAGAACATGTCGCCGCTGGAGGCACTGAACCGCCTGAGCGAGTTGCGCGAGCGCGCCCGGGCGGCGCGCCGGCCCGAGCAGCGGCCGCGAGACAAGCGGGTGCAGTGAGCCGGATCCGTGTCCTGGAGCGCGCCGTCGCCGACCGCATCGCCGCGGGCGAGGTGGTGGAGCGCCCGGCATCGGTGGTGAAGGAACTCGGAGAGAACAGCCTGGACGCCGGCGCCCGCGTGATCACCATTGAGGTGGAGCGGTCCGGCCTCCGCCTGATCCGCGTCAGCGACGACGGCAGCGGCATGGAGCCGGACGACGCGGCGCTGGCGGTGCAGCGCTTCGCCACGAGCAAGATCGCCAGCGCCGAAGACCTGGAGCGCATCGCGACCTACGGGTTCCGCGGCGAGGCGCTGCCGAGCATCGCGGCCGTCAGCCGGCTCGAGCTGGTGACGCGCCCGCGTGACGCCGATGCGGGGACGCGGGTGGTGGCGGTCGGCGGCGATCCGTCGGTGGTCAGCGCGGCAGGAGCAGCCCCCGGCGCGGTTGTCACGGTGGCGGATCTGTTCTTCAATACCCCGGCCCGCCGGAAGTTCCTGAAATCGCCTGCCCGGGAGTTCGCCCTGATCACCGAGGCGGTGCAGCGCCTGGCCCTGGCGGCTCCCGAGGTCACCTTCCGCCTGCGGCACGACGGGCGCGAGGTCCTGGTCTACCCCGCCGCCACTCCGGAGGAACGGCTGGCGCAGGTGCTCGGCCGGGATCTGGCCGCGGCGATGGCGCCAGTGCGGGGCGGCGGAGGGGACATCACGGTCACGGGCTGGGCTGTGCGGCCGGAGCAGGCCCGTCCTTCCCGGCAGCTCGACTACATGTTTGTGAACGGGCGGCCGATCCAGAGCCGGATGCTGTCCCGCGCCATCCTGCAGGGATACGTGGAACTGCTGCCGGTGGGGCAGTTCCCGGTTGCGGTCATCCACCTGGAACTGGCGCCCCACGCCCTCGACGTGAACATTCATCCCCGCAAGCTGGAGGTGCGCTTCGCGGACGAGCACCGCATCTTCAGCATGGTCGCCCGGGCGGTGCGGGAGGCGCTCCTGGGGCCTGAAGGACTGCGCCACGCGCCGCCGATCAGGCAGCCCGAAGTAGCCGGACTCCCCGCGGCCCGGCTGGAGGGGCCGCCGGCCGTGCCCGGCGGCGACGTGCTCGGCGAAGCCGGCCTGGCCTGGGGGCCGTCGGTGGATGGGGCGGGCGTGGCGGAGGCGGCGGCACTGTATGCGCAGCGCACCGGCCGGCTGCCCCCGATGCGACTGCTGGGGCAGACCCTCGGCACCTACCTGCTGGCGGAGACGACGAATGGACTGATCCTCATCGACCAGCACGCGGCGCATGAGCGGGTGCTGTATGAACGTCTGCTGCGCGACGCCGCGGTGGGTCGGGGCACGGCACAGAGCCTGGCGGTCCCGGTGCCCGTGGATCTGACCGCGGACGAACTGGGTGTCCTGGACGAGTTTCTCCCGGCGTCGGCCTCACTGGGCTTCGCCCTCGAGCCCTTCGGGGGATCGACGCTGCTCGTGCGCGCCATCCCCGCGGCGCTGGTGCGTCAGGCGCCGGAAGGCTTGATCCGCCGCGCGCTGGCCGCGCTGATCGATTCCCGCGACGGCGACGCGGCGGTACGCCGGCTGGCCATCGCCACCGCCTGCCACACGGCGGTGCGCGCCGGAGACCCAATGACGCACCCGGAAATGGAGGCGTTGCTGCGGGACCTGGCGGCGACGGAGGATCCGTTCACCTGTTTCCACGGTCGCCCCACAATGGTCTGGGTGTCCCGGCAGGCGCTGGAGCGGTGGTTCTACCGGAGGTGAGGGGGAAGGAGAGCGATCGCCGGAACGCCCGGGGTGAAGACGCCCTGGACCAGGCGCTGCTCGTCGCCATCTGTGGGGCGACGGCTACGGGCAAGACCGCGGTCGCCGCGGCTTTGGCGCGTGCCCTCGGTGGGGAGATCGTCGCCGCCGACTCGCGCACCATCTACCGCGGCATGAACATCGGCACAGCCAAGCCCACCCCGGAGCAGCGTGCCGCCGTACCGCATCACCTGCTCGATGTCGCCGATCCCGCCGAGGTCTTCACCGTCGCCCAGTACCAGCAACTCGCCGTTACGGCGATCGCGGACATTCTTGCCCGCGGGCACCTGCCGCTGCTTGTGGGCGGCAGCGGGCTATATATCCGTGCGGTGGTGGACGGGCTGCAGATCCCGCATGTCCCGCCGGACTGGTCGTTCCGCAAGAAGGCTGAAGTCGCAGAGCGGGAGCGACCCGGCTCGCTCTACGAGAGACTGCAACGCGCGGACCCGCGCGCTGCGGAACGGATCCATCCCCGCAACCTCCGTCGCATCATCCGCGCGCTGGAAGTCATCGAGCGGAGCGGACGGCCGATCTCGGAGCAGCAGCGGGCGCAGCCGGCGCCCTGGCGCGTCGTCATGACCGGGCTGCGGATGCCGCGGCCGTTGCTGTACGAGCGGATCCA
>Ga0209126_1000207_pt1 | contig 19151 bp, 15 predicted proteins | sample RifCSP19_1_FD_184024 | JGI IMG/M metagenome (GOLD analysis project Ga0209126, IMG submission 184024) | Soil microbial communities from Rifle, Colorado - Rifle CSP2_sed 19_1 (SPAdes) (version 2) | ecosystem: Environmental > Terrestrial > Deep subsurface > Rock core/Sediment | place: Rifle...
GCGGGGGCTAATCGTGCGCAGCCGCTGAATCGCCTCGATCACCGCGGTGACCATCAGCGGGCCGCCCGCGGGATTGATCAGCACTTCACCGCCGGCCAGCATGCTGTAGCCGTCGCCGCCCCGCAGCATGAAGTCGTTGGTCGCGAGCGTGTAGATCGCCGCGTCGTTGATCGGCTGATCCCCGACCCGAACTTCGGTCACGCGGGAGCCCACGGGGCGCGTGGGGTTGAACGTATACCGCAGCCCGCTCACCTGGGGGAAGCGCCCGCCCACCTGCTCCCACTGGCTGACGCCGTTCTCCAGGGCCTGCCGGACGGCCGCGCCCGAGACCGCCACTTTCACGATGAGGTTGCCGAAGGGCAGCCAGGCGAAGGCGTCTTTCCTCGCGATGCGGCCCGCCGGGAAGAGGGCGTTGGTGCGGATGCCGCCGCCGTTGGTCATGGCTAGGTCGGCCTGCACCGTGGCCCGCATCACGTCGGCGATGAAGTTGCCCAGGTTGGATTCCTGCTGGCGCACCGTGGAGTTGCGCGCGTCGAGGGCGGCCGTGGTCTCACCGACCACTACGTCCAGCTCCTTGCTCAACTGGTCGGTGTAGCGCTTGATCAGGCTGGCCATCGCCGGGTCGGCGGGGATCTGGTCGGTGATGGTGATGAGCTCGTGCTTGGCGCTGCGCGACCCGTCCAGGGCGAGGCGTGTCACGCCCAGCCACTTCGCGTCGGACCCGGCCTTGGCGATCAGCCGGCCGCCCACCGTCGCCGTCAGCGGGTCGTGTTCGTGCCCGCCGATGACCAGGTCGATCTCCGGCACCTGGCGCAGCAGTTCCTGATCGTCCTGCACGCGCATGTGGGTGAGGGCGATGATTACCCGCGCCCCGTCGCGGCGCAGGATCGGGACGATCGCTTTGGCCACGGCCACCGGGTCGCCGAAGGTGGTCGTGCCGGGGGAGGAGGAGGTGGCGGTCTCCTCCGTCAGCAGCCCGACGATGCCGATGGTGACGCCACCGACATTGAGGATCAGCCACGGGCGGGTGCCGGGGAACGGCCGCAGGCCCGGAGTGAACGTGTTGCTGGCCACCCAGGGGAAGCGGGACTCGCTGATGCGCCTGATCAGTTCCGCCGGGCCGTAATCGAACTCGTGGTTGCCCAGGCTCGCCGCGTCCACCGCGAGCAGGTTCAGGCCGGCGATTAGCTGGGCGCCTTTGAAGACGGAGGACTCGACCGACGGCGAGATCAGGTCCCCAGCGAACAGCAGCAGCGTCGGCTGCTCTTTGGCGCGGACCTGTTTGACCGCCGTGGCCAGGCGGTCCAGGCCGCCGGCCTTCCCGCCATCCACGGCCGTGAGCTGGTAGTCGTCATTGAAGTGGAGGATGGTCAGGACGGCGGGCTGTCCTGCGGTCGGCGCGACCGCCAGCAGCAGGACGAGCAGAACAGCAGAAAGCAATGCGCGGACACGCGCGGCTGTCTTCATCGGGTGGCTCCTTCTACCGGGAGAATCTCGGACGGGATCACGTGGCTGAGTCTATCTTCGTGCGGCGGAGTGCGTTCCCTGCGTTCCGACGCTACCGCGGGGGCGCGATGGTGATAGGTGCGTTGAAATCGCCGGCACGCAGCGTCATATAGTGGGCGCCGGCGACCATCAGGAGACGGTGGACCCGGCCGCTGGAGGTGCCGATCCACGCGGCAAACGAAGCGGATCCGCCGGACAATTGCCACAGCACGACCTGACAGTCTTCGGGCCCGCAGCGGTCTCGGCGCCCCAGCATGACGCGTTCGGCGTCGCGCATGTACAGCAGCGGGCCCTCGAGGGTCAGGGCCTGGGGGAGCGTGTCGCGCTCCCAATCGCCGGGGCCGGTGCGCGTGTACCGGGTCGTGCCGATGATGACCGCCTCGTTGCCCGCGGAGGTGCGGTAGCGGAGGCGGTTCGGCGGCACCAGGTCATAGTCGGCGACCACGACGTTTCCCTTGCCGTCGGTCAACTGCTCGGTCTCCCGCCAGCCGCGCAGCGCTCTGGTGGCGCGGCGTGCCCGGTCCAGCAGGGCCTGGGCGGCGGGATCGGACGCGCGGGGCGGCCCCTTCTCCAGGAGCAGCGGGAAGGCGGTCGAGACATCGAGTCGGCCGCGGCGGCGGACGACGACTTCGAGTTCCCACCAGCCAGGGAGCGCGAGTTCGCCACCCGCGGCCGCGTACCGGCCGGCGCCCGGCTGCAGCGTGACGGTGACCGGCGCGAGATCCTCGTCGAGTTTCTTCAGCCGCAGCAGGAAGCGGACGTTCGGGCCGGTCGGGATCTGGTCGCCGGCGGCGGTCGCCTCGACCTCATAGCGGTTCCAGCCCGGTTGCGCCGGCGTGATCGTCAGGCGGACTTTCACGCCGCCGGCGATGCCGGCCAGCACCAGCGGTTCACGCCCCGCCACAGGCAGAGTAACGCGCGCGGGCGGGGTGATCGTCAGCGCGGCAACGACCAGGAGGATCAGTGCGCCCAGACCGATCTCGGCGGTGACGACCCGCAGCAGCCGTCGGAGCACCGGATTCCCCGCGGCGGGGTCGGCGGCGAGGCGCGGCCGCAGGATGAAGTGGTTGATCGCCCCCAGCAGGACGAGCGGGACGATCAGCAGGCCCTTCAGCGCCAGCGTCCGTCCGTAGGCCGTGACCGCCAGGGCGCGCAGCCCGGGGACGTGCAACCACGAACTGTACAGGCCGGTCACCAGTAAGACGCCCAAACAGACAGCGGCAACGTTGGAGAACCGCCGCACGAGCCCGGGGAGCACGGCCTGCGAGGTCGGGGTTGAGGTCTCGCGCGCCCTCAGCTGCGGGGTTCCGCGCAGGCTTCGCAGGGTCAGCAGCAGCGCGGCCAGCCCGCCGACCCACAGAGCCGCCGCCAGGAGGTGCAGCCAGTCGGCGACTGCGGCCGGCCATCCGCCGCCGGAGGCGTGTGCGGTGATGGTGAAGCCGGCGAGGAGACCCGCGGCCACGACCGCGGAGATCCAGTCCACCGCCGGAGGCCGGCGCACCGCGGTGACGAGAGCATAGGCGGCGGCGAAGCCGACCGTGACGACGAGGTGCAGGCCGTGACCGGACTCCCGCAGGCTCGCCGGGCCGCGGAAGAGGGCGGCGAGCCCCGCCAGCCCGACAATCAGGATGAGGCCGCCCGAGCGGACGATGCGACCCCATCGGGACGGCGGTAGCAGGAGGAGGACGGTGAAGGGGATGATGATCAGGATGCTCCATCCCACTTTCGTGTCCAGCAGCAGCGGCCCGAGGAGCCCACGCCGCAGCGCCCGGAGAAGCGGCATCTCCATCAGCGACGTGGCAGTCAGGGCGAACCCGCCAATTGCGCTGATGAGCAGGAGAAGGGCGGCCGAGACCTGGAGACGGCGCAGCCGCGGCGTGGTTGTCGCGCGAACCGTCGCGGCGATCTCCGCGTCGGTGCCGCGCAGCGCCTGATGCAGTACGACGGCCTGGAAGAAGATGTTCCCCGCAAGCACGATGGCTCCAAGGAAGGCCGCCCAGCGCACGGCCACGGTGCCCGGCGCGGGCGGCGCCGGCTCTGAGCCACCCAACCCGGTGGGTACGGCCTGACCCACGGCGAAGACGAAGGCTCCGCTCGTGGTGTGTCCGTCGACGGCAGAGAGGACCCGCCAGCGGACGGTGTAGAGCCCGCTGCTCAGGTCAGCGACGGGAATCTGCAGGACGCGGCGGTCCGCCGACAGCGCGGCGTCTCGCGAGACGCGCCGTCCCTGGTCGTCAGTGACCGTCGCCGAAGTGAACGCCGGATCAACGGGCTCGCTGAACCACAGGACGACCTGCCGGGGCGGCACATCGACCGAGGCGCTGGAGACGGGATCCGACCGCTCCAGGGTGCCGTGCGCGGTGGCCGGGGGTAGGGCCAGCGCCAGCCAGAGCAGGGCGGCGAGCACGAGAGCTGCGGAGAGGATCGAGCGGGGCCGGCGGGCGGGCATGGAGCGCGGCGGTTACGGCCTCACGATGAACTGGTAACTTCCCTGTGTCACGGCGAGGTCATCTGCCGAGGCGGCGCGCCAGCGCACCGTGTACGTCCCGGCCCGGAGAGGCCGCAGCGCGGCAACCATAGATCGGCGAGAGAGATCGTTGAGATCAACGCCGCCCATTCCGGCGACGGCCGACACGCCGCGCGGGCCCCATACCGTCAGGCTACTCAGGGAGGGTTCGAGTTCTTCACTGAACCAGAGACGCACCGCCGCGGGCACAGCGCCGAGCACGCTGCCCGGTTCGGGAATGGCCCGGACCAGTTTCGCGTGCGCGGCGGCGTGCTGAGTTGTGAAGAGCCCGCTGAGCGCCGCCACGATGCTGGCGAGCAACAGAAATCTCACCGCCTGGTGCTTTCGCCGGCGATGGCCTGAACGATATCGCGAATCTGCCCGCTGTGGCTTCCGAGGTCGATGTCCACCCGCTGAACCCGAATGATCTCCTTCGGATCAATGATAACGAAACCCACGAGCCCTCCCATAGGCCGGCCGTCACCCGGCAGGTCAAGGCGCCTCAGCGCGGCCACCCCCAATCCCAGGAGCCACCATGGTAACCGCGCACTGCGGCGTCTCTTGGACCGCATCATCCTCAGGAAGTCATCTGGGCTTCGCGCAGGGCGGCGCGGCCCTCGCGGACTTTCTGGAAGAAGGCAGGATCCTCTTTCAGCGCCAGCTGGCGCGGGCGGGGCAGATCCACCCGCACCTCCGTGACGATGCTGGACCTCGTCCGAGGCGAGACGCCCCGGCTCATCACGACCACCCGGTCGGCGAGGAAGACGGCCTCTTCGATCGAGTGCGTGACGAAGACGATGGTCAACCCCCGGTCCTCATAGAGGCGTAGAAGTTCCAGGTTCATTCGGTCGCGGGTGATTTCGTCGAGGGCGCCGAAGGGCTCGTCCATCAGGAGGACGCGCGGGTCCAGCGTCAGCGCCCGGGCGATGGCGACGCGTTGCTGCATCCCCCCCGAGAGTTTGTCGGGGTAGTAGTGGGCAAAGGCCTCCAGCTCCACGGTGCGCAGCAGTTGCCCGACGGTCGGCAGGTAGCCGCGCCGCCGGCCGCGCCAGAACCACCAGCGAGGGTCGCGCAGCCGCAGCGGCAGAAGCACGTTCCCCTCCGTCGTCAGCCATTCGAACAGGACCGGCTGCTGGAAGATGACGCTGCTCACCCCCGCCCGCACGGCCTCGCGGGGGGGACGCCCGTCCACGTCAATCGTCCCGCCCGTGGGGTCGCGGAGGCCGGCCAGCAGAAAGAGCACGGTGGTCTTCCCGCAGCCGGAGGGCCCGATGACGGAGACGAACTCGCCGGGGGCGACCGCCAGGGTGAAGTTGGTGACCACGTCCAGGATCTGCTCCGTCCCCCGCCGGCCGAAGAGTCCGGGCAGCCGCACAATCTCATAGGTCTTGGAGACCCGTTCCATGCGGATGATCGGGCCCGGGGTGGTGGTTGGCGAGGACGACGGAGTCATCGGTGAGGTGAGGAGTGAAGTGGCAGCGGGGTCGGAAGCGAGTGAGCCTTTCGAGCACCCCGACCCCGCCGCCCTTCACACCTAGGGCTTCACACCACTGGCAAACTTCGTCGAGTACGCCGCGGTGATCTTCGCGCCCTTCAGCAACCCGGCCCGCGCCAGATCCTTCCCCAGCTGCTCCCAGGCCGCGGGGTCCACGTACCCGAGGCCGTTCGTCTTGGTCGCGGCGGTCACCATGATCGAGAACAGGAAGTCCATGCCCGCGATTTCGTGGGCCTTGTCCAGGTTCTTGTTGTACTTGAAGAGGATGTCGGCGGCCTCCTGCCGGTTGGCGAAGGCATACTGGAACCCCTGATAGTGGCCGGCGACGAACTGCTGGATCACCTGCGGGTACTTCCGGATGATCTCCTCGGTGGTGAAGAGGACATTCTCCGGCCACTTCATCCCGAAGTCGTCGGCGTAGGAGTAGACGTAGTACTTCTCCTTGACCTCCCGCTTGGCCACCAGCACCTCGTTGTAGCCCATGGCGTGGGCAAACTGGACTTTCTTCTGCATCCACGCCCCGATGGTGGCCGGGTCGCCCTGTTGGTTGACGACCTTGATGCGCGCCGCCCAGTCCGGACCGATCATCGCCTTGATCTGCTTGTCGTAGCCGATCCAGGTGGCCACCGTGCCCTTGACGTCGCGCGGTGACTTCAGCGGCACCCAGGAGAGCAGGTGGATCGCCGACTTCTGGAAGTCATGAGCCACGACCACCAGCGGCAGCTTCTGCTTCTCCCGCGCCTCCAGGATGTTGTACGGGTAATCCACGCCGAGCACGATCTCGCCGGCCCGGGCCTTGGCCATGACGCGGTCGATGGGCGACAGCCCCGGTCCGCCGCCGATCACCGTGACCTGGAGGTTGCCGAAGAACCCCTTCTCCACCCCGACGGGGTCCCCCATGGACTCGTTGTGGATAAACCAGGCCTCGATCACCGAGACCCTCGGCCCCTGCGCGGCCACGCCCGTGGCCACGACCAGTACCAGGGCCGCCATCAACACCAGCACTCGCTTCAGTCCTCCCATAACCCTCCACCCCCTGTGTGGTTTCATCTCTCCCTGCAGCCGTCCCGGGTGCGCGCGTGTCGCTTGTTGCCCATCTCAAGACCGCTCCCGGGCGATGCTCACATGCCAGGGCAGCAGCAGCCGCTCCGCCACCGTGACGATGCCGAGCAGCACCCAGCCGATCAGCGTGCAGAACACCGCGGCCAGGAAGACCCGCACCGTATTCCCCACGTAGCGCGAGTCCAGGATCATGTAGCCCAGCCCTTCGAAGGCACCGAAGAGTTCCCCCACGATGGCGCCGTTGACCGCCGCCATCACGCCGCCCTTCAGGCTGGTGAAGATGATCGGCAGCGCGGAGGGCAGCGTCAGCAGCAGCATCCGTTGCAGCCAGGTGGCGTTGTAGATGTCCATCAGGTGCTCCCGCATCGGGTCCACCGAGATGAACTCCTTGTGCGTGTGGTAGAGCACGGCGAAGAAGGTATACATGCCGGCGATGATGATCTTGCTCGTGATGCCCAGGCCGAACCACACGACCGCCAGAGAGGCCAGGGCCACGAAGGGCGTGCTGTTCAGCGTGACGACGATGCGGTAGAGGAAGTCCTCCAGCACGCGGGGTAGCCAGACGAAGAGCATCGCCGCCAGCAGGGCAACCCCCGATCCCAGGAGGAATCCCAGCACGGTTTCCTGCGTGGTGATGCCCGCATAGTAGAGGACCACCGGCGAATCCTCGGCCAGCGCCCGGAGAATCTGTGACGGGGCGGGGAGGAGGTACGGCGCGTCGTACAGCCGGGAGGTCACCTCCCAGGCGACGGCCGCCACGAGGGCAAAGACCGTCCACGACCCCAGATCGGCGAAAGGCAGGCCCCGCCGCGGGGCGCTCCGCGGGCGCGTGGCCGGACGCGCGGTCCCTTCCTGCGCCATCTAAATGAGGAAGCGGATCTCTTCGTCTTTGCCGTTCCAGTGCACGGTCGAGCGCGCCGGGCGGGTCTCCGCCACGACGCGGCCGCGAGAGATCACCACCCGGCGGGCGGCCAGCGTGCGCACCGCGTCCACCGCCGTGGGTGCGTCAAAGACGACGAGGTCGGCGCGCTTACCGACCTCCAGCCCGTAATCCTCCGCGCCGAAGCACGCCGCCGCGCGCGTCGTCACCAGGTCGAGCATCGTCTCCAGTTCGTCCCGCCCGGACATCTGCCCGTAGTGCACCATGACGAAGCAGGCCTGCAGCGGGTCGCCGACGCCCAGCGGATACCAGGGGTCCATGATCGAGTCGTGGCCGATGCAGACGTTGATATCGTTGGCCAGCAGTTCCTTCACCCGCGTGAAGCCGCGGCGGATGGGATAGGAGTCGAACCGGCCCTGCAGGACGGCGTTGTCCAGCGGGTTAGTGATGAAGTGCACGCCGGCATGGCGCACCCAGCGGATCAGCCGGTAGGCGTAGGCGTTGTTGTAGGAGTGCATCGCCGTGGTGTGGCTGGCCGTCACCCGCCCCTGCAGCCCCAGGCGGATCGTCTCCGCCGCCAGGAGTTCGAGGAAACGGCTCTGGTCGTCGTCGGTCTCGTCGCAGTGCAGGTCGGCCGGCCGATCGTACTCCGCGGCCAGGCGCAGCGCGGTGCGGACGTCCCGCTCGCCGTACTCGCGGGTCCACTCGTAGTGCGGGATCCCACCGACCACGTCGGCGCCCATCTCCAGGGCGCGCGTCATCAGTTGCTCGCCATTGGGGAACGAGTAGATCCCCTGCTGCGGGAAGGCCACGATCTGCAGCGTAATCACGTCCGCAACCTCTTCCCGCACTTCCAGCAGGGCCTGCAGCGCGGTGAGGCTCGGGTCACAGACGTCCACGTGCGTGCGCACATAGGTGACGCCGTTGGCCAGCATCCACTTCAGCGCGGTGGTGGCGCGCCGTTTCACGTCCTCGTGGGTGAGCGACTTCACCCGCTCGCCCCAGATCTCGATCCCTTCGAAGAGCGACCCGGTGCGGTTGTGCCGGGGTTGGCCGACGGTGAGGGCCGCGTCCAGGTGGATGTGGGTCTCGATGAGCGCGGGCGTGACCAGGTCCCCGGTGGCGTCGATCTCGCGGGGCGCCCGGTCCGGAATCTGTGGGGCGATGGCGGCGATCCGGTCTCCCCGGATGCCGACGTCGTGGAGGCCTTCTCGACCCTGCAGGGCCGCGCGCCGGATGATGAGATCCATGGGATTTTGGAGGGAATTCGCGTTCAAAGGGATGGCGCCCTGCTGTGGCCAACATCCCCACCGTGCCTCCATCCCCACCGCTCCACGACCTGCTGGTCATCGACCTGACCCGCGCCCTGGCCGGACCCTACTGCACGCTGATGTTGGGCGACATGGGCGCGCGGGTGATCAAGGTGGAGACGCCCGCCGGCGGCGACGACACGCGGGGGTGGGGGCCGCCCTTCCTCGGCGGCGAGAGCACCTACTTCATGGGCGTGAACCGCAATAAGGAAAGTCTGACGCTCAACCTCAAGGACCCGCGCGGTCGGGAGATCCTGCACCACCTGGTCGCCCGCGCCGACGTCCTGGTGGAGAACTTCCGGCCGGGGATCATGGATCGTCTGGGATTCGGCTACGAGGCGGTGCACGACCGCTACCCGCGTCTCGTCTATGCGTCCATCTCCGGATTCGGGCAGGACGGGCCGTACCGCGAGCGCACCGCCTACGACCTGATCCTGCAGGGGATGGGCGGGCTGATGGGGATCACGGGTGAGGAGGGCGGGCCGCCGGTAAAGGTCGGCGTGGCCATCACCGACATCTGCGCCGGGATGTTCGCCGCATTCGCCATCCTCGCCGCCCTGCGGGTGCGCGACCGCGCGGGGCAGGGGCAGTGGATCGACGCCGGCATGCTGGACGGTCAGCTCGCCTGGCTGACCTACCAGGCGGGGTTCTACTTCGCCACCGGCGAGAACCCGCGGCGACTGGGCAGCGCCCACCCGTCGATCGTGCCGTACCAGGCGTTTCGCAGCGCCGACGGCTACATCAACGTCGCCGTCGGCAGCGAGGGCATCTGGGAACGCTTCTGCGCGGCCCTCGATCGGGAGGACTTCGCCGCCGACCCGCGCTTCCGCACCAACCCCGACCGGGTGGCACATAGAGAGGTCTTGCTCCCGGAGCTACAGGACATCCTCGCCGCACAGCCCACGGCGCACTGGCGGAACGTGTTCGATGCCGCAGGGGTGCCCAACGGGCCGATCTACCTGTTGAGCGAACTCTTCGCCGATCCACAGGTCCAGCATCGCGGGCTGGTGGTGGAGATGGAACACCCGGCAGCGGGCCGCATCCGGCAGACGGGGATCCCGGTGCGGCTTTCGGTGACTCCGGGATCGATCCGCACGCCGCCCCCGCAACTGGGGGAGCACACCGACGCCATCCTGAGCGAACTGGGATACGACGGGGCAGCCATCGCGCGTCTGCGTCAGGATGGGGTCGTCTGAGGCGGAACCTTTTCCCGGCCGCGCCACGCCGCGGAAACCTTGCCCGGGGCACCGATAGGATATGATGGTGATGAGTATGGCAGCCGAATCCTTCGAGGTTCGAATGGGGAGATCGGTACGGTGCGCCAGGAGATCAGGGACCTGCGGGGAGAAGTTCGCCAGCAGTTCTCTTGGGTCATCGGCTTTATCGTCGTGACACTTCTGGTCCCGATCGCGTTGCGCTTCCTCCCCCCGTAGACGATGCCCGAGCCCACGGCGTTCCTTCAGCGGCCGTGAGCGACGCTCCCGGAATCGTCTGCCCGCGCTGCCAGTCGGTCATCCCCGAGACGGACCTGCACGCTCATCTCTATGTCTGTCCCCACTGTGGTGCCCACCTCACCATGCCCGCCCGCGAGCGGATCGCCATGCTCGCCGATCCCGGCTCGTTCCGCGAACTCGACCGCGGGTTGGTTTCCGTGGACCCGCTGGCCTTCACCGACCAGCGGGCCTACCGCGACCGGCTGCTGGAGGCGCGCCGCCGTACCGGCCTGCGGGAGGCCGTGTTGATCGGCGAGGCGCGCATCGACGGACAGCCGGTGATGCTCGTCGTCTTCGAATTCGAGTTCATGGGCGGGACGATGGGCTCGGTGGCCGGCGAAAAGATCGCCGACGCGTTCGAGTACGCGACGAAGCACCGGCTGCCGCTGGTGAGCGTGACGCAGAGTGGTGGGGCGCGCATGCAGGAGGGGATGCTCTCGCTGATGCAGATGGCCAAGACGGCCGCGGCAGAGGCGCGCCACGACCGCGCCGGCCTGCCCTACATTTCGATCCTGGGCCACCCCACGTTCGGCGGCGTCGCCGCCTCGTTCGCCGCGTTGGGTGACATCCTGGTCGCCGAACCGGGCGCGCTGGTCGGTTTTGTCGGACCGCGGGTCATTGAGCAGACGATAGGCGAACGTCTGCCGGAGGATTCGCACCGCGCCGAGACCCTGTTTGCTTCGGGCCTGGTGGACCTGCTGGTGGAGCGGTCGCGGCTGCGCGAGACGGTCGCCTATCTCGTCGCGCATCTCGCCCGGCCCTCTCCGGCGCGACTGAGCCCGGGTCCCGCGCCGCCGCGGCAGCGGCGCCCGCGCGGGCGATCATCCCGGTCGGCGACGACCGCCTGGGAACAGGTGCAGCTGGCGCGCCATCCGCAGCGGCCGACGACGCTGGATTACGTCGAGCGGCTCTTCACGCGGTTCGTGGAGTTGCACGGTGACCGCGAGGAAGGCGACGATCCGGCGATTGTTGGTGGAGCGGGCGAACTCGCCGGGCAGACCGTCGTGGTCATCGGGCAGGAGCGCGGCCGCACGCCGGAGGAGCGTTCCCACCGCCACGGCGGCATGGCCTATCCGCAGGGCTACCGCAAGGCGCTGCGCCTGATGCACCTGGCGGCGAAGTTCGCGCTGCCGCTCGTGACCTTCGTCGACACGCCCGGCGCGTACCCGGGCTACGAAGCCGAACGGCACGGCATCTGGCAGGCGCTGGCCCGCAACCTGCAGGCGATGGCGGTGCTGCCCACGCCGGTGATCGCCGTCGTCATCGGCGAGGGCGGGAGCGGGGGCGCCCTGGCGCTCGGGGTGGCGGACCGGGTCCTGATGCTCGAACACGCGATCTACTCCGTGATCGCTCCCGAAGGCGCGGCGGCCATCCTCTACCGCGACGCCGCGCGGGCCCCGGACGTGGCCGCGGCGCTCAAGCTCACCGCGAACGACCTCCTCCGTCTGGACGTGATCGACCAGATCGTCCCCGAGCCTCCGGGGGGAGCGCACGCCGACCCCGCGGTCATGGCCGCCACCCTCCGCTACCACCTGGTCTCGACCCTGGCCGCGCTGCGCAAGGTGTCGCCGCGGAAACTCCTCCGCCTGCGGCAGCGGCGGTACCGCCAGATCGGTCGCGTGGGCGCCTACTGGCGCGAGGTCGTGCGGACGGAGATGCAGGAACTCCTGGCGGCCCTGGAGACCCGCATCCTCCGCCGCGCCCACGAGCACCCGGACGCAGGAAGGAGTCGCCCCCCCGCCTCCGAACAACCCTAAGAACCCATATCGGGAGGTGAGGGCTTATGCAGGAGCGGCCCCAGGGCTATCTCCCTCCGGATCAACCGCCCCTTGGGGCGATGATCAGCCTGGGGTTCCAGCACGTGCTCACCATGTTTCCCGCGACCGTTCTGGTGGCGCTGCTCACGGGGTTTGACGTCGGCGTCACCCTCTTCGCCTCAGGCCTGGCTACGGTCATCGCGCTCGTCGGGTCAGGCATGCGCATCCCGATGTACTACGGGTCTTCCTTCTCCTACATCGCCGCCATACGGGGCGTCACTGTCCCGGCAGGAGCCACCGCTCCCAACCCCGCCCTGGCACCACTGGCCCAGGTGGGCATCGTCGGCACCGCGGTGGTGAACGTCTTTGCAGGCCTGATCGTCCGGGCCGTCGGCAAGGCACGGCTGGACAGAGTGCTGCCTCCGGTGGTCACCGGTTCGGTGGCCGTCGTCATCGGCATCGCCCTGGGCAAGGCCGCTCTGGACATGGCGACCGGGACCTGCTGCGGCAGCCCGCAAGCCACATGGTGGACGGTGGCCATGGTCACGCTTGTGGCGACGATCCTCTTCTCCGTCTACCTGCGCGGGCGGGGCCTGATCGGCATGCTGCCCGTCCTGCTGGGTGCCATCGTCGGCTATCTCTTCGCCCTGGTCTATGCCCGTGAGCTGGTCAACTTCGCTCCCGTCGCCCAGGCGGCCTGGGTCCGCATGCCCAACTTCCACTTTCCGGCCTTTGGCGACGCGAAAGCCTGGGCGACCATCTTCGCCATCGCGCCCATCGCCATCGCCACCATCCCGGAGTCCACGGCGCACCTCTACCAGATCAGCCTCTACGTCGACCGCGTGGCCGAGGAAATCGGCCGGAAGAAGCTGGAGATCAAGAAACTCATCGGCCTCAATCTGATCCTGGACGGCGTCGGGGACGGGGTGAACGGACTGCTCGGCGGCTGCGCCGGCACAAACTACGGCGAGAACAACTCGCTGATGGTGATCACGCGGAACTACTCGGCTCCCGTCCTGGTGGCGGCGGGCGTGATCGGCATGCTGCTGGGCTTCGTCGGCAAACTTGCCGCGCTCGTCGGCACACTGCCCACCGCCGTGACCGGCGGCCTGGCCATCTACCTCTTCGGCGTCATCGGCCTGCAGGGCGTGGCGCTGATGATGGCCGAGGGCGTGGACTTCTTCGACCCCAAGCAGCTGGCCATCGGCGCGTCGATTTTGGTTGTGGGCATCGGCGGCGCGGCCTTCCCCGGCGGGAACATCCCCATCTGGGGCTGGCAGTTGCCGTCCATCGCCACCTCCGCCGTCGTGGGCATCCTGATCAACCTGATCTTCCTCATCTTCCCGCCGGAGCGGTATGTGCCGGCGGCGCGCATGGCGGCGATGCGCGCGTCGAAGTAACACCGTCACTCGAGCGTGAGACAGTCCGCGGAGGCCCGTCATGTCTGCGTGGCTGACGGGCCTCTTCTGGTGCCCCCGCCGGGCCCTGCCGGCCGCCAGCCGGTGAAACGCTAGCCCAGACGCTGCCGCGATGGCCTCACTCTACGACACCCTCAGAGAGCGCCTGCGCTCGTCCCCGGGGTCCACGGATGTCTGGCGCCGGATCCGCGAGAGCCTCAACCCCGCGCTCTACCGTCCCACGCGTGATCCCCGCGTGGAGAGTCACGTGGTCGACGACCGGCGTAAGCCTCCCTACGTGGTAATCAAACAGCCTGATGTCCACGCCTACCTCCGCCTCGCCCCCGAGGAGCGGTTCCTCTGGGAGCAGATGGACGGCTCCCACACCGTGAAGGATCTGATCCTGGCCTACTTCACGCAGTTTGGCTCGCTGGCCCTGGGACGCGTCGGCGGCCTGGTGACGCACCTGCGGCAGAGCCAGTTCCTCCGCGACAAGCCGCGGAACGCGTTCTGGGCGGTGCGGCGTCGACTGGCCGCATCGAAGCCCCTGCGCTGGGGGACCGCCGTGCTGCAGGTCCTGCTGGGGCGCCTCTTCGTGTGGCGGGGGATTGACCGATGGGTGGACCGGTCGTATCGGGGCGGCGGCTGGATCCTGTTCACCCGGCCGCTCCAGGTGATCTATGTGTTTGTCTGCGTGGTAGGGGGGGTGCTCTTCGTCCAGCACGTCCGCTCGGGCCAGTTCAACGTCCTCCCGGCAGGACCGTCACTGCGGGCCATCGGCGCCCTCTTCCTGCTGGAATACCTGGCCATCGCGGTCCACGAGGGCGCGCACGCCTTCACCTGCCGCCACCACGGAGCGAAACTGAACGGCGCGGGCTTCCTCCTTTACATGGGCATGCCCGCCTTCTTCGTGGACACGACGGACATCTGGACCAAACCGCTGCCCGCCCGTCTGACCACCTCCTGGGCCGGCCCCTACAGCGGGCTCGTCCTGGCGGGGCTGCTTTCCATCCTGATCGCCCTCTTCCCCGGAATGGCGGTGGCGGCGTCCCTCCACCGGATTGCGATCATCTGGATCGTCATCCTCATCTTCAATCTCATCCCCTTCGCCGAGCTCGACGGGTACTACATGCTCGTGGACTGGCTGGACATCCCGCGCCTACGGCCGCGGGCCCTGGGGTTCGTCCGCCGGGATCTGTGGGTCAAGCTCCGCCGGCGCGAGGCCTTCACCCCGCTGGAACGTCTGTTCGTCTGGTTTGGGCTGGCGGCGGCGATGATGACGATCCTGCTGATCGTCATTGGCATCTTCTTCTGGCAGGCGCAGTTGGGACGCCTCTTCCGCGCGGTATGGAGCACGGGACCTCTGGGCCGCCTTTTCGTTGTGCCGTTGATGTTCGTCCTGGTTGTCCCTCTCCTCGTGTTGCTGATCGGAGGCATCGCCCAAGAGGCCCGGCGCGGTGCCCGCCGGCTTCGCGGGTGGTGGGGCCGCCCGCTGCGCGCGACGATCCGGGACCGTCTCGCCCTCCTGGACGCCGTTTCGTTCCTCGCGTCGCTGCCCCGCGAGGGCCGCCAGGAAGTGGCCCGGCGGTTCCGGCCGCAGGCGGTCGGGGCCGGTCAAGCCGTGTTCCGCCAGGGGGAGGAGGGAGACGCCTTCTACATCATTCGCCGGGGGCAGGCGGAGGTCGTGCAGCGCCGAGATGGCGCCGAGCACGTCCTCACGACCCTGAGTTCGGGGGACCACTTCGGCGAGATCGCCCTGCTGGGGCGCGCGCCCCGCACCGCGACCGTGCGTGCCCTCACCGGGCTCAGCCTACTCGCGCTGCGCAAGGGAGACTTCGATCGCCTGCTCGCTCCCCACGTTCAGGTGACCGCACGCGTCGAGCGCGCGATCCGGGAGAGCGATGATCTCAGCCGGCTGCCGCTCCTGGCCGAACTCAGCCCGCAGGAGCGCGCCGCCATTGCCGCCCGCCTGCGGCGGGAGCAGTTCCCCGCCGGCGCCGTGATCGTCCGTCAGGGTGACGTCGGGGACGCATTCTACATCGTGCAGTCGGGACAGGCGGAAGCGGTCGTTAGCACGGACGGGCAGGAGCGCGTGGCACGGGTGATGGGCCCGGGGGCTTACTTCGGCGAGATCGCCCTTCTCATGGACGTGCCCCGAACGGCCACCGTGCGGGCGCTCACCCCGCTCGTCGTCTACTCGCTGGGCCGCGCGGACTTCGAGACGCTCCTGCAACGGCTCCTCCCGGTGATTGCGGCGGAAGCGGCGGCGCGCCGCAGCGAGAGTGCCGCGGGACCGGCGTGACCGGCGCACGGCGGGAGGGAACGCTCCGGCCGCGGCGAAGCCACCGCCCATTCGGCGTAACGGTCTCGGCCGGGAGAGGGAGGACGCAATGGATTGCTGGATCTGTCGGACTACGGCGCTGGGGACCTGCCGCTTCTGCGGGCGCGGCATCTGCGGCGACCACGCACAGTTTCAACCATTTATCCTGGAGATCTATTCGCCAAAGACCAAGGAGCACGTCCAGGCGCTCGTCGTCGAGGACGCCCTCTACTGCGGGGTCTGCCATCCCCGGCCGGAGCCAATCACACTGGAGGAGCTGGATTGAGGCGAGAGGTCCTGCCCAACGGCCTCCGCGTCCTGACGGTCGAGCGTCCGCACACCCCGCTGGTTGCCCTCAAGTTGTTCATCAAGATCGGCAGCCGCCACGACGGCGATAGAGCGGGTCTCACCCACTTCGTTGAGCACATGCTCTTCAACCGGGAATGGCCCGCCGGCGAGTCCGCCTTCCGCCAGATTGAGGCGGTCGGCGGGGAGGTCAATGCGCTAACCCACCGCGAGTACACCGCCCTGCAGGCGGTCGTGCTGGCGAAAGATCTCCCCCGCGTGTTTCGCGCGTTCCGTGAGGCGCTGGCCCCCTTGGACATCGGCGGCGACCGTCTGGCCCGGGAGCGGGAGGTCCTCCTCCATGAAATCGAACGGGCGGCCGACACGCAGGGGGTGGTCTGGGATCGATTTCTGCAAGCGTTGTGGGGAGAGGACGACCCGCTGGCCCGCCCCGTCTACGGCACACCGGAGTCCGTCAGGACAATTGGCACGGATGACCTCCACGCCCACTTTGCCCGCTACCTCGTGCCCTCGCGAATGGTCCTCGCGGCCGCCGGCGGGATTCGCCACGAACAGGTCGTCGAGTTCGCCACCCACGAATGGCCGTGGGCGGCCCGCGACGGCTGGGCAGACGGACTGTCGCCCGCCACCCGGGGTGGGGGCCGCCTGGGCCTGGAGAAGGACCTGCAGGCCACCTACCTGGTGGTCGGCGTGGAGGCCGTCGGGCTGAAAGACCCGCGCCGGCCGGCGGTCAAGGTGATCGACATCCTCCTGGGGAAGGGTGCCCACTCCCGCCTGCACCGCCGTCTGCGAGAGGACCTGGGCGTGGTCTACCAGGTGACGAGCGTGGCGATGGCCTACGAGGATCGGGGCTACCTGTGCGCGTACACCTCCTGTGCCCCGGCGCACGTGCCCGCCGTGGTTGAGGTTATCCTGGATGAATTCGACGCCCTGCGCCGCACGCCGGTCGCCGAAGCGGAACTGCAGGATGCGCAGGCTCACTACGAAGGCGCCCTGGCCCGACATTTCGAGACCGTCCTGTCCCTGGCCGGCATCATCGGCGTCGAGGAGTTGCTGCACCGCGTCGAACTCTTCGAGGAGAGCGTCGCCCGGGTGCGCCGGGTGACGGGGTCCGACGTGCAGCAGGTCGCCCGCGAACTGTTCGACCTCGACCGCGGGGCGATCGCCTATGTCGGCCGGACGAGGGGATAAAGTGGTGGCGAGTTCCGCCCCCCGGCAACTGACGGACGAGGAACTGGTCAGGCGCTGCCGGGCCCACGACGAGGAGGCTTGGGAGACCCTCCTCGACCGCTACGCTGGATACATCTACGCCATCGCCACGCGCGGCTTCGGCTTGAATCCCGAGCAGGCCGAGGACGTACTGCAGGAAACCGCGCTCAGCCTGGTGCAGCACCTGGAGGCCTATCGCGGCACCGGTCCCCTGCGGGCTTGGATTGGTGCGATCGCCCAGAACGCGGCCCGGCAGTACCTGCGCCGGCAGAAGCCGTCCGCCGAGGTCCCGGCAGAGATGGACGTGGCCGACGCCTCTCAGGAGATGCGGCTGACCCAGGCAGAGGAGGCCCACGCGGTCCACGCGGCCCTGGAACGCCTGCCGGCGGAGTGCCGCGACGTCCTGACACAGGCGTTCTACGAGGAGCGACGCTATGCTGAGATTGCTGCCGCGCTGGGGATTCCGGAGGGGACAGTGGCCAGCCGGATCGCCCGGTGCCTGGCGCGCCTGCGCCCTCTCCTGGAGCGGGGCCCGTGAGAATCTTCGCCCGGTAGGGAAGAAAGCGGGCGCCGCCCGCATCTTATGAGTCAAAGGCCATGAACCGCCACGTTCCCGAGGAAGACGTCGTCCTGGCTCTGCTGGGCGGCTCCCCGCCCGCCGAGAGGGACCGCATCGACGCCCACCTGGCGACCTGTGAGCTCTGCGCTGGCGTCGCCGTAACCTACCGGAAGATGCTCGAGGCGCTGTCCCTGCCGCGGCCGTCCGCGGAGGCCAGGCAGCGCGTCCGCGACCGTCTACGGCAGCGGGTACGTCTCCGCCGCTTCCTCGACCGTCTGCTGACGGATCCCGCCTGGCAGGCTGAAGTCCGGCGGGACCTCCGAGGCGCACTGGAGCGCTATCAGATTCACCCGACGCCACAGCTGATGGCCGCACTGCAGGAGATCGAGAACCTCCCGGGCGAACACGACGGGAGCCAGATCGACGAGCGGATCAGCAAGCTGTGGTTGCTCGGGTTCTGACCACTTCTGCGGAAAGGAGGTGGACAACGATGTCGCGTGAGGGCCTAGTGCACTTCATTACCCGCGCCATGGAGGATGAGGGTTTCCGGGCCGAGGTCAAGGCGAATCCGGACGCGGCGCTGGCGCAGTTCGACCTCACGGTCGAAGAGGTCGCGGCCATCAAGAGCGGAGATCGCTCCAAGCTTCAGGACCTGGGCATCGACGAGCGCGTCAGCAAGATCGCGTCGGCGGAGTCGCTCGTGCAATTCTCCTCGGCCAGCACAACCCCGAGCGAGAGCATTGTCGGCTGGCTGGTGACGCTCTTCAAGACGACTACTACTCCGTAAGGAATGAAGGCAGTCTGCAGAAGGCGAGGAGGGCGAGAGGCGCCCTTCTCGCCTTCTGCGCGCAGGACGCCGCGTCAGCGCATCCAAGCAAAGAGGAAGCCGGCGAGCATGTCCGCGCCGGACGTTTCGCCAGTCTGCAGGATGCGGGTGGCAGCGGCGATGACCCGGTCCACGCTGGCGGGCAGACCGCGGATGAGATCATGCCAGGCTTCCGCCGCGTGGCCCTGTCGCGCCGCCCAAAGGTAGGCTCGGCTGATCCGGCCGGTGCGCGGAGCGGCGGTCCCCACGAGCAGGGTGGACACCACGTTTGGCCCGAGCGGCCCGGCGGCCGCCGGCCACACGCGCAGGCCCAGCAGGATCCCCGCGAGGACGTCGTCCCCCGAGGGTGTGAGCCCGGGACCAAGGCCGGCGAGTTGGGCCGCACCCTGCGTCACCGCGGTGGCATCGGCCTGGGCGAGGCCTTCCCGCAACCGTCCCAGCGCCCGGCGCCCCTGAGCCAGAAGCGGCGTCACCGTGTCCTCGACGTGCACGCGCGCCAGACCCTCTGCCGGTGCATGCGCGCGC
>Ga0209126_1000217_pt1 | contig 18723 bp, 25 predicted proteins | sample RifCSP19_1_FD_184024 | JGI IMG/M metagenome (GOLD analysis project Ga0209126, IMG submission 184024) | Soil microbial communities from Rifle, Colorado - Rifle CSP2_sed 19_1 (SPAdes) (version 2) | ecosystem: Environmental > Terrestrial > Deep subsurface > Rock core/Sediment | place: Rifle...
TTGGTGCTGTATTACTTGGTGTAGGAATGACAATATTTTTGGTTAATCTGATTTACAGTTCTGCAAAAGGAAAAGAAGCCAACATGGAAGATCCATTTGGACTTGGAGGCAAATACTACTATCCCTATCAGGCTAAGAATCCACATCATGATTAGAGGGTTAAAATGAGTCATATAGAACATGTAACACCAATTTACAGAACCTCTCCAAGAAGAGCTGCAAAGATGATGGCAATTATGTTAGGTATTTGCATAGTTGGTGGCATCATCTTCTTTGGTATGTGGGACTATTGGATTTCTGGTACCTCACCTGCAGCAGGTGGTGTAAAAGCTGAAGTTGCAGCTCCTGTAGTAGCAACAGGAAAAGAAATTCCCATTTCTTTAAAATTCATAGAGTCTTCTGATTTTAAAACAATGGCTTTTAATGCATTACCGGGAGCGCCTGATAATAATCCTACAATTAATGCAGAAATTGGCGATAAAATTATTTTTAATGTTGAAAACGCTGGGAAATCATTCCATGCTTTTGGAGTCATGGCGATTCCTGAAGAAGACAAAGAAAGTCCTTTTGAACATGGTCCATATCAGCCAGTCGCAGGTTCAGAGATAGGAAGTACTAGTAAACCCTTAAAACCTGGAGAGGGTGGTCAGTCAGAATTTGTTCCTGGAAAAGAAGGAACTTACTACTACATTTGTACCGTTCCAGGGCATAGAGAACAAGGAATGCAGGGAAAAATTGTTGTAGGCGATGTTTCAGATGTAGCTGCTGAACCAGAAATAGTTGAATCAGAACCTTCACCAAGTTCTGCAATGCCAGCTCCTGGTTCAGAAGATGTTCCTGAGATGATAGTAGAGGAAGAACCTGAACAATCTATGAAAGAAGAACCAGAATCTATGACTCCATTTTCTGGAACAATCTCAGTACCATCTGGATCTTCGGTTCCTGGATGTGATGAAACAAACGAATGTTTCATTCCTGCCGAAGTTACAGTACATGTTGGTGATACTGTAATATGGAGTAATGATGATTCAGCAGCTCACACTGTTACCAGTGGTACTCCAACTGGTGGGCCTGATGGCACATTTGATAGTAGTCTGTTTATGGCCGATACAACATTCTCTTATACATTTGACAATGCAGGTGAATACAACTACTTTTGTATGGTTCACCCATGGATGACAGGAAAAGTTCAAGTGAATTAGGTTCTAGAGATTATTTTGATTTTAAAATATCTGGCATTAACATCGCTAATCGTTTTGTATTCGCTAATGTTTATTGGTGGATATGTCTCTTCAGCAGGGTTAGGTCTTACCTGTCCTGATTGGCCACTATGCCCAAGTGGTTTGTTTCCTACTGAACAATATCTAATTGAATGGACACATAGAACAGTTGCAGCTACAGCTGGCGCATTAATTATTGCAACAGCCGTGGGTTGTTGGTTTACAAAAAATTCTAATAAACACATTAAACTTACAGGACTTTTGGCAGGTATTTTTGTAGTAACCCAAATCACTCTAGGTGCATTAGTTATAGATCTAAAATTACAGGCTCTATTAGTAGCAATTCACTTAGGAATTGGAATACTTCTATTTGCCATGGTACTTTTAACTACGTTGTTTGCATTTAGATTAGGAAAGACAACAATTCAAACTAAGCTTTAGTTCTAGATTTTAGAATTCTTGGTATGTAAATATAACAAAGAATTGCTCCAAGGCCCATGGAACCGGCAGCTATTGAAAATATGAAGGCATATCCAAATGGATTTTGAGTGCTGATATTAAAGATATAAGTTAAAACCCCACCATCTTTTGCAACATCATACAGATCAACTCTAAAAATATGAATACCTGATCTTTCTAGGACATAATCCGTCTCCCAGTGACCTCCTTGATGTGATTGGGGAGGTATTGCATCAATCTGAATATCGTTATAAAAAATTCTGACACCCATAGTGAATCTATCCACTTCCTCATAGTCCCTGTCAGTAACTCTAAAAAGAATCTGCATTGGCTCTCCATTACTTGGAATTTCTGGAAGAGTAGCGATCTGAACTCTAAAATCTCCTATGGTTGATTCTGCAGAATTAAACATGGAATGTGCATGAGCCTCATAAATTATAGAAATAGAAAATAAAATCAAAAAAATAAAAGCAAAAATTAGTCGACTCCGTGTCATTTTCATCCTTCAGATATTTTTAGCTAATATATTGTAAAAAGAATTTTTAACTGAAAACTTACAAAAGCTTTAAATTCAGACCGACAAAACAACCAAACGTTGACTGTCATTAGCAAATCTATTGATATCAAAGTCCCAGTTAATACAGTATTTACCTATTTTGCACGACCCGAACATGTTTCTGATCAGATGACTGACAAAGGGGTTGGTATGACTGTTATTCCTATGGACATTAAAGATGGAATGGGAGTTGGAACAACATTCCGAGTTATTGCTGATTTTAGTGGTAAAAGACTAGAATGGGATTGTGAAACAACTGAATTTGAACGAGAAGAAAGAATTTCTGCAAAAATGATTAAAGGACCATTTAAGAAATGGGAAATTAAAAATGAATTCAAAGCTTTATCAGATAACTTAACAAAAGTTACAATGACAGTAGATTATGAAATGCCATTTGGACCATTAGGAGCAATAATCAACAAGGCAAAGTTTGCAAAATCTGCTGAAAGAGGAATGGAAACTGCATTATACAAGGTCAGAGGTTTATTGGAAGGAAATGGTTCTATCCCAGTTTACATTACACTTGATGCATATCAAAAACTTCTTGCTGAAAAGAAAAAGATGAACAACGTTCCAGTTTCTACAGTACTTAATGCAATTCTTGAAAAGTACAACGAAATCGAGACAAAAATTCAAAATTAAATTATTTTATTTCATCTCAAGATTAATAACGACTCTAACGTTTGTTTATTCTGGGGTCTATGGCTCAGCCAGGTAGAGCACCGGACTCTTAATCCGGCTGTCGAGGGTTCAAATCCCTCTAGACCCGCTTTTATGAAATTTTACGTACTAAAGTGAATCGTGGTTTCTGAGGTTCTATATCTTCATGCATATCAACGTCACTGATTATTTTCACTTTAAAATTCAACCATCTTTTGTACACGTTTCTTTTCCATGAAGTATCAGTATCATCTATTGGACTTTCATTTTCATCAAATAATTCACAATTTAGTATGTATTTTCTTGAAACTCTATACAATTCATTTATGGCTTTATCCATTTCTTTCTCAGGTATGTAATTTAGAACATTATGTGTAAAAACAAAATCCATAGTGGAATCCCCATATGGCATCTCAGTTATAGAACCATTTTTAAATTTGAATGAAGGAAATCTTTGTATAGCAATATCTAATGCATGCTCATTCAGGTCTAAACCATACACCTCAAAATTTTCGGGAAATCCTTGCAAATCATTTCCAATATTACACCCAACCTCCAAAACATTGTTAGCTTTTAGAGAAGTAGCTAAATCACGGATGAATTTAGCAAACTCTTCATTATAATTTGATTTGTTCTCATTTGTGTACTTGTTCCAATAATTAGTGTCATATTCCATCAAAACAATCTCACTCTTCTCGTATTTGTTACTAATGTGTACATTTGCAAGGAACTAATTTTGTATCAAAGGTACAGTCATGTGGACCTTCTGATTTTCCATCCACTGGTATTTGCCTCATACATTCCTCATGTCTTCCTTTCTTACAAAACCAGCATATTTCTTGGGTTGAATCACCAGTAGAACAAGATTCCATTAACGTTTGTCTATGTATTTTTTCAGTAAAAAACCTAGTTCTAGATGTATTTGAGCCAGTGAAGGAATCGTTCATCCCTTCCCATCGTTACATCTGTGAATGATTTTTGTAGTGCCTTGGTAACCTTACCAGGTTTACCATTTCCTATTGTTGCCTGATCTATTGTGGTAACGGATTTTACCTCTGCTGCAGTTCCTGTCATAAAAACCTCATCAGCTACGTATAGGTCCTCCCTGTCCAAATCCGCTTCAATTACTTGTCCACCATTTTCCTTAATGATCTGAATAACGCTATCTCTGGTTATACCTTCTAAAACTCCTGCAGTTAATGGGGGCGTAATTATTTGGTCATTTTTTAAAACAAAAATGTTTTCTGCACTCCCCTCTGCAATTTTTCCTTGATTGTTTAGCATTATAGCTTCATCATACCCTTCATTTAGTGCCTCTACACGAGCCAGAGCAGCGTTAGAATAGTTTGGTGCAGCCTTTGCTTTCATTGGTTGTGCAGCAGAATCAATTCTTATCCAACTTGAAATTTTACATCTAGCTCCAGCAAATTTTCCAGCTTTCGATTCACCCATTTTCCATGACCAGCAGGCGATAGCAACATCTACCTTGTTCTGTGTAGGTGTGAGGCCCATTTCACCATACCCATAGTAAGCTATGGGTCGAATGTAACATTCTTTCAAAGTACTATTTTTTACGGTCTTGATAATTGCATCTGTAATTTGTTTTTTGTTATATTGCATTTTCATAGAATACATTTTAGCAGAATTAAAAAATCTATCAACATGTTCTGGTAAGCGAAAAATTGCCGAACCTCTAGGAGTATTATAGCATCTTATACCCTCAAAAATTGCCGTTGAATAGTGTAATGCATGAGTTAAGATATGCACTTTGGCATTTTTGAATGGCACAAGCTTTCCATTCATCCAAATTTTACCTACTTCCTTCATATGAAAATGAATCTATTCTAGTAATTTAAAGAATTGGCAACTTTTCCTTTATGCTTAATCATCTTTTTGTCTTCAGGGCTTTCATGGAATGTTTTTTTGTTGCTCTAACTGAAATGTGATTTTAGTCACTAATCTAATTCAAAATTCGATTGTAATCTCGCTGGGTTTGAATGTTAAGAATAAACAAGTTCTTTGAATGATTTTTCAAAATGAAAATTTCACTAGAACTAAATATCTAATCTATTTATTAATTACATGGAAGAGTGGATAATACCAGTTCTTGCTATTGGATTGGTCATGTTTGGATTAATTGGTCAAGGTTTTGAGATGAGAAAGATTCGTGTTTCTACAAAACGTGATGAAGAACTTGGTTCTCCTAGAATATTTACGGACAAAAGAAATTTCAAATGGTATATCCTCATAGGGGGAGGGTTTGTTCTCTGGTACTCAACTGGCGGCCTTCCTTGATAGACTATATAGATCAGCTCTAAATACTAGGATTTCTAATACAAAGTAAGCGTGTTTTGGGTAACGCCGGACTGATTCTAGATGACGGTCCAAGAACAAACCCATTTTGGCACTACTGGTGAAAACCCGTAGCGCCAAACTAGTTATTGTTTAAACAAACTGAATTTTTGTTCTTTCTTTGTGCACTGCTTTGATTGCTTTTTCAATATTGTCACCAGAATCTTCAATCACTATAATTATTCTTGAAGTTTCTTCTTGTGCATCCATATTCAATATGTTTAATCCAGCCTCTCCTATTCTAGCACTTGATTTTGAAGCAATCTGCTGAACTCTCCACATTTCGTCACCAATGAGAGTAATTACTCCTCGATTGTATGTAATTGTAGCTAGCGAATCAAATCCTAGGATGAATTTCTCATTCCGTTTAACATAATCTCCATCAAGAAACAATATTCTTGTAAATTCAATTCCATCTTTTATGAAAGGAGATAAGATAACAAATTCATTATACCGTTTTTCATTATTTAGTGATGCCAATAATTTGTGTACATATTCTGTTTCTATTCTTAAAATTGCACAGTTTTTCTTCCCTGTAACTATTTTTAATGGATGACCATTTTTATTATCGGGAGTTCGTTTTATAGTAGTAATTTTTGATGGATTTTTCATATTAGTAATTATGATAGGCATATCAACTCCATGTTCAACAATTTCCTTGATAGCAATAGGATCCAAAATCTTCATACCAAACATACCTGCCAGTCTGGCTTCATTGTATGAGAGCTGTTCTATTTCACTAAGCTCTTCAGTCACAATTTTAGGATCTGCTGAAACTACTGAGTTATCTTTTTCAAAATCAATGGTGGTTTCAAATTTTTTGTGAAGAAGTATTCCTAGATCTATTGCAGTTCTATCAGACCCACCTCTCTCATATGTAGTAATTATTCCATCAGTTGTCTTTCCAATAAAACCTCCCATCGATACAACATCATTTTCTTTTAGTAATTTTTCTAGCGGATCTAATTTTTCTATTGATTTTGATAAAAGAAAGTTTGTTGATTCTATGTTATTATCAGTAATAATAGGCCAGCATTCAAAATCTACTACTTCTGAACTAATTCCCTGGCTTTTGAAAATATAATTCATTACCTGAGACATAAGAAGTTCACCTGAATTTGCAAGTGCTCTAGAACGAATCTCATCAGCAAATACTCCTTTTTGTTTTGCATCTTCTAAGGCCATTCTTGATTTTTCTAAAAATGAATTAATTACATTTTTGCATTCTTCTTGATAATCCGAACTAACTAATTCAAGAATTTTTTCATAAGCATTTTTCAGCTCATCAAGTTTTGGTACTTCTCCTTTTTCCGCATTTCTTCCAAGCTCTAGAACTATATCGGTCAAAGATCTAGCCATGCCATTTTGTATTGTGAGTGGCGCAGAAAAAACTGCGATTACCTTAGCATCTTTTTTTAAAGAATTGATTCTTTGTATAATAATTGGTATTGAAAGTCCATCTGCACCAATAGCACTACCACCGAATTTTGCTACTATCAGTCTAGTCAATCCATTATAATAAAAAATTATAATCCTGTATTAATCATTGGTTTGGTATTAATTGATAAAATCTAAATTTCATTTTGGAAAGATATCTTTTATTACTTCGGCCGCTTTTTTGGCTCCATCATAACTTTTGGGCTTTCGTTTTTCTCCAAGTTTTTCAGAAATCAAAGAATCTAATTTATTTACGTCCTCATGTGAGAACCCCTCCCTCATGGCGTTATCTTCTTGTTCAAAATGATTTTTTATTGGTATGAAAATACCAGGAGTTCCATATGACTTTGACTCATCAATTGTAGATTTTCCTCCAAGAGATACAATTAGATCCGAAGCAAATATTATTTCATGTAAATTGTTTACAAACCCCAAATTTCGAATATTTTCTCCGTAATCTTTTTTCAGTGATGGTCCTGAAACTATTACCAATTCTACATCATTTTTTATTTTGGTATAAGATTCAATTGTTTTTTCAATTAAAAATTTTCCTGCATCTGTACCACCAACACTAACAACAATTGTCTTTTTGTTAAAAGAAAATTTCTTTCTTAACTCCTCTCTAGAATAATTGGTTGTTCTTACAATTGGACCTACTCGTCTTACATTATCTTCATCTATTCCCTCTTCAGGCAAAATAATAACATCACATTTTTTCATAATGTCTTTCATAGATCGATTCATTTTTCTCTCGATTATAGACCCAATTCCTTTTGTAAATCTGGTTTCTAGAACATCTGTAATTAGCACTGAAGATAGATTTTGTTCCTGTGCAACTGTAAGAGACGCAAAATCCTCATCGCTTACAATTACTTGAGGTTTTTCATTTTTAATTATACTTGAGGAAATATCCTTACAGTCTTTGTAATATTTGTAATATTTCCAGAGCCACCTTAGTGAATTTTGTAACAAACCGTTTTTGATAACAAATTGTGGTGGAATGTATACGTCTTCAACGTTAAATTCTAATTGTTTTAGAAATTTTGCTGCAGCATCACCTGTAACAAATTTTATTGGAATCTCTTTAAGATGTTGAACAATTGCTGAATCTCTTGCGGCATGACCTAGACCAATTGGACTGCAAAAAAATGTTATGCCAACCATGACCTGATTTGAAAACGATCCCATTTCTAATTTTTTGTTTTACTGATTCTCAAAGTTTAAATGGATTTTAACAAGGTACTTTGCTGGGCTCATGGTCCAGTTCGGTTATGACGTCGCCCTTACACGGCGAAGGTCCGGGGTTCAAATCCCCGTGGGCCCATTCCTCTTCCTAGATTTTTACATTTGTAAAGTCTATTCATTAAGTATCTGGGAATAATATCTCAAATCATGTCTCAATCAGTACTTGCCAAAAAATCAGGGATCTTAACAGCATTCATCTTATTTTCTTTCATATTTCTTGGTGTAATCTTTTCATTAACTAGTGATATCTCTGTAAAAGCTGGAAGCGATTTTTCCTATCCCTCTTGGTTGATAATATCTTATGTTGCTGGCCTTTCAATGATAATTCTTCCTTGTACTCTACCACTAGTTTTCATAATAATTCCACTAAGTATGGGAAAAGGTTACAAAAAGGGTTTAACAATGGCATTGCTTTTTGGTGCAGGACTCACAACAACAATAACTTTGTATGGTTTAGGAGTGGCAACCTTAGGAAAAACTACTTCCCTTGATCAATTCTCTACCATTATGTTTCTCATAGCTGGAATCTCTGGATTCATTTTTGGACTATCACAACTAAAATTAATCACACTAAAGATGCCATCGTATTCAAGGACTCCAAAGTTTATCCAGAATAGAGGCGAATATTCAAAATCTTATCTAATGGGGGTTTTACTTGGCAATGCAGGTGTTGGATGTCCTAATCCAATGTTTTATTGGCTTTTGATATACATTGCAGGAAGTGGAAGTTTAGAGATTGGTTCCTCGCTTGGCCTAGTACATGGAATAGGAAGAGCAATACCATTAATTTTATTTTCCTTACTTGCTATCTTAGGAATTAATGCAACAAAGGGCTTGACCACTAACAGAATCAAAATTGAGAAAATTACAGGATGGATGCTAATTTTCATTGGCTCATTTTTAATAATTAACGGTTTTCCTGGAGGACATGATTGGTATGAGAGTACAATAGTACACATAGGTTGGAATAATCTTGTATCTATGACTGGCCTTCCAGTCGAATTTCATATAGGAGAACACATTCATCAAAAAATGTTTGATTTTGTCATACCACAGGAGATCATCCCAATAATATTTTCTGGATTAATTGTCTTTCCAATAGCATGGTATTTTGCAAATAAAAGGGAGGCAAAGGTTACTGTATGAAAGATCCTGTTTGTGGCATGGAAGTTGATGAAAAACATGATTCTTTAGACTATAACGGTAGGAAATTCTATTTTTGTTGTGCAAGCTGTAAATGGGCCTTTGAGAGAAATCCAGAACAATTTGAGAAATCATGAAGGTTGAAATTCTTACAACTCCTGCATGTTCAAATTGTAATATAGTTGAAAAGATGTTTGATGAGCTTGGGGTTTTGTATACAACTATAGATGTTACAGAAAAACCAGAATACCTTCAAAAATATCCAATCTTTACTGCTCCTGGAATTGTAATAGATGACAAGTTGGAGTTTATAGGAGTTCCAACAAAAAAGGAATTGATCAAAAAACTCTATCACAATAACTAAGTTGTCATTTGTAAAGTCTAATCATTAAATATCAAACAAGGTGTACCAAATCATTGCCTCATAAATTAGATAAAACAGATGTAGCAATAATCAAATCATTGATGAAGGATGGTAGAAAATCCTTTCGAGAAATATCAAGAGAATTATCAATAAGCACCCCAACAATAAAGTCTAGATATCAAAGGCTGGTTAACTTGGGTTTGATAAAGTCAGTATCCCCGATCATAGATATGAAAAAGATTGATAAAAAAATTCACAAACAAATATCCGAAGATTCTGTTATAAAAACTCCAGAATCGCATATTCAAACTGGTCTTGCAGTAAATGTTAACTGTGACTATTGTGATGGTGAGATAACTAGCCAGCCAAAAGTTTTGAAGTTTGGTCGGTATGAGAGATTCTTTTGTTGTACTTCATGTCGAACATTATACAAAGACAAGTATGGTGGAAGAATAAATTCTCTTTCCAAGCAAAATCTTGAAAAATAATCTGAAATAAGGAATGTTTTTTATTCTGCACAAATTATGAATCTACAAATGGCCGAACTATCTAAGGATGAAAAAATGACCCTAATACAATATGCTATAAAAAAATATGAAAATGAAGAGGTTTTAATTGAAAAATTAAAGAGAGTATTTTCAGAAAAAGATGTTCAAAGAGGGATTGATACTCTTATTGGAACTCAAAAAGTAAGGAGAATTGGACCTGAAGTTTTGGAAAACAACGAAAGCCATACTGAACTACCTGAACTACCAGAAAATCTAAAACCGCTTTTAGCTCAATTATGAAAATAATTTTTTAGAATCCTCGAAGACCTTCAGGTCTAACAGCTTCTGGATGTTGTTTCATCCATGAAATCTTTTCTAACATTGATTGTTTGTCTTGTGGGAAGGTTCCTTTGATAGTGTATGCATTGGATCCATGGTTTGCTCTAAAAATAATCTCTTCCTTTGTTTCAATTTTACTAACTAAATCCTCTAGCTCATCTAGAGCTTCTGAATCTGAAATTGGGATAAAGGGTTCACCAAACTTTGTCATGAATTCATCTTTCACCCCAGGTTCAATGATTAAGGTAAGTGCAGCAGAGTATTGAGGGGATGCAGCGCTTAGTACCTCCGCTGTTCCTCTTATGTGCTCTTTAGTGTAGGTCTTACCACCTAATCCAAGTATAACCATACATGAAATAGTGAAACCTGCATCTATTGCCTTACGACAAGCTCTAATGATTGTCTGAGATGTTGCTCCTTTTGTTACTTTTTTTAATACAATATCGGAGCCACTCTCGATTCCTATGTACATCATTTTAAGTCCAGCTTCATACATTTTTCTTAATTCTTCAGGAGTTTTTTTGAGTAAATTCATTGGCATTGCATAACATGACACTCGTTCTAAATTAGGAAATTTTTTGTAAAGATAGTTTACAATCTTTATCATATAGTCAGTTTGAAGGTTCAATGCATCACCATCTGCAAGAAAAATTCTTGGTGTATCAGGCATCTGTTTAGCCATCATATCGATTTCCATCTTAATTTCCTCCCATGGCCTTTCAGAATATTCTTTTGATCTATACATATCACAAAAAGAACACTGGTTAAATGAGCATCCTAGAGTTACTTGGAATATTAGAGATTTAGCTTCAGAAGGAGGTCTATACATTGGATAGTCGTAGTTTAACATCATAGGTTTCTGTACTACCAAATCCAATTTATCGTTTTAGTATGCATGATTTGCTTCTACTCGTAAAACTCCTTAAAGGATAATCCAATAGTCTAATAATTATGAGTGAGTCTACTAAGAATCTCATTCCTAGATTCTTTGATAAAACGGCTTTAACTTATGATAAAATTGTAAACCAAACAACTTTTGCCAAGGACAAATATTGGAAAAAAGAAATTCTTAAAAAAATTCCACAATGTAAATCAATATTAGATCTTGCATGCGGGACAGGAATATTAACTGAAAAAATTTCTGAAAAGCTTCCAGATGCAAAAATAGTTGGTGTGGATATTACCGAAAGCTATCTTGATATTGCAAAAAAGAGATTTGCTTCAAAAGAAAACGTCTCATTTGTAAAACAAGATGCAGAAAAATTAGATCTAGAGGAAAAATTTGACTGTATTACCTCATCTTATATTCCAAAGTACTGTAACCCAGAAATTCTGGTAGATGTATGCATGAAGCATTTGAAAACTGGCGGAAAAATTATTCTACATGATTTTACCTATCCGGAAAATAAAGCAGTTAGAATTTTTTGGAATCTTTATTTTGTCGTGTTGAATATTATAGGATATTTCATCCCAAACTGGAGGGATGTTTTTGTCGAGCTTCCAAAATTAATCAAGTCAACTAGATGGCTTGGGGAATTTGAGAAAGTCATGAAAAATCATGGCTTGAAAGTAGAACTACAACAGATGACATGGGGTTGCTCAGCCATTCTTACAGGAAGTAATGTAGTCTAATCTTATTTCTTCAATTATCTCAAACCAGACCGTATTATCTGTAATGATTTGATATTTTCTAGTAACTTTTTCCAGTTTATCGTCATAATCAACTGAAATAATTCTCCTTTTGGCTTTGACATGATTACGTGTAAGTATAGTCCCTATTCCATCTCTTTTTCGTAAAAGATCTGATGTTACATTGCTAGGAAGAATTTTTGAATCAAAATTAACTATTGCAAGAATAACTGGTAATTCATTTACAGTAATTGATACTTTTCTCACAAAATTAGTTCCAGATATTTGATTTTGTTCTATAATGTCAAGGTGTACATCACATTCTAAAGCCTCTTTTAGAGTACTTTCAACCTGTCCTACTGGTGCATCTAAAATACTCTGAAACAGAGGATCCAAAATTACTGCCATAACATTATTACCAAATTAATTCAATTAAAGATGTCTTATCAAAAAGAATAAAACTGTGCTTAAAATTACGCCTGAGCTGATTAATTTTAGAACAATCTCTTTTTTGTAGATAAGAGATGTCTTTGCTGATTGCTTTTTAAGATTTTTGTATATACGTGATGTCTTGATCAAAATATAACTCAAGATACCAGCTACCCCAGATAATGCAAAGGATTCTAAGGTTATTGAATTAATTTGAATGATAGTCCCGGCAAGAACTGGTAGTACTCCCCATGAAAGTACAAAGGAAGAGTTGTTATGAAATTTTCCATTAAATAATTCTAAATTATATGAAACAAGAAAAAATATTTCAACAATTCCAATTGGAATTAAAAGAGGAGAATCTAAAAATGCATAATAAAATCCAATAATTATTGCACCAGATAAGGTAATCAAAGAAATTATCCACAATTTCTTTTTTGATAAGAATCCCCAAGGTTTTGTTTTGCTGCCAAGAGCATCAAGACAATGGGCTGATATTCCAAGTGCTAAAAAATAAAGTAAACAAATTGCTCCAAGTCTCTCTAAGGAGTAGTCAACAACAAGAGAACCCCATGCTGCAAACGATACTACCATACCAGTATAGGGTAAAAAGAGAATCCCAATTCCTAATCTAAAATTTCTAGTACCAAATTTTGGTACAAACCATTCTGAGAGACGGTCTTTTTGCACTATTTCCTAATGGAGTTCGCTCACTTAAATAATACAACTAGTAGGTATTGATTTTGAAATACATTTTAGGAGATTAATTACACAAAAATTATCTTCATATGGCAAACGATCCCCATTCAAAACGACTTTTTTGGTTTTTATTTGCAGGTTCACGAGGGGGATTGAATAGACTTAAACTTGTATCTGCAATTAAAAAAAACCCACTTAATGCTAATCAACTTGCAAAAGAATTAGGTTTAGACTATAAAGCAATCCAGCACCACATTAGAGTGCTTGAGAAAAACAACATCATTACCAAGGTAGGAGAAAAATACGGTGTGACTTATTTCATTTCAACATTCCTAGAAGTAAATATGGAAACTTTTAATGAACTTGTTCAAAAATTGGAAAAAAGTAAATAAGTATAGTGGAGGTGTTCTCATCTAATTGGAACCAACTAGTGCTATTTTATCAGGTGTCTCAATTGCTAACATGATTGTTCTTGGAATCTTGATGTGGTGTTTTGGAAAAATGTATTCCAAAACAAAAGCACAGCTTCCATTAGGAATGATTATTTTTGCAGGAATGTTGTTTTTGCATAACATCATTGGCTCATTTGCATATTTTTCAATGGATCAGATATTTTCTCATGAAGTGTTCCCATACATGTTAGGTGTTACTATTGCAGAGCTTGCTGGTGTATTGATACTTTTGAAAATTACTTTGGAATAATCTAGTTTATTTGTCAGAATATTTTCCAAATATTAATGAAACAAAAATACAAAGAATATTTTAAACTTAACAAAAATATTCTTGCTGGTTTTGCCGCCTCAATAGCAATTTCAGCTATTGTAGCACAATCACTTGTTGCTCAGGAAGATTATCTTAACACTACCTATACTCTCATTGTAGATTATGTAGTATATTTTTCTATATTTGGTGGACTATACTATCTTGATAATAGAAAAAAATACAGACTAGAATCTGGTCAAACTGACAAAATTGCACTAAGAAGAGATCTGATAAAAATTATTACCTCACTTGGAATTGCAGAGGTTGTTTATACAATAGTTAGATGGATTACCCAGTATTACTTGCTTACAATAGATTATGAACCCTACATTGCATCAATGACATCACAAGGTATATCCACCATTGTATACATGATTGTAGTAAATCTGAGTGTTATCATGACGAGGTTATACAAAGATGGCAATTAATGTATACGTTGATGGGTCCGGTGGTTCAGATTCTGGTTACGGATTTTTTGTAAAAGAAACAGGAGAATCGTTTTATGAAAAAAAACGAGATATCACAAATAATCAAGCAGAATACTTGGCAATCATTGCAGCATTAAAAAAATTTGTAGATTCTGATGAAGAAGTTACAATATTTAGTGATTCAAAAAATACTGTTTCACAATTAAATCATGAATATGCCATAAACAGCGAACAACTAAAAGAGCTAGCAAGAGAGGCATGGCCGATAATTTCCAAATTTTCTAATCTCAAAATTAAATGGATTCCAAGAAATGAAAATCTAGCTGGCAAAATGCTTGGAAGCTAGATTGCCAATCGCACTTGTCATGGTTAACCTTATTATGTAAAATATTCTGATCCAAGTTCGTTATCCATGACAGAATCAGTTTTCCTTTCTCCAAAATCTATTGCAATTATTGGCGCATCTGATAAAAGAGGTAGTGTTGGACGTACCATTACATCAAATATCATGAACGGTTTTAAAGGTACAGTTTTTCCCATCAGTCCTACCAGACCCACAGTCTTTTACAAAAAAGCATACAAATCTATTCTTGATGTACCAAAACCAATTGATCTTGCAGTAATTGTTACAAAAAATACTATCGTTCCAATTGTTCTAGAAGAATGTGGTAAGAAAAAAGTAAAGGGCGTAATTATAATCACTGCTGGTTTTAAAGAAGTAGATGAAGAAGGTGCAAAATTAGAACAGCATCTCAAGGACATAGCAAAAAAATACAAAATCCAAGTAATAGGACCTAATTGTCTTGGAGTGATGAATCTTGATCCAAAAACAATGATGAATTCTACATTTCTAAAAATCACCCCAAAGTCTGGTGAAATAGCTCTAGTATCTCAAAGCGGAGCTATATGTGCTGCACTTTGTGAAGATGCAAGTGCACAAGGCATTGGATTTTCAGCTGTGGTAAGTATGGGGAATAAGGCAGTCATGAACGAAATTGATGTTCTCAATATGCTAGCTAATCATAAACAGACCAAAGTTATTGTCATGTATCTTGAAGATATGGGTAATGGACAAGAATTTCTTAAAGTTTGTAAAAACATTACACGGAAATTAAAGAAACCAGTCCTAGTTCTAAAATCTGGTCGAAGTCCAGAAGGTGCAAAAGCTGCAATGTCTCATACTGGTGCTCTTATGGGTTCTGATGAAATCTATGATGCTCTACTAAAACAATCTGGAGCTATCCGAGTTGATACAATGGAAGAATTATTTGATTATGCAGTTGCATTTTCAAAACAGCCACTTCCAACAAAAGGGGAACTTGTAATTGTATCAAATGCAGGGGGACCTGCAATCATTTCAACTGATGCATGCTCAAAAAATGGAATTAAAATGGCCAAAATAGATAACATTAGATCAAAAATTGATGCAGTAATTCCACCTTGGGGAAGCTCAAGAAATCCTGTTGACATAGTTGGTGATGCAGATTTTAATCGGTTCAGTAACGTTTTGGACCATGTTTTAGGTCATCCAAATGTTGGTTCTGTTATCTCAATGTGTACTCCATCAGGAACATTAGATTATGATAAACTTGCAGAAGTTATAGTAGCAATGTCAAAAAAATACAAAAAAACAATGCTTGCGAGTCTAATGGGTCTTGATGAAGGCATTACAAATCGTAAAATTCTTGCCGAAGGAGGAATTCCATATTATACCTACGCAGAAGGTGCCATAAGGACATTAACTGCCATGCTAAGATTTACAAAATGGATTTCATCCCCTCCTGGGAAAATTTCAAAATTCAAAGTTAACAAAGCAACAGCCAAGAAAATTATTGATAAAGTCAAAAAAGATGGAAGACCAAATCTTCTTGAAGAGGAAGGACAAGAAGTATTGCGTGCATACGGATTCCCCCTTCCAAAGAGTACTCTAGCCAAAACAGAAAATGATGCAGTAAAAATTGCAAAGAATATTGGTTATCCAGTGGTAATGAAGATTGTATCCCCACAAATAATTCATAAATCTGATGCAGGTGGTGTAAAAGTTAATCTCACAAATGACAACGAAGTAAAATCTGCCTTTGAAGAAATCGTTTCAAATGCCAAAAAATATAACAAAAAAGCTGAGATTAAGGGAGTTTTAATCGTTGAAATGATCAAAGGAGGAAAGGAGATGATTATTGGATCAAAACTTGAACCTGGAATGGGACCAGTGATTATGCTTGGAATGGGTGGAATTTATGTTGAAGTCTTAAAGGATGTAACTTTCAAATTAGCACCAGTAACTGACAAAGAAGCTGATGACATGATATCTTCAATTAAAATGAAAAAAATTCTAGAAGGTGTTAGAGGAGAAAAGCCCTCAGACAAAGCTAAATTATCTGAGTGCATACAAAAACTCTCACAACTTGTGACAGATTTTAAAGAAATCAAAGAGCTTGACATGAATCCAGTATTAGTAATGGAACAAGGCAAAGGCTGTAAGATTTTAGATGTTAGAATAGGACTCTGACTATCTATATTCCAAAAATCATTTTTACTATGATCTGAATATTTATACAACTTCGAGCAACCTTTTATATGCCGATCAGAACTGGCAAAGAATACATTGATAGTCTACGTGGAAGAAAACTCAAAATTTTCCTATTTGGTGAAGAGATAAAAGATCCTGTAGAACATCCAATAATTCGTCCTTCAATTAATGCAGTAGCTGAGACGTATGATTTAGCAGTAAGAGAAGAAGAACTTGCGTCAGCGCAATCTTCCATCAGTGGTAAAAGAGTAAATCGTTTCTTACACATTGCTGAAAGTGCTCAAGATTTAGTTTTCCAAAATAAGATGCAAAGAAAGATGGGACAAAACACTGGAACATGCTTTCAACGTTGTGTTGGCATGGATGCAATAAACTCACTTCATTCTACTACATATGAAATAGATGAAAAACATGGAACAAAATATCATAAAAGATTGCTTGATTTTATAAAAATGATGCAAAATGAGAACTTTGTCATTGGTGGTGCAATGACTGATCCTAAAGGGGATAGGAGTAAAGGTCCTGCAGAACAAGTTGATCCTGACATGTTTGTTCACGTTGTAAAAAGAGATGACAAAGGAGTTTACGTTACTGGTGCAAAAGCGCATCAAACTGGTTGTATCAATTCGCACTGGATAATAATAATGCCTACCTTAAGACTTACAGAAAATGACAAAGACTATGCTTTAGTGGGAGCATTCCCAGCAGATGCACCAGGTATAACCTACATTTATGGTCGCCAGTCGTGTGACACCCGAAGCATGGAGGGTGGCGATATAGATTCTGGAAATGCTCTATATGCAGGACAGGAGGCAATGATAATTCTTGATAATGTGTTTATTCCATGGGACAAAATCTTCATGGACGGGGAATACGAATTTGCATCAATGCTTATTGAAAGATTCACTTGTTATCACAGAAGAAGCTATGTTTGTAAAACCGGACTAGGTGATGTATTAATTGGTGCTGCATCAACAATATCTGATTACAATGGCATACCAAATGTTTCTCATATCAAAGATAAATTAGTCGAGATGACTCATCTTAACGAATCTATATTCGCAGCAGGTATAGCATCTTCATATCAAGCACATAAACTGAAATCAGGAGTGTATCTTAACGATGACATGTTAGCTCAAGTTTGCAAGCATAACGTTACCAGATTTCCATATGAAATAGGTAGACTTGCACAGGATATTGCTGGAGGACTTGTGGTAACTATGCCGTCTGAAAAAGACTTTAGACATCCTGAAGTAGGTCCTCTTTTGAAAAAATACTTGGTAGGAAGAAAAGGAGTTGATGTTGAAAACAGAATGAGAATATTTCGATTAATTGAGAACATGACTATGGGAAGAAATGCTGTAGGATATCTTACAGAATCCATGCACGGCGCAGGTTCCCCACAGGCACAAAGAATTCAGATTGCTCGTCAAATGCAACTAGGTTACAAGAGACAATTAGCAAAGAACTTAGCTGGCGTTAAAGATGACAATGAAGAAATAAACGAACCGTCAGAATATTTTAAAAGAGTATTCAGATTAAATTCAGAAGACTAGCTCAAAAATCTATCCTATATTTGAATTTCTTAGGTAAAAAATAAAAAATGATAGATTAGGAAACTTGAACGCTTCCTGTCATCCATGGGTGAACCATGCAGAAATAATCAATTGAACCTGATGAATCAAACGTATGCTCAAAGGATTTTCCACCTATCAACAAACTACTATCAAACGTTCCACTTGGTCCATTTGCTGGACTTCCACTTGTAACAGTGTGTGCAGCAGTGTCATCATTTGACCAAACTACAGTATCGCCTTTCATGATGGATACCGATGATGGAATGAAGCACTTGTTGGTCTCTTCACAACCAGGTACTGATGTTCCAGCGGGTATTGATACCTCAACTGTCATTGGTCCAGTAGGTTCTTCCATTACTGGTTTGCTAGGTTCTTCCATTACTGGTTTGCTAGGTTCTTCCATTAC
>Ga0209126_1000224_pt1 | contig 18643 bp, 19 predicted proteins | sample RifCSP19_1_FD_184024 | JGI IMG/M metagenome (GOLD analysis project Ga0209126, IMG submission 184024) | Soil microbial communities from Rifle, Colorado - Rifle CSP2_sed 19_1 (SPAdes) (version 2) | ecosystem: Environmental > Terrestrial > Deep subsurface > Rock core/Sediment | place: Rifle...
CACCTATGATTGACAGGTATTTGAGGCCTGTCAGATACGGGGCAGTGAAGAAGGTGGAAGTAAGAAGTTAGACGTTAGACGTAAGAAGAAGAATATGGCGCGACTTATAATTATACTTACGCTTTTTTGTCTGGTTGCAGCAGCGGCGTTGGCCAGGGTCCATGATGTTACCAAGGGGCCGATTGCGGAACAGGAGCGCCTTAGGACCATCAGTGCCCTTAAATCTGTACTCCCTGCATTCAACAATGCTATAGACAGTGAGGCTGCAGAGGTTGTTGTTGGACAGGACAAAAAGGGACGTGATGTCAGGATAAAATTTTACAAAGGCAAAATGGATGAGACTCCGGTCGGCACTGCATTTCAGGTTATTGCCCCTGACGGCTATTCAGGCGATATAGCAATATTAATGGGTGTTGGGACGAACGGTAAGTTGTCAGGCATTGAGATCATCAGTCATAAGGAGACACCGGGGCTTGGTAATAAGATTCAGAAAGAGGAGTGGAGGAATCAGTTTAAGGGGCTGTCAATAGATGACGGACATAAGCTGGCAGTAAAGAAAGATGGCGGTGAAATAGACCAGTTCAGCGGCGCCACCATATCTCCGAGGGCAGTTGCAGGAGCGGTTAAGAAGGGACTGGAAATGTATAAGAAGGAGTTTGCTGATGGCGGATAAAGAGCTAACTACCCATCATTTGGTTGAGGGTGTTGAGGCGATTGAGAGTGTACCGTGGATTAATATTAAGGATCTCTTACTCGATTTTGTCAGAGGACTTTGGGAAGCGAATCCTCTGTTCCGTCTTGTCCTGGGGATGTGTCCTACACTTGCTGTCACTACTTCGGCAACAAATGGAGTGGGTATGGGGGCCGCTACAATGCTTGTTTTAGTCGGTTCCAATATCATGATCTCAATATTGAGAAAAGTGATCCCTGACATGATAAGGATACCTGCCTTTATTATTGTTATAGCGTCATTTGTTACAATAACTGACCTCATGATGGCGGCCTTTACTCCTGAGTTGCATCACGCCTTAGGCATATTCATCCCTCTTATCGTGGTGAATTGCATTGTGCTTGCACGGGCAGAGGCATTTGCATCAAAGAATACGATAATCAGATCTACGGCCGACGGTCTCGGTATGGGGATAGGGTTCACCTTTGTTCTGACTTTGCTCGGGTCAATAAGGGAATTCCTTGGTAACGGGACATGGTTTGATATCCCGGTACTCACGGGTATTATGGAAATCTTCAACTATGAATATCAGCCTATGATAGTAATGATATTACCGCCAGGGGCCTTTATCGGGCTTGGTCTCCTGGTTGCGTTTGCTAACATGATAGAAGAGAAGAGAAAGGTGAGGAAATAGGCATGGACAATGTAGTTGAAATATTGCTTATACTTGTCAGTACAATCTTTGTAACAAATTTTGTTCTTGCTCGTTTTCTCGGTATATGTCCTTTCCTTGGGGTTTCCGCAAGAATCGAGACAAGTATCGGTATGGGAATGGCGGTGGTATTTGTCATGACTTTAGCCGCACTTTGTGCATGGCTGATAGAAAGGTTTGTGCTGGTGCCGTTTGAGCTTACGTATCTTAGAACTATAATGTTTATTCTTGTAATTGCAACACTGGTGCAATTCGTTGAGATGGTTATCCGTAAAACGAGTCCGGCGCTGTATAATTCCCTTGGTATTTTTCTACCGTTGATAACGACAAACTGTGCGGTACTGGGGGTTGCGTTACTTGTTATTCAGAAAGAGATGGACTTCTTCCCTATGCTGTTCTTTGCGGTCGGAGCTTCTGCCGGGTTTACCCTCGCATTGCTGCTTATGGCGGGCATTCGTGAACAGATAGTACATGCAAGGATACCTAAGGTTTTACAGGGTGCTCCGATCTCACTTGTTACTGCAGGGCTGATGTCTCTTGCATTTCTGGGATTTGCAGGATTGGTGAAGATGTAGAAATAAGTTGCCCGGATAACAGGGTATAGTTTATAATAAATAGTTAAAGGCTTGATTTTATGTTAGATGCTATCATTACAATGAGCGCCATGGGCGCACTGGCAAGTTTGGGGCTTGGGATTGCTGCCAGGAAGTTTGCCGTTGAAATTGACCCCAAGGTTGCGGAGATTGACAGTTTCCTGCCTCATGCTAATTGCGGCGCGTGTGGTTATGCAGGATGTATGGGTTTTGCAATGGCTGTTGCTGAAGGCAAGGCCCCTGTGAGCGGGTGTCCGCCTGGCGGCGCCTCTACAACTAAGAAGATATCAGCCATAATGGGTGTTACTGCACCTGAGATGCCGGAGAGGATGCTTGCCCGGATTTATTGTCTCGGTGGACATCAGGAGGCCATAGAAAAATTTGAATATCATGGGATACAGGATTGCAACGCTGCTGTCCTTATATCAGGGGGATCAAAGAGCTGTGTATATGGCTGCCTCGGTCTTGCAAGCTGTGTAAAGGCATGTCCCTTTGACGCCATGTACATGAGTAAGAACGGACTTCCGGTTGTGATAGATGATAAATGCACCGGCTGCGGATTGTGTATTCCGCCGTGTCCCAAGAATCTTCTTGAGCTTGTTCCTGAGAATAAAGATGTACATATATTCTGTCGTTCGCTGGACAAGGGCGCTGATACAAAGAAGGTGTGCAACGTCGGATGTATTGCATGTAACAAGTGCGACAAGGTATGCCCTTATGATGCTATAACCATAGACAGCTTCCTTGCCCGCATAGACTATAATAAATGTACCGGCTGTGGACTATGTGTCCCGGTATGTCCGACAAATATTATATCTGACCTTATTCCTGTAAGAGAGGTTGCATATGTACATGAGGAGTGCATAGGCTGTCTGATATGCAAGAAGGTGTGTCCGGTTGACGCTATAACAGGAGAATCAAAGCAGTTGCATTTTGTAGATCCGGTCAAATGTATCGGTTGCACCATATGCGCTGACAAATGTCCGCCAAGGGTAATAGAGATGCGCTCTTCACAGGCAAAGATTAACGCACAGACGGAGAGGGTAATCAGAGCTGCTTAACTAATACATACGTATTATAAAGTAACATCATACCATTTCTCCTTGCTCTGTCTGATATATAAACAGGGCTATTAAACCCGGAAGGAGGTGAAAAAAGTGAACATATATGAGTCAATATTTATTCTGAAGCCCTCGATCAGCGATGAGGATGTCCAGAAAAGCGTCGGCAAGATGGAAGGCATCGTTAAGCAGGGCGCTGAACTCACTGCTACTGAAAACTGGGGTAAGAAAAGACTTGCCTACGAGGTAGCAAAGGAAAAGAGGGGAGTCTATGTACTCCTTCGTTTCCAGGGAAAGGGTGACATTATCTCAGAGCTTGAGAGGAACTACAGGATTGATGATAATGTTATTAAATTCCTTACCGTGAAATTGAATAAGAAGGAGATAGAGCAGTTAAGAAAGAAGGAGGCTGCAGCCGCTGCCTCTGCCCCGCATGAAAAGACTGCCACGGAAAAAGAGGAAGGAAGCATTGTTTAAATGCGGAATGCGGGATTCGGAATGCGGAATGATTTTAATTCCGCACTCTGCAATCCGCACTCGTAAGGGAGGGAAGTTTTATGAGTGGATTTAACAAGGTTATTCTGATGGGGAATCTTACCAAGGACCCCGAAATCCGTTATACCCCTAACGGGACTGCTGTTGCAAACTTTTCACTTGCGGTGAACCGGCGTTTCAAGCAGGGAGGGGATGTAAAGGATGAAGTCTGTTATATAGACATAGTCGTATTTGGAAAACAGGCCGAGAGTTGCGGTCAGTATATTAATAAGGGTGATTCTGTCCTTATTGACGGGCGACTGCAGCAAAGGCGCTGGGAGACGGAAGACGGTCAGAAGAGGAGCAGGATGGAGGTAGTGGCGCAAAGTGTTCAATTTATGCCAAAACGTCAGGGCGCTGCCCCGCATGACTTTGTGCCTGAAGAGGGCGGCAGTTCCAATTCAGTTGGAGCATTTCATGATGTTATAGATGATGAAACACCATTTTAATTTTGAAAAGGAGAGATTATGGCAGAACGTGGTGATCGTAGCGATCGTGGCGATCGCGGTGACAGGGAAGACAGGGAATTTAAACCTTATTACAGACGGAAGGTCTGCAGGTTTTGTACAGATAAGGTCCCTGTGATAGACTATAAAGACTTGCAGACATTGCGGAGTTATATATCTGACAGGGGAAAGATTATGCCGCGCCGGATTTCCGGTGTATGTGCAACGCATCAGAGAGAACTTAACACCGCTATAAAGCGTGCCCGTAACATTGCTTTAATACCCTTTACTGAGAGGGGATAGCAAGCAGGAGGTAATACACTTAACGACTTCAGACTTCAGTATGATGAACCGATGTAAACAGCAAGGCATACACACATAGCCCTGTTTTATCACGTTAGTCGTCTGGGGACTGAAGTCAATGTGGAATTATCTGATCTTAGGGGCGTCATTTTTAATATCTTTTGCCTTAGCAGTCTCCTCCTATTTGCAGGATTCCAACCTTGTTACATTAAGCAGTCCAACGGAATACCAGAGAGAGAACCCTGCCGGTGTTCTGCCATATCCATCTTCTTTAAGGGTAGACAAGCCGGAGGTTAAGGGGATTCATGTTACAAGCTGGATAGCCGGTGACAGGAGATATTTCCCTGATATGATAAAACTTATTAATGAGACTGAGCTCAATACCATAGTCATAGACCTGAAAGAATCGGACGGAAGGATTGCATACGATGCGGATGTTCCTCTTGCCAGGTCTTCAGGATCAATCCAGAAGAGGATCAGAAACCTGGATGCTGTTATAGAGGAGTGTAAGAGACATAATATTTACAAAATAGCCCGTATAGTCCTCTTTAAGGATACCTACCTTGCTGAAAAAAGGCCTGATTTGGCCATTATGAACAAGGCTACTAAAGGCATATGGAGGGACTATAAGGGTGAGGCATTTACTAATCCGTACTCAAAGGAAGTATGGGATTACAATCTTAGACTTGCTGAAGATGCTGCAAGCCGCGGGTTTGATGAGATACAGTTTGACTATGTAAGGTTTCCAAGTGACGGACTGCTCCGGGACATCTCTTATCCTGATGGACATAATGAGGATAAGGCTGTTTCGCTGATATCGTCTTTTGTGGAGGAGGCAGACCGCCGGTTATTACCCTACAATGTAAAGCTGTCTGTAGATGTATTCGGCCTGACTACCCTTCGTGACGATGTCGGCATAGGCCAGAATTTCAAGCAGTTGATAGACCGGGTGGATTATATCTCTCCGATGGTATATCCGTCACATTACTGGAAGGGGGCATACGGATACAAGAATCCGAATAATGCACCTTACGACATCATAAAACTATCCTTAAGGGATGCCATCAGGAAATCAGTAGACCAGTCGCAGGGTGAAGCGGTCATAAAGGAGAAGATCAGACCATGGCTGCAGGATTTCACCCTTGGTTATCCATCATACGGCGCTGCCGAGGTCAGGGCACAGATCAAAGCGGCAAATGACCTTGGTATTAAAGAATGGCTGCTCTGGAATCCGTCCGTTCGTTATACAAAAAATGCCCTTCTTCCAGTAGTACAGCCGCCGACGCAGGGTTCATAATATTTCACTTATATTTTCATCGCTCCGGCGTGAAGTATCCTCCAAACCATCTGTTCTCTGGTATCTTAAGGGGACGCCCTGTTTCGCCAATAACGCTGTTGTTTGAGAAGTAGATGGGGCTGTCCCCTGCAGGTTTCTTAAATTTCAAAGTTACTACAGGAATGTCACCCTTAACAGGGCCAAGTGTTCTTCCCCTTGATGACCCAATAATCAGTGTGTCTTTTTTGAGTGCTACAAAGAGGTTTTTCCATATAAGCGAACCTTCCTGAGAAGGATCGGGTGGATAGAAGTCTACTGACCGGTCTTCTTTCCTTGCTACCTCAATGCCGGACGGGTCTATCACCAGATCAAATGCTGCACCAATTACATTGGCGCCTGAATTCAGGTGAACATCAATCGCAATAATATCCTCTGTGCTCTTACTATTGTTTTTGCACAGGTATACACTATCGGATGGAGGCAAAGAACAATCCGGTAATTCTGCTGAAAATCCGGCTTTTGTTATGCCAGGACTTGCGGGTGTACCACTGCCTGAGCCGCATGATGAGATTACCAGGCTTAGAAACAACAGTGAGGCAATAAACCCTTTCTTAGGGTCCATTAGATGTTCCAAAGTTCTCCTGCAATATGTGAAGATCAGCGTCATCAATGATATTGTCTCCATTAAGATCTGCCAAAGGATTCCAACCCACTGAACCTGCAGTGGTTCCGAAAACAATATCCAGGGCAATCAGGTCATACCCATCCACCCGGTTGACTGAGCCAGGGGTGTCAAAGTCTACGTTACCCGGAGGAGTAGCGAGAATAACCCATTGGTATTCTGTAGAAGCGGCTATCCCCACAGCATCAGTTACCCTGACAGTGAATGTATAGATGCCTGGTTTAGATGGTATTCCTGAGACAACTCCAGTCTTCGTATCAAGGGTAAGTCCTGTGGGCAGGCTTCCTGAAGGCAGGCTCCATGTGTAAGGCGACACCCCCCCTGTTACAGCAAATGTTGCCCCCTGGCCTGTGCTGTCCTGATAGAGATTACTGATAGATGTCGTAGCGATAGCAGGGGATGGATTAATCATTATAGCCAGCGCCTTCGTCGCAGTAACGCCATTCTTGTCCCTGACAGTTACTGTGAAACTCCAGTTACCGGCGGTTGATGCTATGCCGACGATCTTTCCTGTATCAGTTATCAGGCTCAGACCTGCCGGAAGTCCTGAGATAACCGTCCAGGTGTAGGGAGCAGATCCGCCCTGTGCCTGGAGGGTGCTGTTGTATACTGCACCTGCCGTTGTCTCAGGCAGTGAAGCGGTAGTGACAGAGACACCCTGATTGACAGTAATTGAAAGGCTTCTGGATGCAGCAGCGCCGTTCGAATCACGCACCCTCGCAGTAAAGGAGAAGGTGCCTGATACTGATGGCGTCCCGCTGAGATTCCCGGTTGAACTGTTTAAAATAATGCCGGAAGGAAGGGCGCCTGACAGGATATCCCAGGTCAGTGGTGTTGTCCCGCCTGAAGCAGATAATGTCTGGTCGTATACCTGATTGATGGTAATCCCGGGTAACGCAGATGTCTGTATCTGCGGTGCAGGGTTTATGATTATAGTAAGGTTCCTGGTGACCTCCTGTAATGAAGCGTCTGTTAACAGTACTGTGACAGGATAACTGCCGGATGCTGTTGGAGTCCCGGACACAACTCCGGTATTTGCATTAAGAGAGAGCCCTGGCGGTAAGCTGCTGCCTGCAGTCTTACCCCAGGTATATGGAGGGAATCCGCCTGACGCAGTTAGAGGCAATGTCATGCTGCTTCCAAGAGTCCCCTGTGGTACAGAGGCAGTGACGATCTCCAGCGGATGCTGGACAACCTGGCAGTCGTACCAGTTTAATCCTTCGATGGCCTGACCCTGCAGGTCTAACATGTTCATCAGGGATAAGGAGATGTTGCTTTGCAGGACCTGCCCCCCTGAGGCTACCCTGAATTTCAATGTCAGAAGTACCCCGCTCCCTGATGCACCCGGATCCCCGTTATTCTGTGAGATGCCTATGATAATCGTGCCCGGAATCCTTAGCGGCGCTGCAACTAACCTCAGCATATTGCCATTTTCCGGAAGGTCGGTCATTTCAAAAAAATTGCCGGGCATGTAACTGACATATGTCAGAACAGCAGGGTCAAAATCGAGATCAAAGGCAGCCCCGATAGCAGGGATGCTGCCAGGGAGGCTGTTTACCCTGACATCTATTGCCAGTATGTCCCCCTGACTTTGAGCCCCATTGTAACTCAGATATACACTGCCGGCGCCTGGAGCAGGGTTTTCAGGTGTAAATATATAGGCATCCGCCGGTGATATAAAAAGAAGGCAAAGCAGCGCCAGCGGCACAAATAATGACAACGAAATTTTATTTTTCATGAGATATTCCTCTTTATTTTGCAGCGCCGAAATTACCAATCAATATATTCAGGTCCTGCTGATCAATCATTCCATTTCCATCAAGATCAGCAACAGGGTTCCACCCGGCGCTGTCCGGTGTTGTGCCAAGTGACAGTTCTAAAGAAATAAGGTCATAGCCGTCAACCCGATTCACTGATGCTGATGTGGACACATCAATATTACCTGCTGGAAGGGCCTGGATCACTTTACTTACCTCATTGGAAAAACCGCTCTCATTTCCGGAAATGTCATATGCTGAAACTGCAAAAAAGAATACCCGTCCCTCTGTCAGATTAATAACATTCCATGTCAACTGATTACCCGCATCGGTTGTATATTCATATATACCCGGAGATGTGCCATAATAGACCATGAAACCGCCAAGATCAGTCAGGGGAGAACCATCGGTATTTGTTGTGGGCGGATCCCATGAAAGTGAAGCCTCGCCGGCAGTGGCAATAGTCGTGACTGCAAGACTTCCTGAGAAGAGGAAAATAATTAGGATAACTTTTCTGATCCACATCGTTTTCTGCCGCTTAATTGTAATTTCTAAGTTGAAAGATATCTGCTGCGTTACGTGTTGACCCGGAGTATCAGTATTGAGTGTATTGTTCGGGTAGATGTAGGATAGTATATGATATCGTGTGTAGTATAATACCGGAAGAAAATTTTAGCAATAAAAAAATTTATTTAATTTATTTTATTTACGGTATCAGATATCCCGTATGGTAAGTCTTATCCTGACAACCCATTCACTGCCCTTCTTAAGAGAAAATTTCCAGTGGGGAATCAGGACTGAACTCTGGTATTCTTTTTCAAATCCGCTTTCAGACTGAGAGACGGTCTCAACAGGAAATCTCCAGAGCGTGCAGGTCTCTGAAAAAGAGAGACCTATTTTGATTGCTATCAGTTTGTTTTCTATTCCGAAGGATGAAACGTCTTTGTCCTCGCCTTTGCTTGTCTGACATGAATCTTCAAGATGACCACTGTCCGTGTAATACCTGCATAAGTCAGATCTTCCATCAAGCATGGCAAAATTGAACTCAGGGCCGAACCATATATCCCGGGGCTCCCCGGACTTATGCTTTATCGAATAATTGATCTCCAGATCAGGGCTTCCATCCTCAATTTTTATATTTTTTGATATACCTATCGCTGTTCCTTCTATAACTCCCTCTCCCTCAAGTACTATAATCTTTCCATTCCTGATATCTTTTATTGAAGAGTGATAAGGCGCATAAGGAAATCCTCCGGCGTCCTCATGCCTGTTCTGCATTACTGACTCCAGTGATGTATCATTGCCGAATACATGATCTATCAGCATCCCCCTCCGGTAACTGTCATAGTGCAGATGAAGATGGAGATCAGCTTCCTTTGATCTTGATATGTCATGTATGGATGCCGGACCTCCTTCATTGTGACTCCCGCCATTAGAAGCATGAATCTTTTTATGATAGACTTCCGGTCTTCTCGCCAGTGTATTAAGAATATTAAATGATGCAGGCCTGTAATCGAATTCAGTGATCATCCCGCCTTCATGAGAATCAACGACGAGGGAAATAACCGGGGTTGTTATTAATACCTCATCACTTCCGTCACAATCGAAATCATAGTTTTCCACTTCTATCCAGTTGGTATGTCCATGCCTTGCATCATCTGAGATTCGTTCTGCCCGGATGAGATGTCTGTATACCGCTGACCTCAGATGTCCCAGATATAGTCCCCCGAAAATTCCATGCCAGTACGGACAGTTTACCTGTCCGCGCCACAATTCTATGTATGCCTCGTAAATGTTGGGAGGAAGACCTTCCCCTTTCCTTGCAACGCTCTTTCCTATATAGCCGGGGCTTATAGGCTTGTCGCTGCCATTTGTGAGTTCTGAAACCTTATTGCTGACCCTCAGCATCTTCTTGTGCATGTTGTTGGATTCAGCGTACTTCTCAAGGAAATTACGCCAGAAGCCTCCGCGGATGAACGGGGCATAATAACCTTCCTTACCGCTGTTTCGTATGTCCTGAAGGACATTTTCAAAATGAACTCCGCTGTCTGCAGGCAATGCCCATTCCATCATTTCCCTGTAAGATGCCGTTGGTATGTACACCCTTCCACTGGGCCGGATATTTTTCTCAGCCTCACTGATAGTCATCAGGTTTATCCATGAAGACTCACGGCTGAGGGTTTCAAAAAAACGTTCAAGCCACTTCTCGTTATACACCCAGTTATATGTGTCCGGCCAAAGACCGAATTTCTCTCCATCATCACCATATACAAGGACACGGTTGCCCTCTTCAGTTGCAACACTGTTAAGATAATCTATCGTTTCATGTACTTCTCTGAAAGGGATCGAATATCTGAGCCTCTCACTGGATGGAAAGAGATAAACAACCTTTCCTTCATCCTCTGTTGAATAATAACCGTACAGCTCATGTTCAGAAAGTCCTGCATAACGAAAATGGATATCATCAATAATTAAATACCTGACACCGGATTCATGAAGCAGGCTCGGCAGATGAGGCTCCCATATCCGTTCCGTAAGCCACATCCCTTCAGCCTCAGTGTGGAACCTGCTTTTTATATATTCCGTCAGCATGCTGATCTGTCCGATAGAATCACGGCGTGGTATTACGCACAATATCGGTTCATAGAATCCGCCGGTCATCATTTCTACCTGGCCGCGCGCAACTAAATCGCCTATTCTCTTTATAAGCTCAGGCCTGTTGGACTCTATCCATTCAAGCAGGCTTCCTGAGTAATGCAGGGTAACTTTGATAGCCGGAAAATTTTCAAGGATATCAATGAATGGCTTATAACTTTTTTCATACGCCTCTTTGAACACACTGTCAAAGTTGTCAACCGGCTGGTGAAAGTGCAATGCCATTGCGAAGTTTATTTTCTTCAAGTAATAACCCCCAAAATGTTCAGCGTGATCTCTTTACATCGAACAGATCAAACTCACCTTTATAAAGTTCATTAATTATATCTACTGATTCGACGATTGCTGCCGGCGGGCCCTTATGGCACCATTGAACCAGTTTATCAACTGAATCTTTTTCTCCTTCAGCTACTATCTCTACGCGTCCATCCTGCAGGTTTCTCGCATAGCCGGTTATCCCCATGGATTGGGCGACCTGTTTTGCCGAGTCCCTGAAGAATACCCCCTGTACAGTGCCGCTGATGAACAGATGTACCCTGGTTTTCACCTCAAAAAACCTTTTCAAATCCCCCCTCGCCCCCCTTTTCTAAAGGGGGGAACCAATTTCCCCCTTTAGAAAAGGGGGATTAAGGGGGATTTCCCTTACCCGAAGAAAGTCCTGGCAATCTCGTAAATATCCATATCCACGGTCTTGGCCCGCTGTACACCCTCTTCCAAACTTACTGCAACTATCTTATTACCCCTGAGTGCAACCATTTTGCCGAAATCTTTTTTCTCAATTAAGTCAACGGCAGCAATCCCGTAACGTGTGGCAAGAATCCTGTCAAAGGCCGTCGGGCTTCCTCCGCGCTGCAGATGTCCGAGGACTACATCCCTGCATTCAGCCCCGGTCCGCTTTTCTATTTCAGCACATAAAAACTTGCCTATGCCGCCGAGCATTACATGACCGAAGGCGTCTTTTTTGACATCCTTTGTAATCACTTCATCTGATTCTTTCAGTACCGCCCCCTCTGCAGCGACAATTATACTGAATTTTCGTCCGGATGCCTGCCTCCGTTTTATGCTGTCACATACTTCATCAATAGTGAAAGGTTTCTCAGGAATAAGTATGTAGTCAGCGCCGCCCGCAAGTCCTCCGTATGTGGCGATCCATCCTGCATGCCTGCCCATCACTTCTACCACCAATACCCTGTGGTGAGATTCCGCTGTACTGTGAAGATTGTCGAGGGCATTCATTACTATGTTTACCGCAGAATCGAACCCGAATGTAAAATCAGTGGCTGAAAGGTCATTATCAATGGTCTTGGGTACGCCAATGGTGTTTATGCCCATTCCGTAGAGTTTATAAGCTACACCGAGGGTATCATCACCGCCGATGGCAACGAGGACATCGAGCCCTAATTTTTTTATATTATCAATAACCTTCTGCGGGCCGCCTTCTTTGGCAAATGGGTTTGTCCTTGATGTGCCAAGTATCGTGCCTCCCAGATGTAGTATCCCTGATGCAGACCCTTTGTTAAGCTCTGTATAGTTAAGTTCAAGCAGGCCTTTCCAGCCGTCCCTGATGCCTATTACATGATGTCCAAGCTGTGACGTCTTTCTTACAACTGCCCTGATTACTGAATTAAGCCCGGGACAATCACCACCACCTGTTAATATCCCTATGTTCATGAAACGTCCTCCTTTTCTTTACCTGCGTATTGTCAAAATCCTTTTTCTGCTATTTTGTTATATAGCTCCACATATTCCTTTGCAGGCTGTTTCCACGAAAAGTCAGATTTCATACCCGCGGTAACAAGTTTTTTCCATGTCACTTTATCTTCGTACACATAGAGTGACAGCATTACGGCCTTTAACAGGGCATCAGGGCTGTAATGGCTGAACAGAAAACCAGTGGCTTTTTTATCAGCAGCAGCCGAGGGGATAAAATCAGTTATCGTGTCAGCAAGCCCCCCTGTCTTATGCGCGACCGGTACAGTCCCGTATTTAAAACTATAGAGCTGACTGAGGCCGCATGGCTCATATTTTGAAGGGATGAGAAATAAATCAGAGCCGGCCTCTACCTTGTGTGCCATTGTATTATTAAAAAACAGATTAACAGAGAGCTTGTCAGGGTATTGGTTTTTAAACTTCACGAATATATCCTGATATTTTGCCTTACCTGTGCCCAGCATTACCATCTGTATATCAAGCTGCATTAATTCACCCATTATTTCTGCAAGTATGTCGTATCCCTTATGGTCGTCTAACCTCGATACCATGCCTATCAGCGGTTTGTCTTCAACAGGCAGGCCGCAATTTTTCTGCAAATCTTTCTTACACTCTTTTTTGCTACCGATTGATTTGATGCTGTATCTTACAGAGATGTGATTGTCTTGTGAAGGATCCCACTCATCATAATCAACGCCGTTTATTATACCGTAAAGGTCCCTGCTCCGCTCCTTAAGCACCCCCTCAAGTCCATAGCCATATTCTTCAGTCTGAATCTCCATGCTGTATGAAGGGCTCACTGTCGTTACAATATCGGAAAAGATGATGCCTCCTTTAAGCAGATTTATCTTTCCAAAATATTCAAGACCCTTGATATTGAAGAGTTGCCAGTCAAGACCTGTGACCGGGAGTTGTTCCCTCTTAAACAGTCCCTGATAGCCGATGTTATGGATCGTAAAAAGGGCGCCGGTATGTCCGGATTTCATAACGGTCTTTAGATATATGGGTATTAAGGCGGTCTGCCAGTCATTGCAGTGAACAATATCCGGTTGCCACCCCAGCTTTTCCATTGAATGCAGGGCCATCATGGAGAAAAAGGAGAATCTCTCAAGGTTGTCCTCATAGTCCTTACCATTTTCCTGGTATAGCTCTTTTCTGTCAAAATATTTACTGCAGCTTACAAAGTAGACGGGGACTTTACTCCCGGGCAGTTTACCTTCATAAAGGCTGCCTGCCTCCTTCCGGTTTCCGATTCTTAAGGGCATGTTATCAATAATTTTTTTTAATTTATACGACGATTCATTTATCCCCGCATACTTAGGCGTAATAACCCTGACATCACAACCTGCTGCAGCAAGGGCCTTAGGCAGGCTTCCTGCCACATCACCAAGACCGCCAGTCTTGGAGAATGGAGTGACCTCAGGTGTACAGTAGAGAATGTTCAGCTTTTTTTTCATTAATTTAAGTCGCTCCCAGGTCTGCCTTCAGTTTCAGCATCTGCATTATATCACGCTGACTGATCATGCCGGCAATCCTTCCGTCCTCTGTCACCGCAAGCCTGCCGCGGTGAGTGTCAATCATCTTATCAAGGGCTTCAAGCGCTCCGCTCTCAGGTGAGATGGTAAAGGAATCAATATCTCTATGCATTATATCCCGTACAATAGTATAAGGCCACTTCTCTTTTTCTACAACCTTAATGTCATGTATAGATATAATGCCGGCGATAGAGTCTCCTGAAATAACCGGAAAACTGTTGTGGCGGTATCGAAAGAAAAATTCATTTACAATATGGTCAAGGGTCATGTTGTCATTTACTACGATAACGGGTGTGACCATAATATCCCTGATCTTAACGGATGACAGTGTGCGATGAAGGAGGGTCTGCCTGTATCCCTGATCAGCGGCCTGCTGCAGGAACATGCCTACGAATATCAGCCACAGGCCGCTGATAAACACCCCGTTAAGGAGATTCCATAGTCCTCCTACAATCAGCAGAATGGCAAACCCCTTGCCTATGCGGCTTGTTATGAGTGTTGCCTTATTGAGATTGTCAGTACGTTTCCATATAAAGGCCCTCAGCATCCTTCCGCCGTCTAATGGGAAACCTGGTATAAGATTGAATACTGCGAGCATCAGATTGGTGTACGCGAGGAAATAAGAGATTGCAAGTACAGGTGATGTTGCCATGTCACGCTTAAAAACAAAGACTATCGTCCAGAATATCCCTGATATGACCAGGCTCAGGGCAGGGCCTGCAACAGCAATCTTCATCTCTCCTGCAGGTGTGCGGCTTTCTCCCACCATCTGAGCTATGCCGCCGAAGACAAACAGTGTTATGCTCTTAATCCTGATTCCCTGCTTCTGTGCCACATAAGAATGAGATAGTTCGTGAAGCAGTATGGAGGAAAAAAGTATTATTGCGGCAACAAAGGCCATTATCCAGCGGACAAAAGGCTCATAATACGGGCCGAGATAAGGAAAGTAACTTACGGCAAGTGTATATACCACAAGGGAGAATACAATAAACCATGTGTAGTTGATATAAATGGGTATTCCCAATACCCTGAATAGTTTGAACCCGGAGGTAATCATCTACCGGTTCCCGTTCTTAAGTTTCCTGATGGCGTCCTTTATGAATTCAGCGTCTTCACTGCCGGGGGGGAGGCCCTGAAGTGCGCTTTCCCAGCTATTCTCTGCTTCATCATACCGTTTCAGGTGAGTGAGGGCAACCCCTTTGTAGTAAAGGGCTGCCGGCAGTCCTGGGGACAGCAATAATGCCGCGTCGAGATGGCGGATGGCCTGTTCAAAGTTGCGCGGATCTCCGGAGTCAGCGGTCTGGATAAGCAGATATCCCAGACTGTATTGCGCCTCGACATTGGCAGGGTCGAGTTCGAGCACCTTGTTCCATGCATTCCTCGCATCTTCGGTCCGCTGAATTGTCATATAGGACCGGCCTGCCATTATCTGTCCCTGCAGATCATCGGGGTTTTCTCTCAGTTTACGTTCCAACTGCGCGACCATCTCAAGAGGATTTGCCGTGCTGTCAATGTTCTGTTCCTGAAGCCCGGCATTCTGATAATAATAAACTCCCGATGCTCCGCCTGCTACCAGAAGGATAAGGAGAATGAATCCCGCTATGTTCATTGTCCGGAAGCGGGTGGCAGGTTCAGCCGGGGCTGCCATGTCCTGAATTCCGGCAGGTGCTTCAGTTGCCGCGGCTGCGCTGTCTATTTTGTCCAGGATTCCCGCGAGACGGTGTTCATCTATATCCTTAAGCCGTTCATAGTCGGCCTGTGATATTTTCCCTCCCTGCAGATCGGCCTCAAGGTCCGTGAGAGATGCAAGGATATTCTGCCTCTCTGATTCGAGGTCAACAGATCCATCTGCGCCGGATGTATCTATCCCGGTTGGTCTCTGTTTCGCACTATTCCGGAAGAGCGGCCATGCAATTAACAGCACTACGACTATTATTAGCGCCGCCGCTATAACGACGAACATTTTTGATCATCCTCCTGTAATAATACTAATCGTAAGATTTTAATTCCTCCTCTATTCGCTTACGATGGGCCTCATCAAGGGGAGGGAGTTCTTCTGTGCCGGCAGCCGGTGTCCGGGCGACCCATCGGCGCACTACCAGATAGAGGATTATTCCGCCAACAACGAAAAGGACGAATGGTCCCGCCCACAGGATCCAGTTCATTCCGGACTTGCGGGGTTCAAGCAGGACATAGTCTCCATAGCGGCTCTGGAAGTATGCCTGAATCTCTTCGGGGGTCTGACCCTGGGCGAGGCGCTCCCTGACTACTTCCCGCATCTGTTTCGCCAGGTCGGCCTTGGAGTCCCATATTGATTCATTCTGGCATACCGTACATCTCAGTGTCTTGGCTACGTCCCGTGTCTTCGCATCAAGTGCAGACTCGTCGCGTACCTCCGCCGGAAGAGCGCCGGCATGTGCGAATATCAGCAGAAAAGAGATGACCCATATTGCCTTTTTCATGATTGTTTAAGCTCCTTCCCCTCTAACAGGGGCCGGATGATTTGATCCGTTATGTGAGAATAGACCGGTCCAATGACAGGCCCGACATATTTGAAACGTATAATCCCGTGTTTGTCTATGACAAATGTCTCCGGTACTCCATAGACGCCATAATCAATTGCAATGGTACCCTTTACGTCCCGGACATGAGGATAGGTACTGCCGAAGGTGTTGAGAAAGTCAATGGCATCTCCGGGCTGATCCTGGTAATCTATCCCAAGCATTACAAAGTCAGGATGATTCCGGAATTGTCCGTTAAGGGACAACAGGTTCTGATGCTCCAGCCGGCATTCCTGACACCATGAGGCCCAGAAATTAAGTACTATGACCTTTCCCTTGTATGCGTCGAGGGATAGTGTTTCCCCGGTTTGAACATTCGGACCTGTGAAGGAAGGGGCCTCTGTTCCAACCAGGACAGATGGGATGCTCCGGGGATCACGGCCGAGTCCGGCATAAAAGAGTCCGATGATTCCGATGAGCGCAACGATGGTTGCAACATGCCACCCCTTCATTACAATTCCCTCCGTTTTCTCTTGAAAAGGATCAGTATTACCCCTATCCCCATAATCCCGCCGCCATACCAGACCCAGTGAATCAGAGGGTTCTGGAAGGCCATTATAGTGATCCATCCATCCTGCGTGATGTCAGTCATGGACAGGTAGAGATCACCCATGTGACGCGGCTGAATCGCAGCCTCAGTGGTCGGCATCTGGGACCCGCCTGAATAGAATCTTTTTTGAGGCCGCATCTCTGCTACGAATTGATTTCCCTTGTAGACGTTGAAAAGCGCCTCCACTCCCATCCAGTTGATTCCCTGAACATCCTGGAGTCCATGAAACTTATAGGAATAGTGTCCGAGTGTAAACTCATCTCCGGGCTTCAGGATAAGTGTCTTTTCCAGTTTGTATGAAGATGACCCTATTATCCCCAGTATCAGAACCAGGACACCTACATGGGTCAGCAACCCGCCGTAACGCCGCTGGTTATGATACCATGCCTTAAAAAATCCCTTCAATAGAGTGGTTCCTGAGTGACTTGCCCAGTAGGAGCTGTTTTTATACATGTCAGTTATGATAGTCGCTGCTACGAAATATACGATGGCAGCAGCCGCCAATGGATAGACCTGCCTGATGCCGAGTATCGCCGAAATCACCGCACCGGCCACTGCGACTATTGCAGGAATAAGGAAGTTCTTCCGGATGTTATCCCTGGAGGATTTACGCCATGCTATCATAGGGGCAATTCCCATCAGGATAAGAATAACAAGGACGATCGGAAGGAACACCTTGTTGTAATAAGGGGCGCCGACCGTAACCTTTGTCCCGTACAGGGTGTCAACAAGGAGTGGATAGAGCGTCCCGAGGAATACAGTGGCAGTAGCAATGAGGAAAAACATATTATTGAACAAAAATGCAGACTCCCGCGAGACCATGGATTCCATTTCAATCCTGTCCTTCAGCCTGTTAGACCGTATGATCAGAGTTCCGAAGGAGAGTATCAGCACAGCGGACATGAAGATCAGGATATACACACCCCGGCCAGGATCGTTTGCAAATGCATGGACAGAAGACAGGATGCCGCTGCGGACGAGAAAGGTTCCGAGCAGTGATAAGGAGAAGGTGACGATGATCAGAAAGAGGTTCCAGACCTTGAACATCTTCCGCTTTTCCTGTACCATGACGGAGTGAAGAAATGCTGTCCCTACCAGCCATGGCATAAATGAGGCATTCTCCACAGGGTCCCAGGCCCAGTAACCTCCCCATCCCAATTCATAGTAAGCCCAGTAGGCCCCCATCAGGATTCCTGCTGTCAGCATGATCCAGGAGAACAGGGTCCAGCGATGTGTCGCCCTTATCCATTCTTCCCCCAGCCGGCCGGAAAGAAGGGCCGCCATGGCAAAGGAGAAAGGTATGGAGAAACCCACATATCCCAGATAAAGAAACGGGGGGTGAAAGACCATCCCGGGGTCCTGAAGCAGCGGATTTAAATCCATTCCCTCGGCAGCCGCCGGAAAGATTCTTTCAAAAGGGCTCGACAAAAAGATTATGAGCGCCAGAAAACCGGATGTCAGCGAGGACTCTATTATCAAAAGATATGGCATGGCAGCCGGATGTGTCTTCCAGTGGATCCATGCGGCCAGTGCAGCGAATGCAGCGAGGATCCATGCCCAGAAAAGGAGAGAACCCTCATGTCCGCCCCACAGGGCAG
>Ga0209126_1000235_pt1 | contig 18325 bp, 20 predicted proteins | sample RifCSP19_1_FD_184024 | JGI IMG/M metagenome (GOLD analysis project Ga0209126, IMG submission 184024) | Soil microbial communities from Rifle, Colorado - Rifle CSP2_sed 19_1 (SPAdes) (version 2) | ecosystem: Environmental > Terrestrial > Deep subsurface > Rock core/Sediment | place: Rifle...
CAGAGCGATTATAGCCTTGATCATTAGGTGGATCAAGGTAGTGGATCCTAATAATGATGAAAGTGGTTTAATAAATAGATATCGAGTAAAATCAGGTCATGACAGATCAGCAACCAATTATCAAAGTCTCTAATTTAAATTTTTATTACGGTGAGAACAACGCCTTGACTAATATCAGCATAGATATTCTCCCACACCGGGTCACTGCTCTGATTGGACCTTCGGGTTGTGGCAAATCGACTTTTTTGCGTTGCCTAAACCGGATGAACGATACCATCCCAGGTGTAAGAATTGAAGGGCAGATTCTGCTTAAGGGCGAAGATATCTACACACAGGATGTCGATTTAATCAAATTGCGGCAGCGGGTTGGGATGGTGTTTCAGAGACCCAATCCATTCCCCCAATCTATATTTGATAATGTCGCATTCGGGCCGCGTGTCTTAGGTTTGACTGGAAACCGGCATGAACTTGATGATTTGGTTGGGCGTAGCTTACGACAGGCAGCACTATTCGATGAAGTAAAAGATTATTTAAATAGGGATGCCTTAGACTTATCTCTTGGCCAGCAACAACGATTATGCATCGCCAGAGTTTTAGCGGTCGAGCCTGAGGTTATCTTGATGGATGAACCTGCATCAGCCTTAGACCCTATTGCAACGCTTAAAATCGAAGAATTAATCGCTGTCTTGAAAAAGGAATATACGATCTTGATTGTGACTCATAATATGCAACAAGCTGCACGTGTCTCGGATTTCACCGGTCTATTTTGGCTAGGTGAGTTGGTTGAGTTTTCGCCCACAGAAAGTATGTTCACTCGACCAGAAAAGCAACTAAGCGAAGATTATATAACAGGTCGGATGGGGTAAGAATTTCTCAAGCCAGGATTTGATTCTGTCTAGGTCATGCTATTTTGATAAAGCCCTTTGGCTTGAAATTATCTGGATTTGCAAGATTTGCCTGGGGAGTATTGGTGTACAACCTGGCAGTGATCCTGTGGGGAGCGTATGTACGCGCCTCTGGTTCAGGAGCGGGATGCGGCAGCCATTGGCCATTATGTAATGGAGTAGTCGTTCCCCACACGACGAGAATAGAAACGTTAATTGAGTTTACCCATCGGGTGATGAGTGGGTTAGCCTTCTTATTGGTAATCGCCCTGCTGGTGATCGCCTTTCGGTTGTACCAAAAAGGAAGTATGGTACGCTTGGGGGTTAGTTTATCCATGCTCTTCATGGTCAGCGAAGCACTGTTGGGCGCGGGATTGGTTTTGTTTGAACTGGTAGCAGAAAACGCCTCGTTGGCCCGGGCTTTCTCGATGTCTTTCCACCTTGTCAATACTTTTCTCCTATTGGCCAGCTTGTCTTTGACAGCCTGGTGGGCCTCGGGCGGCCGACCTGTCCAAACGAAGGGCAAAGGGTTAATGCTAGGATTGCTTGCACTGGGGATGATCGGGATGTTAATTTTAGGAATGAGCGGCGCGGTCACAGCATTAGGCGACACGCTTTTTCCAGCTCGTTCGTTGGCGGAAGGGGTACAACAGGATTTATCTCCAACTGCGCACTTCTTGATCCGGTTGCGGTTTTTACATCCGACGATTGCTATCCTGGTTGGCCTTTACCTAATTTTGGTCGCCAGATGGCTTTACCTGCGAAGGGGAGACCATGTCACCACTCTCTTGGCCAAGATATTAATAATTTTGATTATCCTGCAATTGAGCGTTGGATTAGTGAATGTTTTCTTGCTTGCACCGATCTGGATGCAAATCCTTCACCTTCTTCTCTCGGATATACTCTGGATCATATTAGTCCTATTGGCAGCAAATGCGTTGAGTCAAAGGATGTTGGTGGGAAGCCTCATGCGATCTCCTCAGAAAACTCCTATATCTTCAAGCAGCGAAACTACGACTTAGGCTATAATTCGTAACTATGGAAATTAATCAGCTCCGCCAGCGGCTAGAGCAGCTTCGCCGCGAGATCCAATTCCACAACTATCGTTACCATGTGCTAGATGACCCACAGATCAGTGATCTTGAATTTGATCAGCTGATGTCTGAACTACTGCAGATTGAGCACGCGCATCCGGAGTGGATCACATCAGATTCGCCTACCCGAAGGATCGGAGCATCTCCTGCCGATCGGTTTGAGAAACTTCGTCACCCAGCCCCAGTCCTTAGCCTGGGGAATGCGTTCGATGCTGACGGGGTTCGTGCCTGGTACGAACGCATCCTGCGACTTGATGAAAGGGTAGCTGAGGCGAGTTTCGTCGTCGAACCAAAAATAGATGGTCTAACGGTCGTATTGCATTTCCAGGACGGCATATTTGTCCAGGGAGCGACGCGCGGAGACGGTGAAGTCGGAGAAGACGTGACAACGAATTTACGGACAGTGCACGCCATTCCCCTGAGGATACCCGTACAACCGGATAAGAAAAAAACACCAAGTTATCTGGTGGTACGCGGTGAAGTGTTTATGTACCTGAAAGATTTTGAAGAGCTCAATCGCCGTCTGGAAGAGGCAGGCGAAAAAATGTACCTCAATCCACGCAATACTGCTGCCGGTTCTTTACGCCAACTCGATCCGAATCTAACAGCTTCGCGCCCACTAACGCTGCTCACTTATGACATTGTAGAGGGAGAGGATTCCTTGCCAGGATCTCATCTCGAAACCGTGGAGTATCTACGGGATTTAGGTTTTCCAGTGGTCGAGGCGAAGCGGTATAGGACAATCGATCAAGCCATCGCGGCGTGTTTGGATTGGAATGAGCGGCGTTTGTCGCTTGCCTATGAAGCGGACGGAGCTGTGATAAAGATTGATGATCTGGCTCTGGTGGAAGACCTGGGGGTAGTCGGTAAAGACCCACGCGGGGCGATCGCGTTCAAGTTTCCTGCTCGGGAAGTGACTACTCAACTATTGGATATCGGTGTGAATGTTGGGCGTACGGGAGTGCTCACGCCCTATGCGATCCTGGAGGCGGTTGAAATAGGCGGGGTGATAGTCAAGCAGGCTACCCTGCATAATTTCGACTATATCGATGTAAAGGATATCCGCATTGGCGATCGAGTATTGGTCAAGCGCGCTGGGGATGTGATCCCATATGTGATCGGTCCGGTCGTAACCGCGCGTAAAGGTATTGAACGGTCCTTTGTGCCACCCGATAAATGCCCGGCCTGTGGTGAGCCGGTTGAGCACTTTCCGGGTGAGGTAGCCTGGTATTGTGTAAATGCCGCTTGCCCGACGCAATTGATCCGCAACCTGGAGCATTTCGTCTCTCGCGGAGCAATGGATATTGTCGGCCTGGGCATTAAGATTGTTGAACAACTCGTCCAGGCTGGCCTGGTGCACGACGTGGCAGACTTATATACCCTCCGGCAAGAGGATTTACTCCAACTCGAAGGCTTTGCAGAAAAGAAGGCAGATAATATATTGCAGGCGATCGACATCTCAAAAGGCCGTGGCCTGGTGCGAGTGATCACCGCGCTTGGCATTCGCGGCGTGGGTGAAGTCGGAGCAGCTGAGCTTGCCCATCATTTTCAGGACCTGCACGAATTAGAACTGGCTGGCATTGAAGATTTGAAGATGATCGAAGGAATCGGCCCTAATATCGCTCAGGCGATCGTTGATTGGTTTTCTATGCCGGGCAACCAGGCTGTATTGGAAAAACTCCGAACAGCCGGAGTCTGGCCGCAGGCTGAAGAGAGACCAGAGAATGGAAAGGATGCACTGAAATTAGCTGGATTAACCTTCGTTGTTACGGGGACTTTGCCTGGTTTTTCGCGAGAGGGAGTCAGGGAGTTCATCGAATCCTATGGCGGAAAAGTTACCGATTCGATTAGCCAGAAGACCAGTTACCTGGTCCTGGGTAGAGAACCAGGGTCAAAATATGAAAAAGCCAAAGTGTTAGGTATTCCGATTCTCGATGAGATCGGCTTACGCCGGTTAGCAGGTGAGATTGCATAGGTCATCTCAGAAAGGTAAAGGAGCGACATAATGGATATTCATCAAGTAGACGATACGATAACACGCCGCATGAACGCCATTTTGGAACGGCTACAATTCCTTCGAGAGGCTGATCTATATTTTTATAACCAACCGATCACCGAGCTGCGCGGTGGGTCACATGTGATGGTCAAAGGGCGCGAGATGGGGATGTTCGCCTCGTACAGCTATCTAGGCCTGGTCGGCCACCCGCGAATCAATCAAGCGGCCAAAGAAGCTATTGATCGGTATGGTACCGGGACACACGGTGTTCGCACTCTGGCCGGTAGTCTGGACTTGCACCAAGAACTCGAAGAAACGATCGCTGCGTTCAAACAAACCGAAAGCGCAGTCACATATACCTCAGGATATGTGACGAACTTAACTGTCGTGTCCACTTTGGTTGGTCGAGGGGATTATGTCATCTCGGATAAACTCAATCATGCCAGCATTGTGGATGGTTGTCTGATGTCAGGGGCCAAATTCCTCCGTTTCCAGCATAATGATATGGAAGCTTTGGAAGAACGGTTGCAGAGCATTAAAGATGGATCAGCGAAGTTGGTTATCTCCGATGCAGTTTTTAGCATGGATGGGGACGCGATAGACTTTCCAAGGATGGTGGATCTGTGCCGTAAATACAGCGCCTGGCTGATGATCGACGAGGCGCATTCGATCGGCGTTCTGGGGAAAACAGGTCGAGGGATAGAAGAGCATTTTGATATGCCAGGCACCATCGACATCAAGATGGGCACGCTGAGCAAGACGATCCCATCGGTGGGAGGTTATATCGCAGGAAAGAAGGAGGTGATTGAATATTTGCGCCATGCCAGTCGCGCTTATATTTTCTCCGCGGCTTTGCCACCCGCACAGGTAGCTGCAGCCAACGAGGCATTTAAAGTCATCCTGGATGAGCCTTGGCGAGTGGAGAAGCTCCGCGCAAATGCGCAACAGTTTATTTCGGGATTGCAAAATCGTGGATTTGATACTTTGCAAACCTCGACAGCGATCGTGCCTATCCTTTGTGGTGACGACAACAGCGCCTTCGCAATGACACAGGCGGTTCAACGTCAGGATATCTTCGTTCTGCCAGTTGTCTCACCAGCGGTACCCCCCGGTCTGGCTCGACTGCGGGCTACAGTTACCGCCGCGCATGAACCAGGGCAGATCGAACACGCCATGAACATCATCCAGGCGGCGGGGAAGCAGGGGGGAGTGATTCCGTAAGAGGTGATGCATGAAGCGTGAAAGATGGCCATAGTTCGGTTGAAACCGGGGCGGGAGAAGTCGCTCTTACGCCGGCACCCGTGGATTTTTTCGGGTGCCGTGGCAAGTGTGGAGGGGATTGACGCAGGTGGGGGAATGGGAGACACTGTGGATGTAGTCGATTCTAGGGGGAGATTCCTGGCGCGTGGTGCGTATAGCCCACATTCCCAAATTCGGGTGCGTATCTGGTCATGGGATCCTGAGGAGGCGGTTGACGAAAGGTTTTTCCGCGATCGTCTTGTTAAGGCGATGGGTGCGCGCCTAGAATTCGTGGACCGCTCCGAAACAAACGCTTACCGTCTGGTGAATGCAGAGTCAGATGGTTTACCCGGGTTGATCGTCGATCGTTACGCGGACACATTGGTGGTGCAGTGCCTGAGCAGTGGATCCGAGCGTTGGCGCGATACCCTAGTGGAATTAATTTTAGAAATTAGTGGGCACCGGCAAATCTTCGAGCGCTCTGATGCCGAGGTAAGAACCCTGGAGGGGTTGGCACCCCGGTCAGGAATGTTGATAGGGTCTGAGGCACCTGAACGCTTGGAGATCCAGGAAAATGGTTTATTCTTTGAGGTTGATATAATCCATGGACATAAAACCGGGTTTTACCTGGATCAACGCGAGAATCGAGCTCGTCTGAGGGCTCTGGCAGCAGGTCGAAAGGTTCTTGACTGTTTTACTTATAGTGGTGGGTTCACTATATCTGCCTTGGCGGGAAGCGCTGAAAAGGTGGTAGCGATCGACTCGTCAGCTGAGGTTCTTGGATTAGCCCAGCAAAACCTGGCGCTCAATGGACTCCCAGTGGAGAACGCTGAGTGGGTCACAGGGGATGTCTTCCAAGAATTGAGGAAGTTTCGAGACCAGGGGCTCTCATTCGATTTGATCATATTAGACCCCCCGAAATTTGCATCAACAGCTGCTCAGGCGCAGAGGGCAGCACGGGGATATAAAGATATCAACTTGTTGGCCTTCAAGTTATTAAAACCAGGTGGAATTTTGATGACTTTTTCCTGTTCAGGGGGTGTCAGTGAGGATTTGTTCCAAAAGATAGTCGCTGGGGCAGCGTTGGATGCAGGAGTGAGCGCGCGAATTGTTGAGCATTTACATCAAGGACCTGACCACCCCGTGGCGTTAAACTTTCCAGAGGGAAGTTATCTTAAGGGATTCATCATCCATGTGTGAGAAAAAAAGACTACGGAGGTTTTTGAGGCCTCCGTAATCGGGTAATGGTGGAGATGGCGGGAATCGAACCCGCGTCCGAAAGGATCGATACGCGGATATCTACGAGCGTAGTCGTTTGTTAGTTCTCACGCGAGGCCGGATAAACGACAAGCCAGGCAACACGCCAGCCACTGGGACCCAAGAGTCCCTCTTTCGCACTGTTAGTGGTGTCAGGTGCGGCACTCCGACATTATCTCGCCCGGTCTACCTCCGGTCGGAGAGCGGGGTAGGCGGACGTGACCCGCTAACGGGGTCAAGCTCTTACCCTTGCCGATTAAGCGGCGAGGGGCAGAGCGGAGATGGAAGTGCGGTTGGCACTTGTTGTTTGCGCTGAGTTAACGAGGTCGGCGCCTCTCGGCTCGCAATCCGGGATCAGCCTCTTCCGTCGAAGCCTGTCATCCCCGTGCGGATTAATTATACCCCACTTGTGCGTGATATACTAGATGAAACTATTTTTACTCGGCGGTGTTATCAGTTACAACTGGTGCACCTTGCCGACTTGGTGAGGACTGTGCTTGAACTAAGCGATGAAGCTGCGTTGACCTCAGCCGCGCAAGGGGACCAGACAGCCTTCGGGGTGCTCTACGAGCGCTATGTGGGCAGAATTTATAATTATATTTATTATCGCATTGGCAACCAGCACGATGCGGAGGATCTTACAGCTCGCGTCTTCTTCCGGGCGCTCCGGCATATTGGCAATTATAAAGACCGTGGTTTACCCTTCTCAGCATGGCTTTACCGGATCGCGCATAATCTGGTAGCTAATTGGCATCGCGATAACAGCCGGAGGAAGGAGGTGCCTTTAGAAGAAATTCTACTTGTCCGATATACTAGCGAACACCCAGAAGTCGCCTTATTGAAGACAGAAGAGCGAGAAGGATTAATGAATGTTATTCATGGCCTGCCTCCTGACCGCCAGCAGCTATTAATCCTAAAATTTGTTGAGCACCTCTCCAATGCTGAGATCGGCCAGATCATGGGAAGGACTGAAGGGGCGGTTAAGAGCCTCTACCATCGAACTTTACTATCATTGCGATTCGAGTTTGACCAGGTGAAACTGGAAGGCTTAACGGACTTAAAAGAGCTACCCTAGGGGAGAACGGCAAAAATGATGGTTTCTCAGGTGAATAAAGATGGATTGGATGACCTAGAACAACTCATGCAAACTTCTTTCCCCGCGGTGGATCCAAGGCCTGAGTTTGTTCACCAATTACGCCAACGCCTGACGGACCCCTTGATGCCAACCGTTCGTTTCCCCCGAAAAGTAACTTCTCAATTCCTATTGTTGATAGCTGTTGGCGTTATCAGCGGTGTGATCTTTATATTGACTGCAAGCCGATTGGCTAAGGCTTTGATCGATATGATGCGGGGGATTAGGTAAATTCGATTACTCGATGATATCGGCGAGTAATTCGTATGCCAACCAGCGGACCTCAGAGAGCAAGTCAACTTCTACTGGAAGTGTATGATCAGGAGTGATGCGCACCAAGAAGTGATCGGTGACGTTTCGCACTTGAGGAGAGATATTTGGCAATGACCGCAGATATTGTAGGCGCGCATAAGCACTGGAACGGACAGAGGGTAATTCCCTTTGGCGAAGATACTCACCGATAACGTACCCGGCGGCACGACGGGCACACACACGCGCCTTGCCTTCATTTCCGGCTTCCCGGGCCGCTTTGGCTAGATCTAATTCGGTTTTGACTTGTACTTTCCAGTCCATAATCCTATGACTCGTGATCTGCGCCGTTACGCAAACCAAACAAACATCCGATTGATCCTTGGCGGTTTATTGCTCTTGTTTCTTGTAGGCGATGGTTTGATCTACATATTCTATGGAAATGGTGCAGCGATCATGGGGTTAATATGCCTGGCATTAGGTCTGTTACCCTTGATCATCATCTGGGTGATGTTATGGGGAATCGAATGGCTGGCTAGAAAGGCAAACCGGGAATGAATGCGTCCCAAGTCACTCGAAAGGTTGGCAGCTGGGTTATCCAACAGCGAATCCCAGCGGGAGATGGGCCGCATCCTCTGTTATTGTTGTTGCATGGTTGGACTGGAGATGAAAATTCGATGTGGATCTTCACTTCCCGACTGACCAACAATTTCATCACTGTAGCCCCGCGCGGCCTGTTTCCAACACCACTTGGAGGGTTTGGCTGGCATCCACAGGGAAAACGATCCTGGCCGAGTCTTGAAGACTTTAAACTATCTGTGGAGGCTCTACGAGAACTGATTTCCTCTCAAAATTTTTCCAGTGCTGATCTTTCGCAAGTAAATGTGATCGGTTTTAGCCAGGGAGCAGCCTTGATGTATTCGATGGCATTGTATCACTCACCAGGAGTGGGTGCGTTAGCGGGTCTGTCTGGGTTCTTTCCAGAAGGTAGTTCAGAACTCGTTGAAGGGCGCCCTTTACTTGGTAAGTATGTTTTCGTCGCCCACGGCCGGATGGATGACCTAGTGCCTGTTACTCGCGCCCGATTAGCAGTTACCATTTTGGAAAAAGCGGGTGCCCGAGTCACTTATTGTGAGGAGAATGTTGGCCATAAATTAAGCGCTAATTGCTTCCGGGGAATGGGGGAGTTCTTCAAAAAACATGGCCCAGAAGTGGTTGATCATAATTAAAAGTATATCCTGGGAGGTTTACCCGGGACATACAACGCTCCTAAGTATATTTGACGGAAATTGCCCAGTTAACCAGCTGAATAAGCCAAGGTTTCGATCCTAAGAGCGTTCAAGCGATCACGGATAACCTGGGCGGTTTTTAACATCATCAGATATCCAAATTGACAATCTTCCTCGATGACTGATTTCTTCTTCTATTTCTAGTTGATTTTGGGATAATAAATTTGTATAATATGAGAAGTAACATAAATCTTGAAGCGAACAATTATTATCCAATTAGACCGCCTCGAAAAAATGGAAGGAGGGATTCGGACATGAAAACCATCGAATATATTTTAAAAGTCAAAGGGTACAATATGTGGTCCATTCCGCCCAGTGCATCTGTTTATGATGCTATTAAAATGATGGCGGACAATGAAGTGGGTGCCTTATTGGTAATCGAAGCGGGGAAACTGGTTGGCATCATATCGGAACGAGACTATTCCAGAAAAGTGATCTTGAAAGGGAGATCTTCCAAAGATACTCCGGTCAGGGATATCATGACCTCACCTGTGCTCTATACTACACCAAACCAAACCATCGAAAATTGTATGGCTCTAATGACTGCCAAGCATGTTCGACATCTTCCAGTGTTTGCAAATGACCGTTTGATTGGCATCGTCTCGATTGGGGATTTGGTCAAGGCTATTATCTCTGAACAAAAAATCCTAATACAGAAGTTGGAGAATTACATTCTCGAACAAACCAGTATAACGTAATCATTCGTACTTTTCTACTCTGCGGGATAGGTCAAAGTCTCGATTCGGAGATCGCGCAACCGTTCTCGAATCACTTGAGCGGTCTTCTGCGTCATTAGATAACCAAAACGGCAATCTTCTTCAAAAGCTTCCATAACTTTTTTGCAATCGAAGGCGATCACCCGGCAGTTCGTCAAGCTTTTAGCGCCCGCGGTTGCCTGGTGAGGCGGTATCAGCCCTGACCATCCGAACATCTCCCCTGAACCGACAGTTGTAACCACGACATCCTTAGTTTGAATAGTACCAATGAGTTGATCAGAGATTTTTTGCTCTACATCACGATCTGGTATCTGGCACACAATGGCAACGGTACCCTCCAGGACGAGATAGAACCTGTCCAGTTCATCACCATCATGGAAAAAATAATGCCCGATATCTACAATAAGTTCGCCGGCAGCCTTAGTCAGGATGAGGATCTGATCCTTGTTCAGGCCAGAGAAGAAAGGATAGCGGCGAATTAATTCAGGTGAAACCATGACTCCTCCTATACATACTTCTAATCGAGAAGTGAAAATAAATCCCTGATCTCTTCTAATACCATCGCAGTCACCTTCGGTATGGAGGCTGCCACGGCTGGAGTAGGTTGATCATTGAAATCTGTGATATTCTCGACTTCGATAGCGTAGATAGTGATCTCCTGGGGCAAGGGTAACCCCATGCGCTGGCCCGCTTCAAGCGCCGTAATCAGGCTGGCGTCATGTGGAGAGGCACTGTGTTGAGTCGGATTGATGGTTTTCAAGTCTTCCAGCGTCAGTCTATGTATGGTGCCAGGCTTTACATCCCCATGTTGTAAAGCGTCGATGAGGATCACCCGGTCATAGCCGATCATCGATTCCATTAGAGTGAGGCCGCCGACACTAACTTCAGCAATGTCAATAGGTACATCCAATGGCAACGAAGCTCGAATCGCTTCCGCCACCAGTACGCCCACGCCGTCGTCGGTAAGGATTGGGTTACCTAACCCAAGTACCAATGTCTTCATCACGCTTGAAAATGGATGACGAATTCAATATTGGGTTTTTTAGCCCAAGTAATGTTTCAATTATACACTAAAGTGATCAATTAAATAAAAAGCAGGTTGAAAGTTTAAGAGTGCAACTTTCAACCTGCAACCTGTAACTCTTATATGAACTGACTTAATTTATTGACGACATTTCCATCCGCATCACGGATGATCACTTCCAACGGCATTTGGCCAGGAAGGGAGTGAGTAGCGCAGGACATGCAGGGGTCGTAATTGCGAAACGCCATCTCGATCCGGTTTAGCAACCCATCGGTAACCACGGTACCCTTTTTGATAAGGCCTTGAGCAGCCTTCTTGACAGACATGAATATTGGGGCATTATTGTTCGTGGTCCCTACGATCAGGTTGACTTTGGTCAAGATACCTTTCTCATCTGTACAGTAATGGTGGGTTAGGGTTCCACGCGGCGCTTCTACACTCCCGACACCTTCATCCGGGGTGTTTGTCACCACGATGCGCAGATTGGGATCGGTGATTTCCGGGTCAGTAGCCAGCTCCAACATCCGTTCTGCAGAATATAGCAGTTCTACCAGTCGAGCCCAATGGGTGGCCAGGCGGTAATGAACTGGTTCATATCTGCCATTGACTTTCTTGCTTCCCAGGGTTACGTAGAAGCGTTCGAAGGCTTCTTGCGCCTTTGGGGTAGCCATCCCATCCGAGGCGTTCAGGCGGGAAAGAGGCGTGGCGCAGTAAACACCGCTATCTGTGCCATCGACAAAGCCCTTCCAGCCAACCCCTTTTAGGTAGGGGAATTTCAGATAACTCCAGGGCTCAACCCGTTCGGCGACATGCTTGGGGTAATCGCGGGCGGGATACTTAATGAATTCCTTCCCTTGTGGGTCGACGACGCGAATCATGCCATCGTAGAAGTTGACGTGGTTGTTGGCATCCACAGTACCCATATAGTAGGTATGGTGGGTGAAGGTGTCCGAGAGGATCAGATCGACATATGCCTTATTAGCCAGAACAATGTCATCAAAAACTTTTAAGGAAAAGAGGGCAAAATCAACGTTTTTCCGGGCGATGGCCTCAAATTCTTGACGCTCTTCCTCGGTGACAGCCTTACTCCACCCGCCTGGCAGGCCAGCAACAGGATGGACGCCACGCCCACCCATGATTTTGATGACATGGTGGTTGCGCGTGCGGGTGTCGATCACTGCTTTACCGATCTCCACTCCCACCTTATGCACCACGCCCAGGATATTCCGTTCTGCAGCGGGAGCGTCCGGCCCAACCACAAAGTCTGGCCCACCTAAGGCATAAAAGTGAGTCGTGTGATCGGTGACATAGAAGGCGGAGTAGAACATCTCCCGAACTTTCTTAACCGCAGAGGAGGGTTCGACGTGATATAACGCGTCCAAAGCCTTGGTGGCGGCCATATGGTGTGCTTCAGGGCAAACACCGCAGATGCGATTCGTGATGCGCGGCATCTCCTCAGCCGGGCGACCCACACAGAACTGCTCAAATCCACGTAATTCGGGGATTTGCAGGTAAGTATTGGCGACCTCTCCCTCTTCGTCGAGGAAGATTTCGATCTTGCCGTGGCCTTCCAGACGGGTGATTGGGTCAATCGAGATGCGTTTCATTTGACCTCTCCTTCTTTGGCGCCATTACCGTTTACCCGCACGCGATGCAGGAGCGAATGGGCCATGCTAAAGCGATAAAACGTTCCAGCTGGGTCCGCCAGGGAGTCCATGACGGCGTCAATTTTATGAGCCATTTCAACTTCATCTTCGCCAGCCGCGCCGACATCGACGACCGAGGCGATGGCAGAGAGCATCTTTGCGCCCTGGTCAACTACACCATCCAACGGGCCATAACAGCCCCGACATCCCATACCTACCTTGGGGCAGAGTGCGCCACAACCTGAACGGGTGGCCGGTCCCATGCAGACAATGCCTTGCTCGAGAAGGCACAATCCTGATTGGGGGACAATGTCGTAAGGACGGTAGAATCGGGAAATGGTCTTGACATTCTTCTCTAGAATACATTCTTCACAAACTGCAACCTTTCCAGCGCCGACGATCGAGCCTGCTGGGGGTAAAGGCGCCCCGTGGAGCAACGCATTGACAACCACTTCCAGTACAGCCCAGATCTGTTCCGGTTCTGGTGGGCAACCTGGGATGTAGTAATCGACCGGTATCACCTGATCCAGGGATTTCACGGTGTCATAAAAAGCAGGCAAGGTGAGTACCCCTTCCGGTACCTGCGTACTCACCTGAGGGATTGTCCGCATTGGATTATCGATCGAAGGGTTATCAAAGTAGACCGTATTGAAAGTGGCTTCCCTGGTCGTCAGGTTAGAAAGGGCTGGGATACAGCCTTCATGAGCGCAAGAGCCAAACGCCACCAGAACTTTTGATTTCTGGCGTAGTAAGTGAGCCATCTCCTCGTTTTCTGAGTTGCGAATAGCGCCATTGAATAGACAGAGATCGATGTATCCATCAGGGTAGTTACGCACATCCGCATACTTAAAGTCGGCCGCGACAGGCCAGAAAGCTACGTCGAAGATGGCATCTACGTCCAGGATCTTGTCGCCGATGTTAAGCACAGCGATCTCGCAGCCTCCGCAGGAAGCCGCCCAGTACATACCAAATTTAGGTTTTTCAGCCATCTTATACCTCCTCACCTGCCGGGACTAACTCTACCGGGATTTCGTGGACCTGACCGTTATCGCCGAGCACTGTTTCTCTCCAATTTAAGGGACCCAGGGCGCGGACTTGCTCCGTCATGCGGTCAACTGCGGCAGCCAGAATATTGCCTTCCGAAGCTGAAGCCCAGACCAATTGGACGCGCTCGTCTTCGATCCCCCACTGGCGTAAAAGACGCTGGAGCAGGCTAAAACGGCGAAGGGTTTTGATGTTCCCTTCGACATAGTGGCATTCGCCTGGATGGCAACCGGCGATCATGACACCATCGGCGCCTTCCCGCAGAGCTTTAAGCACAAATTGGGGATCCACCCGACCACTACACATGACGCGGATGGGGCGCATATTGGGTGCGTATTTGATGCGGGATGTGCCGGCAAGGTCAGCGGCCCGGTAAGAGCACCAATTGCATAGAAATCCGACGATAACTGGTTCGAATTTTTCACTCATTTTCTTCCTCCCAATCAGACAGGCACCGCCACGCGTTCGCTAACGTCCCAGAGGATGCCTTCAATTTCAGCTAACACCTGGTTATTTGTAAAGTGAGCACCGGTGATGGCTGCGCTTGGGCAGGCTGCCACGCAAGTGCCACATCCCTGGCAAAGGGCGGTGATCACTTCCGAAATCTTTGTATCCTCGTGGAACACGATGGCGTTATAGGGGCACATATTGTTGCAGATACGGCAACCAGAGCATGACTCACCCTCGATATGGGCGCGCACCGGTTCCATCATGACCGTTCCCTGGCTGATCAGGCCGGCGACGCGGGCTGAGGCGGCTGCGCCCTGGACTACTGATTCGGGGACATCTTTCGGACCCTGGCAGGCTCCGGCGATCAGTATGCCATCCGTCATCGTCGCGACCGGGTCGAGCTTGGGGTGACGTTCGATGAAGAAACCATCGAAATCGCAGCCCATTCTGAAGAGCCTGGTGATCTCGCGGGAGTCGGAGCGCGCCTCCATCGCAGGGCTGAGGATGACCATATCCACGGGTATACGCCTCTGTTTATTAATCAGCGTATCCTCTACCTGCACAATGAGTCGCCCCTCTTCCTCCTGGGTGCGGGCGACGTCCGTCACCTCGGCTACCTTACCCCGGATGAAGTGAGTGCCTTCGTCCAGCAGCCGGTGGTAGAACTCTTCGTAGCCCTTGCCAGGGGTGCGCATATCTATATAGCAATTGTAGACTTCAGTCTCTGGCAGCCTTTCGTGGATCAGATGGGCGAACTTCAGCGAGTACATGCAACACACCTTGGAGCAGTACTTGTGGTAATTTTCGTCCCGGGAACCGACACAGTGGACGATAGCCACACTCTTAGGCGATGTCTCCAAATCGCGCAGCACAATTTTGCCACTGGTAGGCCCGGAGGCGTTCACCATGCGTTCAAACTCCAGGCTGGTGAACACGTTGGTCAGCCGACCGTAGCCATACTGTGGAATACGTCTGACGTCGAACAGGTCGTAGCCAGTAGCCAGGATGACGTTGCCTACCTGGAGATTGAGGATCTTATCCTCTTGCGTGAAGTCGATGGAGTTGGGTTCGGTGGGGCAAAAGAGCTCGCAGGCTCTGCACTTGCCTCGCAGGAAGTAGACACAGTTCTCCTTGTCAATGACCGGGTACTTGGGCACAGCTTGGGGGAAGGGGCGATAGATCACCTTGCGTTTTCCCAAGCCGGCTTCGAATACGTCGTCCACGACCTTGAATGGGCATTTTTCAATGCAAATGCCACACCCGGTGCAATGTTCTTCGTCCACATAGCGCGCCTTCTTACGCACCGTGATGGTGAAATTGCCCAGGTAGCCATCTACAGCTTCCACTTCACTCCAGGTTAGCAGTGTAATGTTGGGATGTTGGCCCACCTCAACCATCCTTGGGGTCAAGATACAAGCTGAGCAGTCCAGGGTGGGGAAAGTCTTGTCCAACTGGGCCATGTGGCCGCCGATGGATGGCTCCCGTTCCACCAGGTAGACGTGGTTACCGCCATTGGCCAGTTCCAGAGCAGCCGAGATGCCGGCGATACCGCTGCCGACGATCAAAGTATTGGGATTGATCTCCACCGGAAGTGGTATCAGCGGTTCGTGATGGACTACGCGGTCGATCGCGGCTCTGGTCAGAGCTTTGGCTTTCAGGGTGGCTGCTCCGCGGTCATCGGTCGTCCACGCGTCGTGCTCGCGGATGTTGGCCATTTCGAACAAGAAGGGGTTTAAGCCAGCCCGTTCGCAGGCCGTCCGAAAAGTTTTCTCATGCATGTGGGGGGAGCAAGAGGCGACGACCACCCGCGTGAGGCCCTTTTCTTTAATGTCCTCTTCAATCAAAGCCTGTCCCAAGCTGGAGCACATAAACTTGTATTCGCGCGCTACCGCGACGTTGGGTTGTGCTTCAGCCCAATGAGACACATCCACCACATCTACGGTTTTGGCGATGTTCGTGCCACAATGACAGATATAAACTCCAACTTTTTCACTCATAAGTTTCTCGCCTCCTTCCTTTTTTTTGTGGTTGTATGCTTCGTGACAGTACCCGGAGCAGAAGACCTAATGCAGATTGGCTGATGATAAAGGTCGGGAAAATGGTGGATATGGCTCATCCAGACTCCATACTCTGAGCAAAGAACAGCATCGGTGCTGCGGAAACCAGCTCTTTACCAACCCCCAGGCGTCCTGGAGTAATGCCCAAAGCCAATCCAAGGAGCTGCGTAAAATACATCACAGGAATCGAGAACTGTGTGCCATACTCGCGGTTGACATTGTTCTGATACAATTCCAGATTGACATTGCACATGGGGCAAATAGTCGCAATCACATCAGCTTCATGTTTTACAGCATCCTGTAACAGATTGTGGACCATGTCCAGCGCAGCCTTGCGATTCGAAATAATCAAGGAGCCGCCGCAACAACGAGTTTTGGATGTGTATTCCACTGGTTCCGCACCGATCGCCGACAACAGACTTTCGAAGAACTGAGGATTCTCAATATCTTCACCATCCTTCCTTGGCCGAACGAGTTGACAACCATAGTAGGGGGCGACACGAAGGCCGTTTAGTGGACGTGAGACAATTTTCTTAATTTCCTCGAACCCCAGGTCTTCAACGAACACTTCGAGGAGGTGTCGTACCCTCGTCGTTCCATTGATATGTAGGTTGTCCGCTTCCAGGGCGAAGTTAATGTGTTCAGCCAGTTCTGGATCTTGTCGAAGATAGGCGTTGGTGAAGTAAGCATTCTTGTAGCATCCGCTGCATGGTGCAACAAAGTCGAGGCCTACCCTTTCAGCCTTGGCTAGGTTCCGAGCCACTAATGTATACGCTAGTAGTTCGTCTACATGGAAGTAGGCAGTGGCGCCGCAACAGTTCCAATCCTCGATCTCCTTTAGTTCTATTCCTAACGCGCGCGCAGCCTCAATCGCGGAGAGGTGGTAACCTATCGCCAAGCTCTCAAGAGAGCAGCCAGGATAATACGCGTATTGCTTCATGACGACTCTCCTATAGGGATGATCCTTCTCACCATCCGCTGAAAGTTATCAAGCCCCTCGATCTTCGTCGGAAGCAAGGGTAACCTTCCTTTCATCACCAGGGCTGTGGCGGTCTTAGCTTCCTGGATAAAATCCCGTGCACCATACTTGAAAATATAAGATGGAGCCAGGACCGGCTCAAAGGATCTCCCGGTTCTCATGATCATCTTTATGAAGCTTTCTGAAAAAGCAGGACCGATCAAGCCTTCTGGGTATGCGCCTTTCCACATGGAGTAGCGTTTAAGCGCGTACATCAGGTCGGCGATGTCGATTCCGGCTGGACATCTCACAGTACAGTAATAACAGGAGGCGCAAGACCAGTAAGTGTTGCTGGCAAGCACTTCGTCCTTGAGGTCGGCGCTGATCATACCGATGAGCTCACGGGGTGTATGGTCCATGAACTCAACCGATGGGCAGGTTGCAGAGCAGGTTCCACACTGTAGACAGTTTTTGATCGGTTTCCCGTGAGTAGCGTACATAAGGTTGGCTATTTCTTTACTGAAATAAAGTTCAGATGCCATTAATTTTCCTCCTATTGTTTTTGTGACTTTTTCTCTTCCGCCATCTGGATCAAGGCACTCACCTTCTCCAATAGAAACTTTGGTTCTACTGGTTTCTCAACCAATTCATCGACAGCGACAAAGTGCGGATGCACTGGCTGGCCGGGGAAGAGAAAAGCTATTTGTTCCCTGATGCCAGTAATGATCAATACTGGCATTTCACTCAATTTTAAATCCTTTCTCATCTTCCGAGCGATGGCAACGCCCTCCGCACCTCGACCCATCATAATATCAAGTAGGAGCAGGTCATAGTTCTTAGTTTGTAAAGCATGGAGTCCGTCCTTTGGGTTGTAAGCCACATCCACGACATAGTTAGCTTTCTCAAGGATAGATCTGATCCCTGCAACGAAATCGGGATCGTCATCGATTATTATCAGTTTCTTTTGAGTATTCATCAGTTATCTCCTTAGTTCAAGAATTAACCAGGATATCAGTCGCCGAAATGAGCTAAGTATTTAGGTCTGTTTTTAGGGTTGGTAGGCGAATCATAAAGGTGCTACCTTTTCCAAGTTCGCTCTCTACTGAAATCGATCCGTTATGGGCTTCGATAATGCGCCGCGTAATGGCTAATCCCAATCCACTACTTTTTTCGACCACCTGGCCAGACTTGCCAGTATAAAAATCATTGAAAATATATGGAAGATCCTCTTTAGATATGCCAATACCAGTATCCGCCACAGAGATTAAGAGGTCGTCTTCGGTCTCTTCG